>VTLG01000674.1_pt1 | contig 37935 bp, 36 predicted proteins | sample 4694571 | NCBI WGS metagenome assembly VTLG01 (sample SAMN12604809, study PRJNA352737) | marine metagenome | biome: ENVO:00000447; feature: ENVO:00000209|ENVO:00000569|ENVO:01000036; material: ENVO:00002151; isolation source: viral sequences binned using virsorter ...
TACGCTTTGCCGCCCTCTACGATGTAAAAATGTCAGGCTATATTAAAAAAAACCAAGGCGCAGCATGTCTGGCGCTATATGCCTTGAAAACATTGTTGACCATATATTGCTGTATTGGTCGGTTTTGTGACATCGCCGAAGTTTTTCGTGCGTGGCAAGCTTCTAGGGGTTGATAGGGCCACTACCCCTATATACATATGCGTACTCACAGCTGCTCTATTTTTTATTTTTTTTAAGCAACTTTGAATTACACAAAAAAATACCGCCAACGTGCTAGCTGGCGGCTAAATAGGACAGAAGAGTTAGCGTTATTAATATTTATTGTGTAGTATATCTGCTTCAGAGATAGTTTTTAACTCTATGGTCGGTACTGAAAATGCTGTTTTAAGTGTTGTGCATCCAGGGATGAGGAAGATAATTATAAAAAGAAACAGTAGCACTATGATCAATGTGACTATACGCTCTCTTCTTTGTTTTATGCGTCCTTCTGTAAAATCATACATAAATGTTCTACTCCTTATATTGACACTGTGTGTCTATTATACGTGCCACCACGAATCTGTCAAGAACAAAGTGTATTATTTTATAATTTTTTTATATTTTATATTGACACATACCACATATTGACTATAATAGATCATATAGGGGGCGAGATGTATTACAGTGTGTCTGTTTGATTTAACCAAGGTCCACTAAAAAGCGTCATTCGTAAATCGCTTTCGTACGTTTAGGACAACAACAACACACAGTCTCGCCCCCAATAATTTTTTTGTGTAATTAAAATAATGTTAATATCATCTCAAGCAGCACCATACTTCATTGCAGTCTTCATAGCTGTAACTCCCGGTAAACTTCCAGAACAAGGTTGGGTACAGATGCTTCGTCCTTTTGAGACACGCGAAGCATGTATGACAGAATTGAAAAACAATGAGCTACTGTACTTTCGTAGCGTCATAAACAACTTCAAGCAGATCATACGCCGTGTACACGCTATGGAATGTATGACAGAAGAAAACATAAACGCAATCAACGAAGAGTTTGGTCATCCACAGAACGATGATGTTGATGAAGAGGCACCAAAGATAGGAGTGTAATGATTATGAATAACGTTATGACTTGGATCAAGAGCCGCATTATCGAACCTACTACTTGGGTTGCAGTGGGCTTGGGAGCCGTAGTTCTATCAGCAATCATTCCAGCACTGGCACTGGCTATGTGGTGTGTTGCCGCTGTAACCATTGTTGCCGGTATCTTCATGAAAGAAAAAGGACAGTAACGTATTGTGTCCAGTCTACCGGCTACCACCAAAAAACGCGAACTGACAGATCGCCAAGAAAAATTTATAAATTGTCTTATCGCTAATGGTGGTAAAGTCGGACAAGCAGTAGCCGAAGCTGGCTACAAAGAAACCAGCCGTTCATGGCTAATGCGTACGCTCAAGGACGAGATACTAGAGCGTACTCGTTCCATGTTGGCATCGTACTCTGTTAAAGCTGCACACCGTGTAACTGAGGGTCTAGATGCTGATGGTACTGTTCCTATGAATCAGATGGACATGCGCCTCAAAAGTGCAGAAGCCATACTAGACCGTGTGGGTCTGAGTAAGAAACAGATAACAGAAGTGCAGGGTGAAATAGTTCACGGCGTAGTCATGCTTCCTGCCAAAGAAAAACCAAAGGAAGTGGAGGTAGTGATAGATGTCTGATAAAAGTGTAGTAGATAAAGATTTTGCTAAACTAGCTAAACGAAGAAAAGATGAATCTGACGAGGATTATGTTAAAAGACTTAAAGATCTTCTTTCTGGTTATAAAGACGAACTTGAGTACAGAGAGGATATAGAGGGTAGACTTAGACCGGGAGAGTTTAAAACTAAAAAAGGTGAAGGAAGCACGTATAAACATCAAGAGCGTAGATATGAACAACATGTTAAGTCTGGCGGTGCAGTCAATAAGAACTACGCTTACGGTGGTCGTGTAGCCAAGATGTCTGCAGAAAAATCGTAGTAATGTTAAAACGCCTCATACTCAGATTATTCAGACCTACTTGCACGAAGTACGATAATAACTTTAGACGCGCTTCTAACTTTCGTTATCATGACGTATGTATGTAAAACTGATCATAGGCTTACTGTTATTTGAAATAGCCTTACACATTCTAGAAATAATAATAGATATACAAAGTATATTGTAATGGCACGTAAGAGACAAAAGGCAATACCCCGTACCAAGAAGAACTATCGCCCCACCAAGGCTGGTGCCGGTATGACCAAGGCGGGTGTAGCTGCACACAGACGAGCCAATCCCGGTAGCAAACTGAAGACAGCTGTAACAGGCAAAGTAAAAAAGGGCAGCAAAGCTGCTAAGAGGCGTAAGAGTTATTGTGCTAGATCACTAGGACAGTTGAAACGATCCTCTGCAAAAACACGTAACGATCCAAACAGCCGCATACGGCAAGCAAGAAGAAGGTGGAAGTGCTAATGGCAAAACTATGTCCTAAAGGTAAAGCGGCAGCTAAGAGAAAGTTTGATGTGTATCCTTCAGCGTACGCAAACATGTACGCTAGTGCGGTATGCAGCGGAAAGGTTAAACCTGGGGGTAAAAAGAAGAAGAAGAAAAAGAACACTGGCGGCATGGTAAAGAACTATGCCTATGGTGGACGAGTAGCAAACTATTCGATATGAGCAAGAAGGGTTTACGCGAGTGGGTCAAAGAGAAGTGGGTCGATATCGGCGCACCAAAGAAGGACGGCAAGTATCAACCTTGTGGTCGTAAGTCAGCTAAAGGCAGCAAGCGTAAGTATCCCAAGTGTGTTCCACTAGCTAAAGCACGAAGCATGTCAAAGTCGCAGAAGGCTAGCGCAGTGGCACGTAAAAGATCAAAGCCACAAGGTGTGGGCGGTAAGCCAACAAACGTCAGAACCATGAGTGGCGGTGTAGTAAAAAAATATTCGTATGGTGGGCGTGTAGCCAACTATACAATATGATAGTGGAGACAACAAAGATGTTTAGTATGGCAATGGTTCGTACAATGGAAAAACTACCTTATTTTAATTATTCTTTTACACGAAACACTTCGTGTTATAATTCAACACTCTTCGTAGATGAAGATGATGTGTGTCCACGATGCGGTAAAGAGGGTTGCAAATGTGATCCTGAAACTTGTGACTGTGAACCAATACCAGAACAAAAAGACTTAATTCAGGATTTTGAAGAATAAAAGGAGATTAGTAGGATGATGCGAAAAAAGACCAAAGGTTACGCTAAAGGCGGTATGGCAAAGAACAAGAAGACCAAAGGTTATGCCAAGGGAGGCGCAGTCAAGGCCAAGAAGATGATGGGCGGTGGCATGGCTAAAAAGAAAACCAAAGCTTACGCCAAGGGCGGTAAAGTTGGTATGAAGAAGACCAAAGGTTACGCAAAAGGTGGAGCAGTAAAACGTAAGAGGTAAGATGCCCTATCTTATCAGTAATGCACCTAACTTTAAATGTTGGGTAAGAAAAGAATTTACCTGTAATCATCAAGACTATCACGGCGAATACCTACATGCGATGGCATTTGCCGTAAACACAATACCAGACAGATCACTTAGTTTTCATATCGTATTTACAGGATGCGAAGTTGATCAAGAAGACGGTCCTGAAGAAAACGTACACGGTGGCGCAATGTGGGCCAGGATGCCGATACAGGCTTTGGTGGCAGATATACCACTAGAAGATTGGCCTGAACCCATGGAGGACCATATATGCCAACCTTGGGATTGTGAATCAAGAAATCACAGTACCGTAGTGATGGATCGTGTTAGTTCATCTCCATGGCTCTGCAAAGTGGACGGAGAGTTTTATACTGGTAAGTATCTTTTTACAGTGGACTACACTGATAGCGAGATTGCAGACGACCCTGCACAACACAAACAATCTCATGTGTTGTATCTTACAGAAGGACAGTGGAAAGGCAATCTGATAGCTCTACCTAATAATCGTGTACGTGCAACAAGTCCAGCACTATGGCGTACGGGTGAAGGCGCACCAGACTTTACACCGTCACAGTGGACACACTCTGCAGAAGCACATGAATCGTATCTAGATGCTTCTGTAACATTTGACAACCTTTATAACGAGAATGACTGAAAACACACCAAAACGTAAGAGTGGTAGACCAAAGCTAAAAGAGGGCGAAAAAGGAAACTACCATGTATCAAGAGTTGAAAAGAAGAAACGTGCTACACGTAAACGCATCAAGTCTTTAAAGAACGCAGAAGCAAAGGCAAAGAAAAAACTAGATTCTCTCAACGACAAGTCAGCCAACATCAAACACGCCGAAAAGTTAATGAGAAGCGGAGGGCTGGCAGTCGAGGAGAATGTTAAGAAGCTTCCTAAAAGTGTACGGGCAAGATTAGACGATCACACACAAATATTATTTAATCCTAATGACGGCCCACAGACGGACTTCTTAGCAGCACCAGAGAAAGAAGTGTTATACGGTGGTGCAGCAGGTGGTGGTAAGTCATTTGCTATGTTGATGGACTTACTACGCTACGCACACAATCCTAATCACCGCGCACTTCTACTCAGACGAACACTGGCAGAACTGACGGAACTGATAGATCAGTCACGTAAAATCTATCCACAAGCTTTTCCCGGTGCAATATTCAGAGAGTCAAAGAATACATGGTCCTTTCCCAGCGGAGCCACAGCTTTATTTAGTTACGTCGATAAGGATACGGACGCAGCGAGATATCAAGGTCAAGCGTTTACATGGATAGGCATTGATGAGTTAGGCCATTATCCCACACCGTACGTGTGGAACTATCTACGAAGTCGTCTACGTACAACCGATACAACTATCGACACGTACATGAGGGCTTCAGCTAACCCCGGTGGTAGCGGTGGTTGGTGGATTAAAAAGATGTTTATTGATCCTTCTCCACCCAACGATCCATTTTGGGCTACAGATATAGACACGGGTAAAATACTTTTACACGGTATCAATCATCCACAAAGACCGGGACAACCATTATTTCAAAGAAGGTTCATACCTGCAAGGCTAACAGACAACCCACACCTAGCAGAATCTGGCGAGTACGAAGCTATGCTGTTGTCTCTGCCAGAAGTAGAACGTAGAAGATTACTTGAAGGAGATTGGGATGTTGCAGATGGCGCAGCGTTTTCAGAGTTTGATAGAGCAGTCCACGTTGTTGAACCGTTTGAGATACCATATAATTGGCCCAGAATACGCGCTGCTGATTATGGCTACAGTAGCCCTAGTTGTGTTCTTTGGGGTGCCGTAGATTGGGACAATAACTTCTGGATATACAGAGAACTATACAGTGCGGGATATACTGGTGAGACTCTGGCTGCAATGATTACAGCGTTAGAGGAGTTTGATCCACCAATGAATATATCTGTGTTAGACGGAGCCTGTTGGTCAAAGCACGGAACTGGACCCAGCATTGCAGAAACACTAACACGTAATGGTGTACGTTTCATACCCGCAGACAAAAACCGCATGGCAGGAAAAATAGAGTTACATCGTAGATTGATGATGAATGAAAAGACAGGTGAACCACGTATGCGTATCTTTTCTACTTGTACTAATCTTGTGCGTACTCTTCCAACTTTACCACTTTCTAGAACAAATTCTGAGGATGTGGATACCAAGGCAGAAGACCACGCCTACGATGCTTTAAGGTATATGTGTATGACACGACAAACTGGACTACCACACGCAGGTATGATGAATAGAGTTAAAGAACAAACTTACACTCCAATTAATCAAATATTTGGGTATTAAAAATGGCTGAAGAAGGTTTCATCGAAGAGTTTGATCCGTACAAAGATACACTCAATGATGTTATAAGAAAATATTATAAAAGGTCTACTAAGTTAACTCGTTTTACTTCAGAACGGGGTGCTGATTTCGATCTAGGTAATATGACAATAGCTGATGCTATTCGCCCAGGAGAAGATGGCAGTGCTTCCCCTATCAAAAAACGTCTTCAACAGCTTGAAAGAAAAGTCGCACAGAACGAAGCTAAACCTGCTTCTACTAGAAATTTTAGGCAACTTTCTCATTATGTTTTAGGCGCAGCAAAAAGTCAATTATCAGAAGATCATCCTTTATACAAAGAAATTCCCACAGCAGATATTAAAGGTGCGGAAGCTGAAAGATTCTGGGGAAGCACCATTGCAGATAAAGGGCAAGCTGCCGTATCGGTATCCATACATCCAGATGCTTTAGAAAGTTGGAATAGAGAATTAAAAAAATACGAAGCGGCTAATCCACACGATAAAGCCACTGTAGATGCAATTCGTGTAATGTATGGTATGGGTCAACGTCCTAGTACTATTAGTCAAATGGTATACAGTGAATATTACACTAAGAATAAAGTATTGGCTGTTGTTCCTGAACGTGTAGTGTTTACTGATAAAGAAACGGGAGATATAATAGAAGATTTTACTCTACCAGAGAACAAAGCTAAACAAGAAGAAGCAATAAAGAAAATCATACAACGAACAGGTGTAGCTAAAGGTCCACAAGAGATAGGTAGATCAAAAGCACTTATGCTGAATATTCCTGTTGACGAAGAGGTAGACGCTGCAATAGCAAGGAGAATGGCAGCTAATTCTCAAATACCTGAATTTGCAAAATTACTTGAAGATCGTGTTGAGAATGAATTTAAATTATTCGTGTTTACCAAGCCTGACGGTACACCTGTTTCAAACAAAGATGTAAATGAAGTTCTACGTCAGATACGTGTAACTTATCTTGATGAAGACCCACGCACAGGTCAAATGATAGAAAAAGGAATATTGTATGACGCTGAATCAGGATTATATTTTGACTCATTAGCTCCTACAGCTGAAGAAGTTAGAAGGGCAGGTGAACAACGGGGATATAAGAATCTTTCAATTAAAACAGGTTCTCAACTATTTAGAGGATGGTACGATTCTAGGCTACAAGCTGCAGGAGTAAGTGAAACTAGCGCAAAGATACTTCAAGGACGTAAGTTAGACATTCAAAAAATAGGAGGTTACGGACATCCTACTGCTGGTCAAGTTGGTAAACCAATTAGAAACGTAGCGGTAAACGTAGGAAGGTGGACTGCTTCACAATCGCTACCTGTAACAAAGGAAGAAATAAAACAGTACGGAGTAAATACTGCTGAAGAAGTTAAAGATATAAAGGGACAAATAGTAGCTAGTCAAATAGCAGAAGGTAAAGCGCCTTCTCCAGCTACTGCCAATTTTAGAACAAATCCCAATCCAGCTAATCTGGAACAAAGAGCTATAGAGGAAGCACCAGATTTAAGAGAGTCATTTGACTTATCTAAAGAAGTTAAAACAGCTGATCAAAGCAGTGCAAAGTTATTAGAAAATATTCAATATAAAAATAATATTGTAGCTGAGTTACGTGGAGAATCTATACTTGATTCTAAAGGTAATCCTATATTTGAACCTACTTTAGACATTCCAAAAGACGCTTTTGCAAATTTATCGAATAGTCAAATAAGTGATATTGCAAATGATTTTACCTCTAAAGATGAATTTAATTTATTTTGGAATAGACACGGAGACACATTACTTGAAATAGATAATGTACAAGTCAGTGACTTTTTAGACGAATACAATAAGTTTAAACCTGCTACTGGACGAGGTATGCGTGGCGCAAGTATGCGACAAAGCGTGAAAGGTTCTCCTGATATGCCGGTTTCAAGCATGTCACCAACACAACAAAAAGATTTTGTGTCTCAAAATATGCGTCCTTGGGAAACTATGGATCAAGCTGAAGACAGGTTACTTTTTAATTCTTCAGGCACTCTTGACAGAGAAACAGATACTCTAAGTAGTCTTTCACAAGAACTTAAAACAAAACTTGACACACCTACTGTTGTATCTCCTTCTCCAGTTGTAGACGTAGAAGATGCTGGAAAGATTACTGGAGAGAGAATTGCTGGTCCGTTTTCCATGTTGCCTGATCAAATGAGTGAACTTGCACTGACTGAAGATCAAATAGTACCATCCGATGAAACTGAGGATCAGAGAACAATTCGTCTTCTTAAAGAAGCAGGTGTAGAGTTACGACCAGCAGAAACACCTACTGCTACGTCACCAGATGTTTCTGCACAGGAACCTATTCCTGAATTTTTACAAGAAGGTCCAGCACAAGACAAACTAGAACAACCAAAACGAGGTATCCTGTCAAGATTGGGAAGATTGGGTAAGAAACTTCCTGTAGTAGGTGGTTTTATTGGTCCAGCATACTATGCGTCAGAGGCTATGGCTGAAAAATCATTTAGAGATGATTATGCGGATCAACTATCTATATCTGAGTTAGATGAATCTATTGCAAGAGAACAACAAGATTTATTTCAAGCAATGGAAGAATCTCCCTTTAATCCGATTCCAGTTACAACAGGTGATAAAGAAGATATACAAGAAGAGATAAATATAAATCGAGAGTTTAGACAGACTCCTGAGTTTAAAGCATTTATAAAAAGAAATGCTGATCTTGAACCAAGACAACTTTCTAGAAAATTAGCAAAGAATAAAAAATTAAATAATCTTAGAAAAGATATAGCTCAAAAATATTTTCCAAGACAACCTAAAGATTTAGTAGGTTTTGCACAAGAACGTTAACAACCAACTGTAAAAGGAGTGAATATCATGCCAGCAGGTAACAATCAAATGTACGGTAAAGGCTACATCATGGGTCAGATGAGCAAGCAAGGTGAAATGTCTGACGCTAATGAAAGCGCACTGTACCGTGAAGGACTTGAGTTTGGTGTCGGTACGAAGACGGGTGTTCTCACTGAGGACTTTCCTTCAGAAGCCGGTAACAAACATATGGGCCAAGCAGCTATGATTATGGCATCATCTAATCAAGGAATCTAAATCTTATGGCAGATGAATTCGACAACGAAGATGAAGAAATGGTTGAAGTACCTGAAGCCAGAGAGGCAACGGGTATTGTCGGCACAATCATGGCGCGTTTTCGTGATGCTGAGTCAGGACGTAGACTAGAAGAAGAACGTTGGCTAAGAGCGTATAAAAATTACCGTGGTATGTACGATTCCAGTACACAATACCGTAGTAATGAGCGAAGTCAGGTCTTTATTAAAATAACTAAAACTAAGGTTCTAGCTGCGTACGGTCAGATAGTTGATATTCTATTTGCCAATAATAAGTTTCCAATTTCAGTAGAATCAACACCTATGCCAATGGGTATTGATGAGTTTGCTCATCTAAGTAAAATTCCATTGGAAGAAGAAGAAATTCCTGACGATCCGATTGGTTTTGAAGGCGACGGTAGAGAACTTTTGCCGGGAGCTAAAGAAGCTACTTACAAACCTGAACCAGCAGAATTAAGTGGTCTTGAGGGAATGTACGAAGGAGCTAATCTAGCTTCAGGTCCAGCGCGTATGGGTGAACCACAAATAGAACCTGCAGCAGAAGCTGCACGTATTATGGAGAAGTGTATACAGGATCAACTACTTGATACCAGTGCCGTCACTGTGTTGCGCCATGCTATCTTTGAGTGTGCGCTACTAGGCACTGGTGTTATTAAAGGTCCGTTTAATTACAATAAAACTGTTCACAACTGGTCTATTAACGAAATGGGAGAAAAAACATATGAACCTATAGATCGTAATGTCCCTCGTATGGAAGCAGTTAGTTGTTGGGACTTTTATCCTGATCCTAGCGCTACAAGTATTGATGATGCTGAATACGTAATTCAACGTCATCGTATGAATCGTGAACAGCTACGTGATCTTATAAACAGACCACACTTTGATGAAGAAGCAATAAGCAATGTTCTTTCTGACGGACCAAACTATCAAGAAAGATACTTTGAAGCTTCTTTACACGCTAACGAAGATGATCCAACGTACTCTTCTAACAGATATGAGGTGTATGAATATTGGGGTAGTCTTGATAGTACGTTAGCTGAAAACTTTGGAATGGATATGGAAGAAATCAGTAACGATCTAGACTCCATACAGGTAAATGTCTGGATGTGTGCTGGTGAAATACTACGTTTTGTAGTTAATCCTTTTATTCCTGCACGTATTCCATTTCATTCTTTTCCCTACGAACTCAATCCATATCAGTTATTTGGTGTCGGTGTAGCGGAGAACATGGAAGACAGTCAGATGTTGATGAACGGTCACATGCGTATGGCTATCGACAATCTGGCACTTGCTGGGCATCTTGTATTTGACATTGACGAAACACAACTCGTTCCCGGTCAATCTTATGATGTGTTTCCCGGTAAAGTCTTTCGGAGGCAATCAGGTGTAACAGGCACGGCAGTAAACGCAATTAAGTTTCCAAGCACTGCAGCTGAAAACATACAGATGTATGACAAAGCACGGCAACTCTCCGATGAACAAACAGGTATCCCTAGTATTGTTCACGGTCAGACAGGCGTAACTGGCACAGGTCGCACAGCTGCAGGTCTGAGTATGTTGATGTCCAGTGCAGGACTTAGTGTCAAGACTGTAATTAAGAACATTGATGACTTTCTACTCAAACCTATGGGTGAAGCTTTCTTTCAATGGAACATGCAGTTTAACGATGACACACCTGAGAAGATTGGTGATCTTGAAATTAAACCAAAAGGAACTAGCGCAGTAATTCAAAAAGAAGTACGTACGCAACGTCTTACAGCGTTACTTCAAACTGTGTCTAATCCCATGCTAGCTCCCTTTATCAAGATACCCAATCTCATACGAGAGCTAGCAATTAGTCAGGATATTGATCCAGATGCTTTGGTTAATGATATCAATGATGCGGCTATCTTTGCAGAAGTACTGAGAGGATTAAATGAACGAACAACAGGCGAAGCTGCTCCTGCCACTGGTCAACAACCAGCTGGCATGGGAGGGGCTGGAGGAATACCTCAAGGAGTTGGTGGTGCGCCACAGGACACGGCTGGTGGTGGAGGAATCGGAGTCGGAAATGCGCCGTCTTCAGGGGAAGCTGGGTTTACTGGAAACCTTGGTATGCCTCAAGAAGTCGGTTAACGATACAGTAAAGGCACATAAAAAGGACAATTAATGGCTACACTAGCAGAACAACTTGAATCAGCATTGGAAGGCACTGGATCAGCAATGTCTGCTAGTGATATTGGAGAAATGTTGTCGGGTACTGCTACGTCTATACAACCGGGAACGATTACACCAATAACTTCTCAACAAAGTAATCAACTTTCTTGGAAAGATGTATTTAATAAAATTTCAGAGGGTGTGCAATTACAACCGGGAGAAGGATTACCTGAAGTACCTAAAAACATACCTGCTAGCACTTTTTACCGCACAGCCACTCAAGCAGGTGCGCTTCCAGCAGGTGGATCACAGTTCTTTACTAAACCACTTGCTCCTGAAACACCCACTATCGCAACTCAGGCACCACAGACTACTACAACCACACCTCAAACTACTGGCACAACTGCACAAAGAGTAGTGCAGCAAATTCAAGAGGCAGTTGATCTTGGTGGTGACTCAGATATAAATGTAGAAGACCCATTTTCAGATTACCTAGACGACCGTTCAGCATACGGAAGTGATTTTAGTAATCTTGAACTGGATGCTGCGTCTTTATTTGATGTAGGCTTACAAGAGCAAGTAGATATAAATGCAGCTTTAGCCGAAGAAGCTACACCAAAAAATATAGAAGAGTATTCTGCAGAAATGACAAAAGTTGATTCTGCGCCGGGAAGAACTTTAGATTCTACCAGTATATATGATCAGATTAATAGGGCGGCTCTTGAAGCTTCTACTTTTGATGTGTCTGGTAAAAGTCCACTTTCAAAAGCGGGTCAGTATGCAATGGACATATACTATGGTGATCCATTAGGCACACATGCTAAAGCTTCAGAAGAAGAGAGAATGAAGGCGCAACCTTTTATGGGTACTCCAATTAAAGGGTACACTAAGTTTGATCAAGCGACTTCTTTTTTTAAAGATCAATTTGCAAAACAAATGGAACCTAGAAATTTTATTGCCACGGGCCTTGGTATGTTAACAGGTACTCCTCTTGGAGCAGCAAATCTTATATTTCAAGCTGCGTTTAGCGAAGGTCATGGTCAGATAGGTAGAACAGGAATAGTTTCAGATACTTATTGGAATCCCGGTGGTGCTGGTCTTGGTCCAGCTGTTGAAACACAGATTGCTGGTTTTGCAAACATTCCCGGTTATGCCCTTTCTGTAGCCGTGGATGCTCTAGGTAGACAAGTAGTCGATAGAACTGGAGTAAATATATATGGTGTAGGGAATACAAAAAAAGGACAGGAAGCTTATAATAAATTACAAGCAAATAAAGCAAGAGATGAGTATGAAGCTGCAAATCCGTATGGCTCTGTAGACGAACAAGCTGCTGCAGCTGCAGCCTCTGCCACACAAAACATAGAAGATGCTATAGCAGGTTATTCGGGGCAGTCAGATTACACTGAAACTGCTGAGTCAGGTGATCCTACTGGTGATAAAATAATCTGTACAATGATGAACCGTATGTACGGTCTTGGTAACTATCGTGCTAAACAATGGTTACTTTACTCAAACCGTTATCTTACACCAGAACACCAACTAGGATATCATAAACTTTATTACAAGTTAGTGTCTATGATGCCTTCTAATAAATTAATTGCTAAAGTTCTTTCACATATAGCTAATAAACGTACTGATGATATTGTGGCTGAAATGAAAGGAACAAAACGTAGTTGGTTAGGTAGAATATATAGGGCTACGTTAATTGACACTCCGAGTTATTTAGTAGGTTTAATGATTAAACGTAACTGGCTTAGACCTGCAGATATATCTGTATTAAGTTAAAGGAACAACTTACAATGGGACTATATACAAAAGATTTTGATCTAAAACAAGAAGGCGGTCCAGTAGAAGCTGGCTTTGCAGAAAATCCAGAGATGGCAAGTTTGGGTATGGTCAACGAACCAGATGCAATGCCACCACAGGAAGGTGGTAACGAATCTGTAGCTGACGATATTCCGCAAAATGCAAATGACGGTGATTACGTATTACCTTATGAAACTGTGCTTTTGTACGGTATTAACCAACTAAATCGTTATGCAAAGGAAGCAATAAAACTAGCACAGAAAAACAATGTCGATCTGTCTGCTGCTAACATTGATCCTGAAGATGATGTTCCAATTAAGATCAGTAACTATGAGTATGTTATTCCCAAAGGTCTTGTTCCATTTTTTGGTGGAGGACAGAAATATTTAGATAAAATTCGTGAGGAAGGTCTAGCGTTTAGACAAGAATTACAAGAACGTGGTGAAGGTGACGCTGCTGCTCAACAAGAAGCTACCGCTCCTGTCGGTCCTGAAATGAATGAAAGTTTTCTTGGCGCATCACCACCTATGATGGACGCGCCACCTGAGATGATGCCGATGGATGAGACAGCTATGGCACCACCAATGCCGCCGCCACCACCCCCGCAAGCGGCTCCCATGGAAGCAATGCCAGCACCAATGATGCAGAAAGGTGGATTTGTGTTATCTAAAGATAAAGATGCAGAAATACTAGAACAAGATAAACCTGAAACTGCAGAGTCAAAGCGCGTACAAGCACAACAACCTGCAATGGTAACACCGGACGGAAAGAAAACACAACAAGGTTTCTCTGCACCTATGGGTTACAGTAGTGGAAAAGAAGTTAAACAAGTAGATAAAGACCTGATAAAAAGAAATAGAACTGTTCTTTCACCAGACGAAGAAGAAGATTTTCAAGCTTTTTATAGAAAATATTTTCCTCATTTAAATCCCGATCCTGATCATCCTCTACATAAATATGATACTAGAGGTTTTTACAAATACGCAATGTCTAAAAAACCAGAAGAAAGAAAAAGGCTATTAGCTCCTCAAGAAGATGGATACACACACGGAATATCTATCTTCAAAGATGACGATCATCCTAACAGATTCATTCGTATACGTGGTGGTTTATATGATACAAAGTACAATAAAGTACTAACCAAAGATATTGATGAAGAAATAGAACCTATGACAGCTGAGACATTGGAAGAAGATAGATCACAACCTGCCATGCGTAGTGGAGGTTTCATTAAGTAATGCTTACTGATCAGTTTATTGACTTTATTAAATATGTAGAGAACGGACCAAAGGTTGGTTGGGACGAAGAAAAACAACTTTGGTTTCCACACCGTTCACCAGAAGGTGGCAATGACACTATTGCCTATGGACATAAACTTTTAGACTCTGAAGTAGAAATGGCAAACAACGGTTTGACCGATGACGAAGTAGAACAACTTCTTATTGAAGACCTGCACACAGCTGAAAGCGGTGCTAGAAACATTTTGCTAACTCACTTTAACGAAAACTTTGATGACTTGTCACAGAACAGTCAGGAGATGCTGATTGACTTTGCTTACAATCTTGGAAGTTACGGACTAAAGAGCTTTCCTAAGTTTGTAGGTGCAGTTTGCAGCGACAATATGGAGGTAATGTGTGCTGAATACAAACGGTATTACACTGATGGATTTGGCGCAAAAAAAGAATTGAAACAACGTAATGAGGAATTTTACAAGTTGTTTCTAGCGTAGACGGCCACCTGCGATAGCGGCACCGTCATATAACACACCTACCGATGGCAACCTGCACAATGTGCAGCCCCAATAGAAGGAGAGGTAAAAATGGTTGACGAAAATATTAACGAGGAGAACGAAACAGAACTAGAGCCTACCCCGTATCAGAATGATTACAGGCGTAACTTAGAAGAACCACAGTTTAATGAAGAGGAAGATGCTGATAGCATTGACGACCCTGTAGAAGCTACTCGTCAAAAACTTGCTCAAACTGAAGGCTTGGCTTCTAAGCGAGGTGAAGAACAAACTCACGACTTCAAGAAACGTTATGATGATTTAAAACGTCATTATGATAATAAGTTGAACGAATGGAAACAAGAGAAAGAACTGCTTAATGCTAAACTTTCTGTAGAGGCAAAAAAACATGATATACAAGAGTTGCCCAAGACCGAAGAAGAGTTAAGCGAGTTTAAACAAAAGTATCCTGATGTTTATGATGTTGTTGAAACTATTTCTTCACTACAAGCTAATGAACGTGTAAAAGACATCGAAGAAAGACTTCATGATTTGCGTATAAAAGAACAAGAAGCTATTGTTCAAACTGCAGCGCAACAACTCATGAATCTTCATCCTGACTTTGAAGTTCTCAAAGAAAGTGATGTGTTTTTAAGTTGGCTTGACGAACAACCTGCTAGTATTTCTGATGGCATCTATAAAAATAATACAGATGTTAAATGGGCCGCTAGAGTTATTGATTTGTTTAAGGCAGATAACGACATTAAGACGCCAAAACCTCGTAATAAATCAAAATCAACTAAAAGATCACAATCTAAAACATCACGAAATGACGCAGCGCAAGCTGTAACAAGGACTAACTCTAAAATGTCTTTGGAACAATTTCAGGATGATAAAAAGGTTTGGTCTGTTCAGGAAATATCACGACTCAAACCTTGGGAATATGAAAAAGTCGAAAAGGAAATCGACAGAGCAGTTCGTGAGGGAAGAGTTGTAGATTCCGTAGAGTAAGAAAACAGCAATCGTCTATGATATAAAGGAGATATTATCATGGCATTTACTACTGCTGCAGGGTACGGCAATCTACCGTCAGGTAATTTTGTACCCGTCATTTACTCCCAAAAAGTCCTCAAATTCTTTCGTCGTGCTTCGGTAGCGGAAGCTATTACCAATACCGACTACGCTGGAGAAATTGAGAACTTCGGAGATACTGTTAACATCATCAAAGAACCGACCATCACGGTCAATGCTTACCAACGTGGTAGCACCGTGAACACTGAAGCTCTGGCCGATGACCAGATTCAGTTGGTGGTTGACCAAGGCAACTACTTTGCCTTTAAGGTCGATGATATCGAAGAACGTCATAGTCACCTTAACTTTGAGGCTCTTGCCACATCGTCTGGTGCCTACACTCTGAAGAAAGCCTACGACTACAATGTTCTGAAGAATATTGCTGACAATGCGGCTACGCCTTCAGGCACTCTAGCAACGCAAGCAACCTCTGCTAACACTGGCGATGAAATTGCCGATCTGGTAGCACAGGCTGCAGCAGAACTAGATAAGAATGATGTTCCAGAAGAAAATCGGTGGCTTGTAGCTGCTCCGCAATTTTACCAAGTACTACGTGGTGCTTCATCCAAGATTATGGACATGTCTGTAACTGGTGGTGGAGAATCGCCGCTTCTTAACGGTAAAGTTACTGAGCGTAAGCTGCACGGTTTTGACCTGTATCAATCTAACGCTATTGGTGTTGGAACGACAGGTTCTGAAGCAACGCATGTCTTCAACGACTCCGCAACCTCTGGACACACTTTGATTCTGTTTGGTCATATGTCTGCAGTTGTTACTGCTTCGCATATCGCTAAAACGGAAGTCATTCGTGATCCGAACAGCTTTGCCGACATTGTACGTGGTCTTCACGTATTTGGACGTAAAGTTCTTCGTGGATCAGGCACTGGCTACAAAGGTGTATTCAAAGGTCTGATGGACTTGGATAGCTAAAGGAGGGAATGAACAATGGCTACTTATAATCGTACTGTTACGGGCGGTGGCACTGTTGGACATCCTTCCAATGCTGCTGTTCCTTACGTCATCACTTCTCCCGTCTGGGATACTGCTGATGGCGGCACTGGTGGGGATGTCGTTCAGTTGATCGACGTTCCTGCAGATACCATGATTGTTGCAGGGTGTCTAGAAGTTCTAGAAGCCCGTGGTAACAGTCAGATTACTCTAGATGTGGGTATTACTGGTGGTGACGTAGACTGTTTTGTTGACGGTTCTGCTCTTGCTGCTGGCTTTACACCGTTTCTAGAAGCCGCTGTTGGTGCTTCAGGCTCCAACGCACGGATGCTGACAAGTGCTGACACTATTGACGCTCTCATTCTTGATGGTGGGTCATCTGGTGAAAGTGCTGCACGTTTCCGTATTCACGTTGTTATGGTTGACGTTTCTGTTAACCCTGTTGAATCGGCTACGGTGTCTACTGGCACGTAATTTTTCACTACAGTTTCGTGGGGTATCTGCAAAAACCCCACACCCTTTCTTGTATTGTATTGTTTTGTATGAAAGGAAACAAAATGTACTTTTTTAGAATACTTAATGAATATGAAATTAAAACCTGTACTGAAAAGCTAAAAAATTATCATGCTTTTAGTGATGGAAAGAAAACACAACCAACTTCTGTTATGAAGAGTAACACTGAGTCACTTAACATACCAGATGAAGTGCGAAAGCTCATTACAGACAAACTATACGACACACATTTCATAGACACAGTATATTGTCCTAATCGCGTATCGGTAAACTTTTATAATCAGTACGTAGAAGACGATCATTATGATATTCATGTAGATGAGTTTAAAGCTCGACCTAAATCAAATAACACCTTCTTTGATTATGGTTTTAGTGTAAATCTACTAGACGAATATGAAGGTGGTGAGTTTATACTTCAAACACCTATGGGGCAGATAGCTAAAAAACTAGAAGCTGGAGAAATTGCATTATTTCCAATTATATACCCGCATGGTGTAGGTAACATAACAAAGGGTAAAAGAGTAAATATTATAGGCTGGATGTCAACTAACATTTCATACGAACAATCATTCATACTGTATAATATGTTTCAAATAGGACAGGCAGTTAAAGCTGACACAAATATGTTTACTAAAGTCAATCTAGTTCAAAACTATCTAAAAAAAGAATGGAGTAAATAATAATGGGAATTAAAATTGTACCTATAGAAAGAGATATAGCGCAAGGAACAGGTGGTGCTACAAATATAAAAAAGTCAAATAAAAAAGGAAGTGGCAAAACTGTTTCTGATGCGGATGTTAAACAAATTATGAAAGAATTTAATCTGAATAAAAAAGACGCAGAAGCTCTTGCTAAAAGTTTAATGAGAGCAGAGAAAGCAGAAGAAGGTGAATCTGAAATTATGAAGGGTAAACAATCTGGCGGCATGGTGGGCAAAGCCGACATGTCAGCAAAGAAAACCTCTGCACCAAAAAAGAAAAAGATGCCGCAATATTACATGGGTGGCGGTACTATCAAGAAAGGTAAACCTTACGCTTACGGTGGTCGTGTAGCTAAATATAAGGAATAGATAATATGTCTAGACCTAGAATGAAAAAGAAAGGTGAATCAGATTTAAGCTATGCTTTGGCTATGCTTAACTTTCACAGGTTTTCCGACAGAATTTACGGAGGGGGTAGAAAAAGTAGATACCAAACAGATGCTGAAAAAAGAGTGCTTGATCTAGGAGGTAAAATTCCTCCACCAAAAAAAAGTAGACCTAGACGTTCGTTTAAAGATACTTTATTTGAGGCACAGAGAAACGCTGCTAAAAAACCCCCACCACGTAAAGGTCCAGTGCAACGTCCACCACGCAGACCTAGCACTCTAACTCCAATACAGCTTGAACAACAAAAACGATTTCAAAAAGAGCTTCAAAAACAAAGAGACATGTTTAATAAAAATATTGCAAGACGAGTTACTGAAGCTAATAAAAGATTAAAACCAAGAAAATCACCAACAGATACACAAATTAAACAAAATCAACATAATAAAAAAATGGCAGAATTAGCAGGAATAGATACAAGTTCTGCAATAGCTCAATCTAGAAAAAAAGTAAAAAGACAACCTTCCGTAACTTCACAATACCGTGGTGGATCAGGTAAGAAAAAGTACAATCAAGCAGCTTACTTCGCAGGTCTAGGCGTCAATCCCAACACAAAACAAAATCAAGGCATATATAAACCATACGCTAATGGTGGTGGTGTTCGTAAACCAAAGTACAAGGAATAATCATGGCGACATTCTTACAGCTTACCAATCGTGTTCTTAACGAACTAAACGAAGTAGAACTTACATCTGCTAACTTTAGCTCATCCAGAGGTGTACAGACTATGGTTAAAAATGTTGTGAATAAATCTATTCATGACATATATAACTCTGAGGTAGAATGGTCATATTTGTATACTGCAAAAAACCAAGTCACAACTGCAGGTACACGTAAGTATGATTATCCTACTGATGCACGAAAAGTAAACTTTAATTCGTTTGTGTTAACTCCTAAAGACCTTATTACCAACGGAGATTTTACTGCGAACATCACAAGCTGGACTACAGTATCTGGTAGCCCTGCTCAAACTTCTGCAACTGGTAACGGTGCGCTACGTCTTAATGCAGCTGAAGTGACACAGGCTATTAGCACGGTAGTTAATACGGAGTACGTAGTGCGTACGCGAACTGTAGGTGGAGACATTACACTAAAGATAGGTACTTCATCTGGTGGAACGCAGATATCAAGCACAACATTAAGTATTGACAACCTTGGTGATGGGGAGTATAATACTACTAAGTTTACTGCTACGGCTACAACCACGTATATTGGTCTAGCCAACTCTGCTTCAGCCAACTACGATGTAGACAGCGTTGAGGTAGTAGAGAATATGCAGCCACAACGTCTAGTCTACCTATCTTATAATGAGTGGTTAGATACACATAGTGAAAGTGATCTAAACGTAACTCAATCTAGCCAATTTGGCATACCTCGATATGTATACCGTGATCCTTCCAACGGTAGTTTTGGTCTTAGCCCAATACCTGATAAAAGTTCATACAATATTGCATTTGATTATTATGCTACACACACCGATCTTGACGCACATGGTGATACACCTACTCTTCCTACACGGTTTCATGACATCGTTGTTAATCGCGCAAAGTACTATGCGTACATGATGAGAGCGAACATGGCTGGCGCACAACTAGCAGACAAAGATTACATAGAGGGTATCAAGCGTATGCGTGTAGAACTGATCAATCATCAGAACTACTTCTATCCTGCGGGTATCACAGGCAACACTCGTAACTTTGTTGGAGTCAATACTTAATGGCTAACATTACTGCGCCAGAGTACATATCACCGTATGTTGTTACAACGTCAGGTGGTTTGGTGCTGGATAGAGATGTATATACCATGCCTGTCGGTGCCGCCTCTATACTGCAGAACTTTGAACCGTCAGTGCGAGGAGGATATCGTAGATTAAGTGGAACTTCACGTTTTTCTTCTTCACAGGTAGGTGGATCATCTAGCACTATTCTTGGTGTAGCAGTATTTAATAATGGAGTGGTTGCTGCACAGAGTACAAATGTGTATTTCGGTACGGGTAGTTCTTGGACGAGTATTGATTCAGGACGCACTAGTGCAGGACGTTATCGGTTTGAAAAATATAACTTCAACACTAACGAAGAACGTCTAATATTTGCTGACGGTGCAAATGCTGCTAGCATGTATAATGGTACTACTGTTTTAGATATTAAAGGAGATGCAACTAATATATCCACCACAGGGTCTATTAGTAGTGGTTCAACATCTCTAAGCGTAGGAAGTGCATCAGGTCTTGTTGAAGGTCTGTACGTTAACATTTCAGTTACACATAGTCCAGCATCACAGGTAGGTAGTGGCGCAACTAGTTTTGATGTATCAGACGCTTCTAATCTTGTAGTAGGTATGACGGTATCAGGGACAGGTATCGCAAGTGGTACGGCAATATCAGGTATATCTTCTAATACTGTGACAATAGACAAAGCTACCACTGCTATTATTGCAACTAGTGAAACTCTTACATTTAGAACAGTATCTGCTTCAACAAGAATATCTAGTATTTCAGGAACAACAATAACTCTATCATCTGCATCTACAAATGCTGTATCTAGTGTCACAGTAATATTTGATGGGCTTGGTACAGCACCGTCTGATCCTAGTATGGTTACAGCTTTTAAGAACCACATGTTCTATGCTGGTATGAGTGCAGAACCTAACACAATCGTTTTTTCTGCCATAGGTGATGAAAACGATTTTACAGCATCTAACGGTGCAGGTTCGCTCAATGTTGATAGCACCATCATAGCTTTGAAATCTTTCCGTGGTGAACTGATCATATTCTGTGAAGATCGTATCTACAAACTTGCTGGTAACGCACTAGCTGACTTTGCAATAGCACCTATCTCTCGTAACGTTGGTTGTTCAGATGCGTTCAGTATTCAGGAAATAGGCGGTGACGTTATCTTTCTTGCACCTGACGGTCTACGCACCATTGCCGGTACTGCACGTATCGGTGACGTAGAACTAGGTACAGTATCTAAGCAAATACAGGCACGTATTAGTGACATTGGTTTTACAAATATATCTTCAGTTGTGATACGTGATAAAAGTCAGTATCGTCTGTTTTATCCTAGTGGTGGAGCGGAAAGTTCTGAGAAAGGTATTATTGGTGTACTAAAGTCTAATCCTTCAGGACAGATTGGTTGGGAGTACAGTGATATACGTGGCATTAAACCTTCTTGTTGTGACTCAGGATTTATTAGTAGTGTAGAAAAAGTAATACACGGCGGTTTTGATGGATATGTGTATCTACAAGAATCAGGCAACACCTTTAACGGCACCGCCATGAAAGCAATCTACCGCTCACCCGATCTGACAATGGGTGACGCTGGTATACGAAAGAACATGCAACGCATTAACGTTAACTACGATCCTGAAGGATCAGTTAATGCTAGCCTGTTTGTTAAATATGATTTTGAGGATGCAGGAACACCACAACCAAGTGCATACACGTTAAGCACTGCAGACACTGCAGCAGTGTACGATAACTCAGGTACATTATACGGTTCAGCAGTGTACGATGCAGAGGGTATGCCTATTGTACGTCAATCAGTAGAGGGTAGTGGTTTTACAGTAGTGATACGTCTTGAGGATGAAAGCAGTAATCCTCCAATAACATTAAAAGGATTTGAATTAGAATTTACACCGGGAGCGAGGATGTAACATGGGAAATTCCTATACAAGAGCAAGTAATTATTCGTCTGGTGACACTATTACCGCTGCACACAGTAACAATGAGTTTGACAGGCTAGAGACTGCTTTTGGTACTTCTGGTCATTCACATGATGGAACAGAAGGTGAAGGAGGAGCGATAACAAAACTGACTGCTAACTGTACTGTTCCAGATAATGTAAATTTAATATTTGGAACTGATTCAAATGTGTCTGTTCAATACGACGAAACTACTACTGATTCACTGCGAATTGCAGCATTAGAGGGAGCAGCAGTAGCAATTACGTTTGCAGCTGATGAAGGTGATGACGCTGGTGACGAATGGAAACTGAACATCGCTGATGGTGGTGTGCTTACACTTGGTAATGATATCAACAGTGCAGGTACGTACGTAACGCATCTAACGCTTACACCTAACGCTACTGTAGCTAACTCTACTGCAGCGTTTGCAGGTAACGTCACTGTAGCAGGTGATCTAACAATATCTGGTGACGACCTTACAATGGGTACAAATACATCTGGACATGTTCTCGTTGCAGACGGCAGCAATTTCAATCCTGTCGCAATATCTGGTGACGTAACAATAGCTTCTAACGGTGCAGTAACCATTGCCAACGGCGCAGTAGAAAATGCAATGCTAGCTGACGATGCAGTAGGTGCAGACGAGCTAGCAGCTAACGCTGTAGTAGATGCCAGTGTGGCTTCCAGTGCAAATATTGCTGTATCTAAAACTGCACTTACAGCAGGTACAAATATTTCTCTTTCTACAAACACGCTTAACGTTGACGATGCGTTTCTCATTAACAGCGGTGATGACACAACAAGCGGTGTAATTACTTCAGCTGGTTACAAGCTCAACGTAGGTGCTGGCAGTGGTGACGTAACTACGCAATTTCAACAGGGCGGCACAACTCTGTTTACTGTGGGTATTGACGATTCTGATAGTGAAAAATTTAAAATACATTCAAGCACGGCTTTAGCAGATACCAGTGATTTTGAAATTACATCTGCAGGTGTTGTGTCACTAGGTAGTGATCTTAACGTTGCTGGTAATACCATACTTACAGGTAATCTCACGGTTAATGGTACGACTACTACAGTTAATACTGCAACATTGGGAGTAGTAGACCCAATCATTCATCTTCAAACTGCTTCTGACGGTGGTGCGTTAGGATCAGACACAAATAAAGATGTTGGTATCGTAATGCAATATCATAACGGTAGTGCAGCAAAGAACGCTTTTCTTGGTTGGGATGACTCAGCAGGTAAACTTACATTTGTACCAGATGCCTCATTATCTAGTGAAGTTGTATCTGGTTCTGTTGGAACCATTGTTGCTAATCTTGAAGGTAACGCAACTGGCACTGCAGCTACTGTTACTGGAGCAGCACAAAGCAACATTACCTCACTTGGCACACTGACTACACTTACTGTAGACAGTATCATAATTGACGGTACAAATATTGGACACACTTCCGACACTGACGCTATAGCTATATCTTCTGGTGGTGTAGTTACATTTAGTCAAGTACCACTATTTCCTGCTGATACAATCGAAACAGCAGACATACAAGCAGACGCTGTAACTGGTGCTAAGATAGCAGACGATGCTATCGATTCAGAACATTATACAGATGGCAGTATTGATACAGCGCACATAGCTGACGGACAAATTACTTTAGCTAAGATAGCAAATGCAGCTAAAACCGAAGCTATTGCGATTGCCTGTTCTGATGAAACTACAGATTTAACTACAGGAACTGCAAAAGTTACATTTCATATGCCTTATGCCTTTACTTTGACGGGAGTTAAAGCAGGAGTCACAACAGCGCCAGTAGGCTCAACTATTATTGTAGATATTAATGAGGCTGGCAGCACTATTCTTTCCACAAAACTAACTATTGATGCAAGTGAGAAGACTAGTGCAACAGCTGCTACAGCAGCAGTTATAAGCGACACAGCTTTAGCTTCAGACGCTTTAATAACAATCGACATTGATCAAGTAGGTTCTAGTACTGCTGGAACTGGTCTTAAAGTTTATCTTATAGGATATCAAACGTAATATGTTTATAATTAATCCTTACATATTTACTGCTGCTGGTTATACTATTGAAGGTTCTGGTTTATTCAATGGTACTGATGGAAAGTTAACAAGAACTATCAGTTCAGCAGGAAACAGAAAAACTTTTATTCTTGAAGTTATCTTTAAAAGGGGTGGTTCAGCGTCAAGTTTTCTAACGGCATATTCGTCAGGTACAGACACATTCTATACATATCTAAGTTCTGATCAGGTATATATTCAGAATTATGTAAGTGGCACTCAAATGGAACTAAAAAGTGACGCTAAGTTGCGCGACTTTAGCGCATGGTACCATTTAATTTATGCAATCGATACGACCCAATCAACTGACACAGATCGTGTAAAGGCATGGGTGAACGGTGTCGAATTAACTTGGGCTTCGTCGCCTAGAACCTACCCTGCTCAAGACTTAGAACTCAAGTGGAACACAGGTTCGCAAGAACATCAAATCGGTCATTCTGCTACCACCTATAGCCAGGATTATTTTGCCCGTGCCGCTGCTTACGACGGTGCTACAATGACTGATCCAGTTACGGATGGATTTGGTGAATACGACGATAACGGTGTGTGGGTTGTAAAAAATTCATCTGACTTATCCAGTCTAACAGGACAAGCATTAATTTCTCAAGGCACTGGAAGTGTAATTGGCACTATGAATGTCAGAACATCTAATGCGTTTGATGGTAACAATAACCAGAATGATGGTAACTCTGCGTCACATGACTTTGCCGCAACTACTGTTACGCTTGGAAAAGATTTTGGTGCTGGAAATGCTAAAGTTGTCAATCAAGTAAGATGCTGGGGCTACAACGGTGGAGGATTTACATCTAATGCCGGTCAGACCTGCACTATTGCTGTTATTGGATCAAATACTGGTCTTGGTAGTGATGAAGTAACACTCTTTACGTCAGGGACAATTACTGACTCTTCAAACGCTAACGCTCAAAACTTTAGCTTTAGTAACTCAACAGCGTATCGTTACGTATATATAAAGCTAACTCAAGGTGTATCGAACTATTTCTTTGTAGCTGAACTAGAGTTTTATGAAGAAGTAACAGTAGGTTTTGGAACTACAGGCTTCTTAATTGAAGGTGGAGCAGCATTTACTAATGGCACGGACAGTAGCGGCAATTCTCAAAACTTTACTAAAGGCGGCACCATTACCAATGTTAATGACACTTTAACAGATAAAGCGTCAGACAACTTTGGAAACTATGTAACTTGGTCACCAATCGATAAAGACAGCAATGTAACTTTATCAGAAGGAAACACCATAGCAGAACAAGATAGCACTGGAGCTTTTAAATCAGTCCTTGCAACACAGGTTGTTCCTAGCACTGGAAAATGGGTCTGGGAAATTAAACAATCTGGTGGTAATCCGTTTGGAGGATACGCAACAACTGGAGTTGCCTCTACTAATGTAGCACGATCTATTGGTCGAAGCGGTTCTGGTGCAATTACTTTTGACGTAAACGGTTCAAATCTTAGAAAATTTCAGTCTGCTAGCCCAACAGAATCTAACCATGTCACTGGTGGTGTTAGTATATCTAGCGGAGAAGCGTTTCAGTTTGCAGTTGATTCAGATGCTGAACAATTAGAAATATATATAAATAACACGAAACAAGGTTCTACATTAGACATAAGCAGTCTAACAAAACCCTATAAGATTATATCTCAACTTTATTCAGGTGGAACGGTTGATCATACATTAGTTGCAAATTCTGCTAATTTTGAAAATAACGTACCAGCTGGTGGCTATAAAACTATCAATACTGCTAATCTTCCAGCGCCGACTGTGACCAAGCCAAGTGATTTCTTTAAGACAGTCCTCTTTTCTGGCACAGGCAGCGCACAGAATATCGACACAGTTGGATTTTCACCTGACCTTTTAATTATTAAATCACGAACATCAACCGCAAACTTTAACTGGATTGATAGGGTTAGAGGTGAGGCTAATATTCTTTGGTCAAATGCGGCTGTAGCCCAATCTGCTGAATCAACAAGCGTCACAGGATTTCGGGATGAAGGATTTTCAGTAGGGTCAGACAGCGGTAGTTATGTGAACATTTCTGGTCAGACAATGGTAGCTTTTTGCATGAAGGCTGGTGGCTCTGGTTCTAGTAATTCGGATGGTGACATTGCATCAACTGTATCTGTAGCTAGTCATGGCGGGTTTTCGATTGTCAAGTACGACCCTGGAAGCGGTGGTTCGCCCGGTGATACTGTAGGTCATGGCCTTTCACGCGCACCAAACTTTATTATTCTTAAAACATTAGAAAATGTAGGAGATAAAAATTGGTCAGTTGGTAGTGATGATATTGGTTGGACAAATAATTTATTTTTAAATCTTACCAATGCAAAAAGTGCTGGGTCAGGTCCGTGGAATGATACTGCACCCACTTCATCTGTATTTAGCATTGGTTCCGACAGAGACAATGATGCTGCGTATATTGCGTATTGTTTTGCAAAAACGCCGGGACTAATTGCTTGCGGAAGCTATACAGGAAATAATGATGCTGACGGAACCTATGTAGTTGTCGATGATGGCGCATCTGGATTTAGACCAGCATGGTTACTTATGAAAAACATAAATGACTCTGAAAATTGGGTTTTGATGGATTCTGTACGAAGCCCATTTAACCCTGTAGATGGGTATCTTTCTACCAATACCGCTACTAGTGATACAGGCGCAACTGGATTGCCGCTAGATTTTACCGCAAATGGATTTAAGCAGCGTAACAACTCTAACATGACTAATGAAGATACAATCATTTATCTAGCATTTGCAGAGCATCCATTCGGTGGTGACGGTGTAGCACAGGCAAAAGCGAGGTAATACATGGACCCAATTACTATAGCTGCTGCCATTACTGCTACTAAGACTTTAGTGAAATCTGCTAAAGGTGTTCAAGACATTGCTCATGGTCTAGACGGATTGTTTCAAGCTAAAGAACAACACGAAAAGAATAAGAATCGTAAACCCGGTAGTTCAATAGGTGAAAAAAATAAAAGCATACTACAAAAACGTGCTAAAGATGATGGCTCAGAAACGTCAATGTCATCTGCTGCTGCAGCTGTTATTGAAGAAAAACAACTTAAACAACAACTTGACGATCTTAAAGAAGAAATTAATTCAAAATGGCCCTCTAAAGCAGGAGAGAAGACTACTTGGGAATTGATACTGGAAGAACGTAAGAAACGAATTGCTGATAAAAAAGAACGTGAAAAGCGAGAAAAGATAGAAGCAGAAGAACGTGCAGAGCGAAGAAAAGTAATACTGATTGAGATTGCGAAAGGTCTAGCTGTTGTCATTATTGCCGGTGGTATTGGTTGGTTTCTTTGGTGGGCAGCAACTAGTGGACCAGCGGTAACGTAGTATGGAGTTTGGTATTAGAGAACTTGTACAGTTTGGTACACTGCTTGCCTCATTAGCTGGTGCGTTTGCTGTGGTAAAGTCTCAACTGTCTAGAGTCATTCAGGACATAGCTGAAATAGAAAAAACACTTAATAATATCAATACGCGCATTGATCAAGCAGATGCAGATCGTGCAGTAATTAAACATCAAAACAAAGTGTTCTCTACCATTCTATCTCCAGCAAAGTTAGAAGCAAATCACAGAGAAATATCAGAATTGAGGACTGAAATGAGAGTAGTACATAAAAATTTAGATAATTTATATCACATGCACAACGGTTCGCATCCGTCTGTGAAATCTGAACAGAGGTAAAGTAATATGAGTGAACTACCACGTCAAGAAGACTTACCGGAAGAGTTTCAACCACCTTATGAAGACACTTCAGGTTCAACTCCTGATGTTGCACTTCCTGACACTGACGACATAACCACGATTGAAGGTTTAAATAAACCTATTATTGATATTATGGGTCAGCAAGCAGTCGGTGCTATTACACCGGGAACAGAAGCAGGTCCAACAGATATTACTAGTGGTGTTGATCTTGGTGCAGGTGCATATACACCAATAGATCAAACTGTTCAAACTGATGAATTATTAACCGGACCAACAGACCTAACAGCTACGGGTGCAGCGGCTACAGCTGCACAAGTACAAGAGGCATCCATGGTTAACAGTCCTACCGCACCAGATGCTGTTACTATTGAAAATGTAGAAAGGACACACAGTAATTTACCAGCAGCTACAGCGCAACAAGGAGAACTTTCAGAGGGTGCTATTATCGACCCTAATCAGGTTGTCGATGAACGCACCAAAGCTGAGATGTTTGAACGGGGTAGCCTAGCTGAAGCAAAAACACAAACACTTGCTGCAGAAGCTACAACTAAATATCAAGTAGAACAGCTTATGGCTGCACTTGATTCTGGCGCAGAACTACCACCTTACATGTCACCGGCAGTGCGTAAAGCTAAAGGCATAATGAATTCTAGAGGGCTTGGCTCTTCGTCTATGGCAGCTGCAGCTATGGTCCAAGCTATGCTGGAAAGCAGTATTCCAATAGCTCAGTCTGATGCACAAGCGTATGCAACAATACAATTACAGAATTTAAATAACGAACAACAAACGGCTCTAGCCAACGCTGCAACTATCGCTGCTATGGACCGTCAAAACCTAGACAATCGAATGAAAGCAGCACAACAAAATGCACAGTCTTTTCTTCAGATGGACATGGCAAATCTTACCAACAGACAGGCTACAGAAACACTTACATATCAAAGTAAAGTTCAGTCACTATTTACAGATCAAGCTGCAGCGAACGCTGCTAAACAGTTTAATGCTACGACACAAAATCAAGTCAATCAGTTTTACGATCAACTAGGTGCAACTGTAGAAACAAACAATGCAAACAGACAAGCTGCTATGGATCAGTTTAATGTAGATCAATCAAACTCTATTGCAAAGTACAATGCTAAGTTGCAAGATGCGAGAGAAAAATTTAATAGCACAATGCAACAACAAATAGAACAATCTAATGTGTTGTGGCGAAGATCTATAAATACTGCAAATACTACAGAACAAAACAATGCAAATAAAGCTAACGCTGCTGCTATTTTAGGAATAACTGTAGCAGCACAAGCTAATCTTTGGCAGAAATATCGTGATGAAATTCATTATGCTTTTACTTCTACTGAAAATTCAGCACAACGCGCACAACAACTAGCTCTTACATCTTTACAAAATGCTTTTTCTAAAGAAATGTTTGATATGGAAATAACTGCTGATGCAGAAAAATCTATTGGTACATATTTTGGTAATGTTTTACATAGTTCTTTTGAAGGTATTGCTCAAAATTTATTTAAGAACATTGGATTTTTATAAGGAATAAAAAATGGCTTTTGAATTTATAGTAGACACAATATTAGAACCAGTAATCTCTTCTGTTACTAGCTCAATATTTGGATCAGGAACAGATGAAGATGATAAAGGTGAATCAGGATTTGTTGATAAAGATACAAATATTCGTACTAGGCGGATAGAAAGACTTTCTAGAGAAAGGGCAATCCGAGAAGGTGTAAAAAATAGAATGGAAGGATTACCTACAATTCCCGTAGCTAGAGCTACAGATGTTCGCGGAAAATATAAAAACACTATCAATCAGGCTTTTGCTAAAGCAGCAGACAATAATAGAATAGATATGGTAATTTCAGCTTATCTAGCACAAAGAAAAAAACATAATTTAGATAATACATACGGTTCTGCTGTTAGTATAACTGATCCATACAGTGACGTAAGTTAGGAAAGTAATATGGAAAAAAAGTTAAATAAACCACAAGGAAATTTTGACCCAGATGTATTTGGGGCGGCTATTCCCGGTCAATCGTTGACGGCTAATCCCGGTCAATTTCCTTATGAAAAACCGCCTATTACTGTTGATCCAGCACAAGCAATAGACGCTATTGTAGAAAGTATACGTAAGCCGCACATAGCTAGTTCGTATGCTAAATTGTTAGAAGCAGGTTTGTCGGCTGAAACAATAGCTTCAGGATTAACTTTGATTGGTGTTTCTGAAGGGGCTTTTGATCCAGATGTAGCTGAGATGATTAAACCTGCTTTAGTATTCTATATTGTAGAAATAGGTTATGATCACAATGTAGAAGATATTAATGTGTTAGATGATTTTCCTGATAAAGGTATGTCAACTAACGATGGATTAGAACTTCTTGAAATGACATCGCCTAATGAACGCTTACCCAAAAAGATAAAACAACTTCAAGGTTATGAAGAAGAAGAAACAGATCAAATTGATAATCAAGAAAACAATATGGGTGTTGAAGATATGTCTGTTGGATTTATCGACAGAAATAGAGGAGTTAATTAAATGTTGAGTATGTCGTTTTTTGGAGGATTAGCAGAAGGTGGTTTAGAAGCTAGAAGACAAAAAGCTGTTGCTGATAATACTAAGGCAAAAAATAAGCAAGAGGAAGCTAAACGAATTGCTGATATGAAAAAAGCTATAGCTCAAACTGGAATGATGAACCAAAAAGAAATGTCTGAATTGGCAAATATAACTGATTTATCTGTTCTAACAGCAATTTTTGCGGATAAAACTAAATTAAAAGGTGATAATCAAAGAGCAGCTGATTTATCTGTAGCTAGAACAAATTTTGAGGGAATAGGTTTTTTACACAGTAATGGAACACAAAATGTTTTTGTTCCAAATGTTGCTTCTATAGGTAAAAATAGATTAGGTATGGATGGAAAAAGTTTTACTGATGCTCTAAAAACTGCACAGGGAGCAACTCAATTAGCTGACGCAACTTTCAATACGTTAGATAATGCGTTAGCTAGTGATCCTGATATGCCATTAGATAAATTTAGAAACATTATTAATACAAGATTTACTGATTTACTAAACATAAGTCAAAAAATGCCTCAACATGCAATAGGTGCTAGACAAGGTTTACAGTATTATTTTCCAAGTATATATAAAGCATACAAAGGTAAGGTAGATCATCTTAAAGCATTAGAAGAGTCATTGGTTGAACATAAATTTTTTAAACAATCATCAAAAGGTGATGACGCTTCTATTAGTATAGATCAATCACAAAGAAACGACAGTGGTGAAAATGCTGTAGTTGCAATAACAAAAGTTCCCAGTTTAGCAAATATAGATAGTAAAAAAGTTGATGTTGTAGAAGATGTATTTGATCCAAAAATAGGTCCACATGAAAAAGCGATTCTTTCAAGAGCCACTATGGATGTAAATAAACCTTTTAACAGGGATACACAAGGAGCTATTCCTGAATTTGGTTTAAAAACAATAGTAAATAATCTTGATAGTGCAGTAAGTCAAGGTTCATCTGTTGACAATAAATATAATGCGTTTGCAAATTCATATGTAAATCCTACTGATTATGCTAAAGAATTTTTAGATTCATCGTCAGCTTTTGAATTATTAGATGATCGACTAACAGAAAAATTTAGAGAATATAGAGAAACAGTTTATAGAAATAGAAGGACAGGTCTTGCAACAAAAGAAAGAGTTGAAATACTTCCAAGTACAACGGCAAAAGAAAGAGAAGAAAAATTTGCTCAAGCATTAATTAGACAATCCTCTGCTCTTAACGGTGCTGCAAGTACGGTAAAAGATATAGAATTAATAGCACAGAATGTAGGAATAATGATAAGATTAGAAGAGGCTGGTCCTAATGCTACGCTACAAACTATTTTTAAAGATTCAGATGCAGAAGAGATAAAACAAATTTATGGAATTTTATCACAATACATAAATGATAATAATTCTTCTGTGGTTGTGGATGCTGCTGGAAATCCGGTTAGAGTTATGAGTAAAAATAACTTTCATAACGCTCTCTTAACATCCATTGCTAATCAAGATCGACTTGTATCAAGACGCCTTAGAGAAGTAGGTGTAGATACGGGTCTTGTTATGAGTGAAACAGCCACTGGCGCAGGAACATTTATTGATAATTTTGCAACTGGTTTAAAAGGACTTATAAATCAATTTGATACGTATGTTGGCAGAACACGCGAATTATATGCGGTAAACAGTCCTGCAGCTTTTAATAATGCAAGAAACACGTTGAAAGCATATGGTGCGGATTTTGATAAGTTAGTAGAAGGTGAAAGACAAAAGATGGCCGCTAATATGGACGCATATAATTCAACTACAGATAGTCGTCAAAAATTATTAGCTTATTCTCGCGCACAAATATCCTTTTATAAAATTAATTTAGCATATCAGTATGCAGCTATCTCTCAAGGTGGTGAAGGTAGTGCTAGAACTATTTCGGACACAGACTTTGCTAAAAACTTTTTAGCTTTGTTTCAAGAATCAGGAGCAGGTTTTCTAGGAGTTGTTGATATTATAAAAAGACAAACTAGAATTCAACTTTCAGCGAATAGAATTTTAATGAGTAAAGCTACTGAAGGACGTTTTTCAAAATATTATCCTGAAATAAATGCTTTAGGTAAATCATTAAATTACCATCATAGTATTCGTGAAAAACGTAGACCAATAAGAAGTGTTACAACTTTGGGTGGAAACTTAGGCATAGGTAGAAGAGATACCGGTGAAGATGCAGCGGCACAAGATACACAAGACACTGTTATAACAAGAAAAGATATGAACATATACTTTAATGATCTTACAACAGGCGCAAAAGCTACTCCACTAATAAGTGAAGAAAGAGATAAATCTTTTAAGCTCGATTTTAAAAGCATAAATCAACAAGAAGCTTTCTATAGTACGTTTCAATTAGCATATGCTAAAGCACTTAAAAAAGTAATATCAAAAGAATTAAATGCAAAGAATTTCGGTTCTATGAAAAAAGAAAATGCACAAGAATTTATAAACAACAATAAAGAAATGTTGGTTTATTACTTATTTAACAATGATGGAGCATTAGGCGAGATAAGCTCAAATATGAACCCATTTAATCACGTAACTATACAAGATATAAAAGGGTTTAAATCTAAATTTGCTAGAAAACCTATATCTTTTATAATTAACGATTGGAATAAAATGGATAATGTTGGTGGGGATAAATTTTATTATTTACAAAAAGGTATTCTTGATAAAAAATTTCCAATGGAGGTAGAAAGATTAAAAGGTGAAGAGTTTGTACTTGAAAAATTAACAGATATTATAATGAATTATATGTACAAAAATTGGCAGAGCTTAAAATAATTAAAAGGATGTCACATGGCACTTACAAATGCAAATGATTTAAATTTAGCCGAAGAAATGCAAGGTAACATAGCTTCTGTTCCTGAAGACAGAGAAGATGTGCAAGTTGCTTCTACTATCACTCTTCCTTCAACTAGAACGCCTGTTCCAGTAAATAAAACTGTTGTAAAAGAAGAAGAAGAGGAAGATGTAGGTATTGAAGAAATAGAAGCAATACAAGACCCTGCAATATCTGAACTAGAAGGTGCAACTGAAATGGACGCACCCATGTTAGAGAAAGGGTATTATTACGAACAAGCTGTAGAAGAGAAAAAAGCAGAAAAAGCACGACAAGGTTTGGTTCCACCAATAGTAGGTGCGCCTACTTCGCCAAGACAAATCCTAACACAAAGCCAACAAAATGCACTTCAAGCCGCAAATAAAACATTTGTTGAAATGTATAAAGATGATTTAGCTTCGTACGGTCAAGTTTTTGCAGAGAATGTTGTGACAGGTTCCTTGGAAATGGTGCCAGAAATAGGAAGTGCAGCAATAAAAGCACTACCTGCTAGCGTTGAAGTAGCTTTTAATATAACAAAAAACATAGGTGGTAGACTTAATAATTTATTTGTTAAAGCTATAGAAACTGCTTTTTACGATGAAGATCAATCTCTTGCACACCATTATATGGATCTTCCCGGTATACTTGATACTTCTTACACTGATGAGTTAACTAAATCACCTAGAGAAAAAATTAAAAAATTTCTGACAGAATGGGCGAAACCTTTAGAAGAAAAAATAATCAGAGAACACATTGGACTTGTAGATTTAAATAAACGTAATTGGTTACATGATTGGTTAGGTAAATCAGGTTTAGTTGCAGCACCTTTAATTCCAATGTATACCGGATTTAGCATGGTTATACAAGCACCTAAATTTTTCTTTGCTGCAAAAAAAGCAGGAGATGGACTTGCAAAAGCAGCAGGTAAAGCTGTTACGAACACTGCGTTATCTCAAACTGAAAGATTAGCAGGAGTGCTTAACACAGCATTAGGTGCTGGATTTGTGTGGCAAAGTGCTGAAACTTTAGGTAGAGGAACAATAGTGGAAAAGATAGCTCCTGTATTAGCTATACCGGGAGCAGTTATGGGTGCTTCGGGATTAGCTAGAAAATCTATGACAGTTCCCTTTGGTATAGGTTTAGCAGCAGTAGGTCTTTTGGTAAGAGGAGGTGCGGCTATCACTGCAGGAACGCGAGTTTCTATAGTTGGAGAAGGCGCATCTAAAGGCATGTTACGTATGTTAGCAATGGCTAGAGGTGTTCCCCTTAAAACTATCTTTCAAGCTAAAACAGAAGAAGATTTGATGAACGCTATAAATCTACGAGAAGACAATGGAGCTATGCAGTATATGACTGATTTAGCTTCAGGTGTAAAATCATTACCTCTAGAATTACGGCAACCTATTATTGATAATTTTGAATTTGCAGAAAGAATGATAGCTAAATATGATGGTAAAGATGGAGAACAACTTACTTTCTTTTTATCTCAGATAACAGGACTTGGTATTCAAGGAGCCGTTGCTAAATCTTTGGCACAAAGTGAGTCGATATCTTTATTTAGACCTATTAAAAAATTAAGACAATATGTAGGTAAACGGGCTTTGTATTCCGAAATGGAATTACAAGCTCAGGTATATGAAAAAAACGCGAAGATTATCAAAGATCAATTTTTGAAAATAATGAATCAAAAAGATGGAGCGTATCCAGATGATGAGTTTAAAGAGGTTCTTGAGGTTTTAAGTAGACAGTTAAATGCTTATGCAGATGAAGCTGCAGTGTTACGTGCTGAAGTGAATATCATGACTGACTCTACAGCAATATTTCGTAATAGTGAAACACAAAGAGAAATACACGCTGTAGCCGATGAGTTGTTTAATTATAATTCTGTGTTTAAGCTTGACAATGCTTCGTCAGAACAAATTCTTGAAATCGCAGACAACTTTAAACAACAAATTATAAGACTAGGCAGTAGTGCTTTTGAAAAAGCTAAAAAATTAAACGATGCTGCTTGGGAAGAATTACGTAAACATAATGATCCTGTTAACGCTGTAAACATCGTAGATTTCCTAATGGATGAAGCTGCAGCGTCTTTACGATCACCTTTGTTTACTGCCAAAACTAAAGCAGGTAGATACATACCTAATCAGACAGACTTGATTGAATTGTCTCGTAAAGCAGCTTTAGATAAATTTAACTTAGATGAATTAAAAAAGATTGTTCAACGTATTAGTGCTGACTCTGAAGGTACTTTTGGAAGACCGCTTTTTGATGCTAGAGGAAACACTATAAATTTTGACGATTTAGCAAAAAGAATAGAAGCTACTCAAGGAGACACAAGAACTCAAGAAACAATTTATCGTGAGTTTCTAGGAGGTTTACAAGCTCCTGATGCTTCTTTAAAAGAAGTTATTGACGCATTAATTCCACCACGTTTTTATCTTATGGACCTTCTTAAATATAGAAGTAAATTATTAGAAGATTATAGAAAATACAACGGTAATGCAGAAGGACATGAAATAGGAAAACTATTAGATGTTGTTACAGAAGCGATAGATAGCCATGCTGTTAATATTAAAAACCCAGAAGTTAAAGAATTGTATGACAATGCTATAGATGTGTATAAACAAAGAATATTACCTTGGAAAGAGTCGTTAGGAACAGAAGCACATCGTGCAGTGTTTAAAACTGAAGGTTTTGAGGACACTTTGGCTCCTGAACATCTTTTTGCAATGTTTACACGTATGCGTAATCCTCAAGTCATGGCTAGAACATTTAACGCTATGTTTTCAGACCCTGAAGATAAAGCAGAAGCTGCGCGATTGTTTCAGTTAACAGTAGGTAGAGTGTTAAATGGAGACTTTATGGGTTTCAAAGGTAGCTTTATATCTCAACTAGACGATGTTCAAGCCGCTACTATGAAAGAAGCTGGTATGATAACTGATGCTCAATTCGAGGGATTAAGAAGAATTATACAACATAAAGATAAAGTCTTACAGGCAACAAAATCAGAAACTCTTAAATTAGAAGAACAACGATTTATGAACAATGTGTTCAATCCTTTTATGGATAAGATTAGTAAAGGTTTAGGAGAAAGTTCACCTTTATATCAAGAACTATCTACTATAAAAAATTCTGAAGATTTAATGAGAGTAATGCTTACAGAACATATTATTGACATACCAAGTTTAAGAAAGGGAAGCTATGAGTATAAAGGTATTAGAGAAAGGATAGGTCAGGCTGGTCCTCAAGCGGATACTTTGTTAAAGAGTTATGATGAACTTATGGATAGTATACCTAATCCTGCAAAAGAATCTGTTACCAATCAAATGATAAAAGCCATTGGTGATTCTCCAAGCACGGCTTTTGAAAAATTTAAATCATATGAATCTTTAGAACAGTTGTTGATACATAGAGTATACACAGATTCATTTCAGTTGACTCCTAAAAAAGATCTTACACAAGTTATTTCAGACATGCAAGAACAAGCTAAAAACAGATTTGTTTCAAGAGAAACTTCTGGTTTACTTGTAAATATTGACTTAGTTCGCATGTCTGAAATTTTAGAAAAAGCTCAACCTGCTTTTAAAGCTTTAGCAAAAGCTAAAGATTCTATAAGAAAAGAAGCGGGAGTTAATGAACCTCCACACACTGATACTTTTGAGAATCTGACAGAAATTTTTCAAATAGCTAGATTGTCAGTAGGAGAAATAGCTGACGTTACGCTTGGCAACATGGGTACGAAGATGGGTATCGCTTCGATTCTGTCTAGAATTTATGGTGTAGCCAGAGGTGTTGTTAGTTTACGTTATGTGGCTTCAGATGTATTTATAAGAGAATTACATAGAAGAAAAGTTCAATATTTGTCTGAAGTAATATCTAATCCTATCGCTGTAAAAACTATGCACGATGTATTAGTCAAGGGTAAAACAGTTACCAGAGCGCAAGCTAATTATTGGAAAGGTGCTATAGCCATTCTAGTAGGAAAAACAATAGCTGACAACATAGATGATGAAGACATGAAAATCTATTTACAGACAATGTTTGGTTCTTGGGATGGTAAATCGTTACCTAAACATAAAATGCCTAGACAAATAGTCACTGATCCAAGAGTTCTATTTCCAGCACAGAATCAAAAATTAGGTGCAATAGACAGAAATTTAGTTCGTAAAATGAAAGGCGTAGCTGAAGGAAGAGAATAAATGATACCATTTATAGGACCAATAGTAAATGCAGTAAGCAGTATCGGTGGCTCTTGGATGGAGAGCAAGCTAGAAGAAACCAAGGCCAAGTCGCAGGTCAAGGTTGCCAAGGCTGTAGCCGAAGCAGAAGTACACAAAAAAGTTGCTACTGGTGAGATTGAATGGGAAAAGACTATGGCGAAAGCTAGTGGAGATAGTTGGAAAGATGAGTATCTTGTTGTAGTGCTTACTGTTCCAGCTATACTTGTGTTCGTTCCCGGTATGGAAGATATTATTCAGAGAGGGTTTAATGTACTTAGCACATTACCTGAATGGTATCAGAACGCTTTGATGATTGCTATCAGTGCTTCGTTTGGTATCAAAGGATTTAATAAATTTTTAGGGAGGAAGTAATCTATTAACATTGTTAAAATATTCTGCACTTAGAGTATTAACACGTTTTAGAAACGCACCTATGATATGTGTATTTTCATAGTCTGCTAGTTTCTTTTCCATAATTTCAACAAAGTCATCAGGGGGAACATGGTTGTATTCAACTTCTATGTTCCCCTTTGTATTTAGATATACTTTTAGTTCTGATAGT
>VTLG01003505.1_pt1 | contig 37930 bp, 48 predicted proteins | sample 4694571 | NCBI WGS metagenome assembly VTLG01 (sample SAMN12604809, study PRJNA352737) | marine metagenome | biome: ENVO:00000447; feature: ENVO:00000209|ENVO:00000569|ENVO:01000036; material: ENVO:00002151; isolation source: viral sequences binned using virsorter ...
CATCTCCAAGATCGCTAACTGGTGTAGGGTTTCAGCCCGATTTCACGTGGGGTAAGGATAGAAGTGCTGGAAATGATCACTGGCTTACTGATGCGGTGCGCGGAACAAGTGAGCAAGGGTTAGCATCTAATCAAACATATGCAGAGGGTACGGGAGATCAGCAGTATGGATACGTGTCTGGTTTTGGTAGTGATGGGTTTACATTAACTACCGGAACTGGAGGTAACATTTCTCTTGTCAATAATAACACTACAACTTATGTAGCATGGAACTGGTTAGGTGATGGTGTTGCTGGTGGAACTCTTAATGAAAATGGCACATTAGATTCTCAAGTAAATGTGAACACTGCTGCTGGGTTTAGTATTGTGGAATTTACTGGGAACGCAACTGCAAACCAAACGGTGGGACATGGTTTAAGTCAAGCCCCAGAACTCTTAATATTCAAACGTACCGGAGGTGTTGATGATTGGAGAGTTGGTTCTGACGTTATGGGTTGGACAGGTGGTGAGTATCTGGCTTTGAGCACTAGTGCTGCCGAATCAACTAATACTTCTTATTGGGATACTGCACCAACAGCAACTGTCTTTGAGACAAGTGATTCATCATCTACAAATGCTACCGATGGAATGATTGTATATTGCTTTCATTCCGTAGAAGGCTACAGCAAGGTTGGTGGTTACGAAGGAAATGGAAATGCAGATGGAACCTTTATCTACACCGGATTCAGACCAGCATTTGTAATGATAAAAAATTGGGAGGCTACTGGAGACAGGTGGCTAATTTTAAATGACAAGATGGATACTTATAACGTAGCCACAAATACTCTGGCTCCGAATCTTAACCAAGTCGTGTCTACTGGATATGATCTTGATTTTGTTTCTAATGGAATAAAGATTCGTGATGATGAATCCCCATTGAATACAAGCGGTATAGGTTATCTGTATTTAGCATTCGCAGAATTCCCATTCAAATACGCAAACGCAAGGTAATAAATTATGTGGTATTCACCAAGTCACGGACTAATAAAATCACCAAGAGCCATTACCAAGGATGGTATTCAGCATCCAAGGCAAATCTTTAGGAAGTGGTCTAAAGCAGAACTGGCTAACATTGGGTTTCATCCTGCGCGTATGAGCGTTGCTGATCACCGTTATTACAACACCAGCGGTGAGGAATACAACTTTGATGCAGCCACTAATGAATGGGTTATCTCTTATGGTTCTTCTGCAAAGAATGTAGATGACATAAAGAAGTCCATGAAGGAGAAAGTAAAAAGCATTGCATCTTCTACTCTGGCTCATTCAGATTGGATGACTCACCGAGAGTCAGATGGTGGGACTGCAATGCCAGCAGACTGGAAAACTTATCGCGCAGATGTCAGAGCCATGTCTAATACAAAGGAAGCAGAGATTGATGCGCTTGCTGATTTAGATGCGGTGAAACTGTATAACAGTACACCGGGTACGCCCAATGAAGATGGCAGCGTACTGATGACGGATAATGTGACCGCTGGCTGGCCCAATGACCCTGACTACGTTCCAATATAATGGCACTGATTCCGGTAAATAATGTCGGAGAAGTAGGTATTGTCAAGGATATCAATCCTTGGGAACTACCGCCTAATGTCTGGTCAGACGGAAATAATGTAAGATCAGAGCATGGTGCTATTACAAAATCACCGGGCTACGCAGAGGTCATGGCGACCTGTCCTATTGTTCCCCTGTATATTACTAACTTAAATACAGCGGCAGACAACTACTGGATTATAGGTGGAACAGCGGCGATTCATGTATTCAAAGAAAGTAATACCACTTGGTATAATATAACAGGAACGTCTGGGCCTTACAGTGCTACCGCAGAAGAGAATTGGACATCCACTGTTTTAGGTGGAATTCTCATTATGACCAATGGATTTGATGACCCACAGTTTTGGGCATTGACCAATGGAGAGCCTTCAACTTCTACTGTTATGGCAGACTTAACTGCATGGCCAGCAGATACTGAATGTAAATCTATGAGGGCTTTTCGTTCGTTCTTGGTCGCCCTTAATATAAATGACTCTTCAGGTGTGTCTGATGTAGGGTATCCCAGACTTGTAAAATGGTCTACTGAGGCGGCCACACAACTTTTACCTTCCTCTTGGGATGAAACTAGTGCCGTAGTTGATGCTGGAACTTATGAATTAGCTGACACAAGGGGAGCGATATTAGATGGCCTCCCCCTGCGTGATACGTTTATGATCTATAAGGATGATTCCATTTATAGTATGACTTATGTGGGTACTCCTTTTATCTTCTCATTTCGTCAATTATCGCCTTCGGTGGGCGCGCTTACAAAGAACTGTGTGGCTGAGTTTGATGGTGGTCACTTCTTCTTCGGAAATGGCGACATCTATATTAACGATGGTCAGAAGGTAACCTCTATTCTTCCCCACAAGATTAGAGATTATGTTTTTGATTTCATAGATGGCGCACAATACAAGAAGTCTTTTGTTGTGGCAGACTATGGAAACACAGAGATGTGGGCTTGTTTCCCTACGGCTGAAAATACTTCAGACCAATGCAATAAAGCAGTTGTATGGAATTGGACAAACAAAGCGTTCACTCTTCGTGATATTCCCAACCTTTCTCACATTGGTTATGGTTCCATAGCAGACCCGAATTCATTTACCACATGGGCTGCGGCTACTGGAATAACTTGGAGTGCTGCTTTGGGTGCTTGGTCTGCAACTTGGAGTACAGTGGAGAATGTGCTTGTCATGGCGGGTCTTACTGATACAAAGATTTACCGCAATGCATCTGGAAACCAAGAAGATACTACCGATATGACTTCATACATTGAGCGCACAGGGATGTCTATGGGGGCGCAGGGTCAAGAAGATAGAACCTCAGTCAAAAGAATAAAGGCTATATGGCCCCGTATGGAAGTCTCTGGGGCTAATACGGTAAATGTCTATGTGGGTACACAAATGTCTACAGAGGAGGGTGTTGCGTGGACTTCCGCCTACACCTTTAATCCAGATTCTCAATCAAAGGTTTCTTGCAGGGCAAGCGGGAAACTATATGGAGTTAAGTTTGAATCTACCGGAGACTTTGACTGGAGATTGGATGGTTACGACATTGAACTAGATGATGCAGGACGTAGAGGCTCTAGGAGTTACTAATGGCTACATACAAAGACAGGGTGGTAAAGTCTGTCAGGTATTATGAGCCGGGGCCACTACCACTTAATGATGAAGATTTAGGAGTATATGTTGTCACAGAACTTAAACGGTTGGGTAACACTATACTCAACCAATCACATTTAAGAGCGGAGAGAACTCATGTCGCGCCGAGCAAACCGAGAGGGGGAGATATCGTCTACGCAGACGGAACGAACTGGAATCCGGGATCGGGCGAAGGAATTTATTTCTTTAACGAAACAACGTCTGCATGGGTTCAACTGTAAAGTGGGGTTAGTACACCCCACACAAGTACCCCATATATGGGAGAAGGTTCACGAGCATCTCCTACGAATGGCCCCCCACTCAGAGGGAGAACTAGAGCCTGAAGACTTCTTTGAGGCTTTAACTGAAGGTGAGATGCAATTATGGGCAGCAGTAGACGACAAGGAAATCCTTGCCACTATGGTTACCCAAGTTGTACCTTACCCAAGAAAGAGGGTCTTAAGAATTATTTCAATAGGCGGAGAAGATATGGACAGATGGTTAGATCATCTGCCTATGGTGGAAGAATGGGCTTTAGAAATGGGCTGTACTTCTCTTGAGTGCTGGGGAAGGAAAGGATGGCTTAAAGTATTAAAAGATTGGAAATGTTCTTATCACATAATAACAAAAGACTTAACAACTAGGATGCACTGATATGGCAGCGACAATAGGAAACATCGACTTATCAAGAGGGCAAGCACCTTATAATCCCAATATGGGAGAATATCTGGTTCCTGCAAATAGATCGTTCACTTGGGAAAGTTCTCCTCAAGAGCAGGGATTACTTGCTTCTGCTATGGGAAGGTCAGATTTAAAACAACTTTTAAATACTGGACAATGGGGGCCATTAGCAGGACAACCATATCAGTACCAAGGAGGAAGAACCACTATTGGTTATGGTGGTGGAGGCGGGATGGGTGGCTATCCCGGTGGATATCCGGGTGGTGGACTGCCTCCGTGGCAGACTGGAGACTATCCTCCGTGGCAAGGCCAACCTCCGTGGCAACCTCCGGTTCCACCTAGAGTTCCACCCATTATAGGTGATCCCCCTCCAGAACCACCTTTGCCCCCAAGAATACCGGGTGAGCCAGAGGGATGGGTACCTCCGGTTGATTTTGAAGTTGATCCTATAAAAGTGGCTGGCGGAATGGGGCCGTTTATGCAGTGGACAAGGGCGCAACATCAAAAATATTATCCAGATGATGCTACAAAAGCAGCGCAGGAAGCCTCGGCTGCTAAGTTGAGAAATGATTTCGCCTTTGAAGATGCAAAGCGTAGATCACAACTACCCACTACTCCTTTACAGGATAAAGCGGCATTCATGGCCAGAACAGATGCAAACCGTGGTAGGCAAGCATCAGTAATGCCAGATGACTTTGGAAGTGGTAACCCGTTTGCAGATGCACAGCGAGCAGAAAGACAAAGGTCGGCTGCAATACAGGCTGAACAGGAACGTGCACGTATGGGCTTTGGGGTAACCCCATTCACTCCTATTCGTGGTTTAGGGCAAGAAGATACAACTCCCACTTTCGACCAATTGGCCGGGCGGCAAGAGCGCATGAGATTAGAGGCAATGAGTAGAGAGAGGGCAGGGCAGCCACTTACCCCGCAAGAAAGAGGGTCTGGGTTTTGGCTTCAAAGTAGGCCACAGGGAAGAATAGAATCAGAACTTGGTAGGCAAGCCGCTGCAGATAGGATATTACAACAGCAAGCAGCCGCTAACGCACAAAGAGTTGCCGAAGCAAACAGAGTGCAAGCACAAAGAGCGTCAGCAGAAAGACAAAGACAGGCTGTAACACAGTCTCAGCAAAGAGAAGAAAGTCGTGGAAGAGCCGAGCAAGAAAGAAAGGCAGTCGTAAGCCAGAAAGCGGCACAGCGAAGGAAGGCTGTAGAGGCTAAAAGTAGAGCAAGGGCCACCGCGCCAAAACCGGCACCAAATAGACAGGCTCCTGTAAGGCTTGCCACCCCAACTAGAATTAAACCGACTACGGCTGGCAGGCAAACTGGTGCCGCTCAAAGAGCGGCTGCTAAAGCAAGGCAAGTAGCGCAACAGAAGGCTGGCGCAGCAAAGGCGGCAAAGTCTAGATCACAGGCAGCAGCGAGAGCAAGAAACATAGCCGCAGAAAAGAAACGTGCCGGTAGACAAACAGGCCCAAGAAAAGGAGACAGGTAATGGCTGGCGGATCAACAACTAAAGTTAGCCCTTGGCAGGATCAAAAGCCATACCTTCAAAGAGGGTTTCAGAGGGCTGAAGACTTATATCAGCAACAGCCTTATGGCACTTCTTATTTTGGTGGCCCAACAGTAGCAGGATTTGACCCCGCTCAAGAGGCCGCACAGGGTGGTGTTCTAGGCTATGCTGGTGGCCCAAGACCGGGAGTAATGCAAGCAGGAACTGAGACAGCCCTGATGAAAGGGCTGGCTGGTGGTGCTGGTGTCAACTATGGGGCTGGTTCTCCATTCTCTCAAATGATGAATGTAGCAGGAAGGGATGTAACTAGAAACCTGACAGGTACGGTATTGCCCGGTATTAGAGAGGGATTAGTAATGCATCAGCCGGGTGGAAGTTCTGTCGGAAACCTTATGCAACAGAAGGCTGTTAATGCAGCAGCCTCTACCCTAGCAGATAGAGCCGCTGAAATGTATGGTGGTGCATATGGGGCAGCGGAGGCAGCAATACCACAATATATGCAACAATCAGCAGGAGTTCAGCAGACCCCATTAAGTATGTATCAGTCAATGGCTGATGTTGGTGCTGACCGCAGGGCCATGACTCAGGAAGGAATTAATCAGCAAATGGCAAGACACGCTTGGGGTCAGAATGCGCCACAACGAGCATTACAGAATTACCTTGCATCTGTCACTGGTGATTATGGTGCTGTAATTAGACAAGAAAATGAACCCAATATCCTTGGCGCTTTAGGCTCCGCTATTGGTGGTGGATTGTTAGGTGGCAGTCCTTTCGGTTGATGAATAGAAGGCAGCGAAGCGACGGGCAATGGGAAGTATTAGTAAATACTCCTGCTGGCTATACATGGCAGTTAGAATCTGCTCCCGCTCCCCCGGTGTCTAATAATCCATATGCTTCTTACAATCCTATGGGCAGACAACAGGGCGTACCCGCTTCTGCTTATACTAAACACACCCCTTACAAGAATATGTTTGATGCAGAGTTTGGTTCTTTATTGGGTGATGCTTTCAAGTATGTGCCAAAGAATATAGGAAGACAAAAGACCGGAGGCCCAAAAAAACCATACGCAAAAGAATTCCCTATAGATAAATATACATCACCGCTGTACTTAAAAAGAAAACAAGGTAGATTCTAATGGTAGGACTTAATATACCAAAAGTAGGACTTAGCCCATTTCAAGGATGGTCTGAAGAAAGGAAACGGTTTTTCCATCAGTATGGCTATGACCGAGGGCCGGGAGTTATTCCTCCGGGTGAGGGGTTCCGGTCGCCTGTTGGTAAGGCAAAGGTACAGGCCAAGCGTACAACTACTAGAACCGTCAATGGTGACGGAACCGAAAAGACAGTCATCCAAGATGTTGAAGATTTAGAAGAGGCGAGACATCAGGGGGCTATAATGTCTGAGCCTATGATCGAGTTTCCAACAGGCATTCATAGGCCCACCCCACTATATCAACCCCCCACGCAAATGGGTGGTGACGCTGAGATGGCAGAAGGAATGCAGACCTTGCTCTCTGCAAGAAGTGCTGGACTTTCTGGTGACCCATATGCAAGTCTTCTCTCACCTGCGCCCGGCTTAGAATTCGATGAATATGCCGGTGGCCGAGGTGCTGAAAGAGATGAGATGGGTATGCAGCAGTATTGGCAAGATGCCGCACAAAGAGAACAAAGGCTAGACATCCCTGAAGCGGCAGCACCGCAAGCATCTCTAGATAAGATAATGGATGCCATTATGATGGCTGAATCTGGTGGTGATCCCAATGCTCATAACACCAGTGGAGAGGACAGTATAGGACTGTTTCAAATCAATTGGGATTTTTGGGGTAGAACAACTCCCATTAAGGAAGGTTTTCCTGTTCCGTATGATATTCTAAATAATAAACTTAAGCCTGTTCTTGGCAGAGATTTAGAAAAGGCAGACCTCTTTGATCCTATGATAAATAGGCAAGCAGCCTACGCCATCCAAGAGTCAGAAGGGTTTAGTCCTTGGTCTGTATATAAGAGCGGTAAATATCTTGACTTTCTGCCGGAAGGTGAAGGCGGAACAATGGCAGACCCAAAGGCCAGAGTGGCTGGGCCTTTTATAGATCGTCCTACTGGCATTCACCCCGACGCCATGACGCCTCCCTACTGGGCTGGTGAAAGATTCCCAGAAGATGCTCCATACCCTGTTCCCACTGGTCAAGACGATCCTACTGGTGCTGCTTATGGTGGAAGGTTTGAGACTGGCAGCAGTGATTATGAAATAGAGGGAATGCTAAATGATGCCATAAGGTCTAGTGAGGCAACTGACCGTATAGGCAGACCAACCTTTGAAAGAGATCAATTTACTACAGCCGGTATGGGTGGATTTACTGGAGGCTCCAGCCTATTTGATATGCCTTCTGATCCCACTTGGTCTGCTGATACTGCAATTAATGTTGAGCAGACAGGGGAAACTACAGATAAAGGATTGCTAGGGAAGGTGGGCAGCGCAGGACAAGATATAATACAAGATTATAAAGATTTCTGGGGTGGGGATTATCCGTGGATGCCAGAGATTATGAAACCGGGTACTGGTACTGAAGAATTTAAAAATCAAGTAGATGCGATAAAAGAGAAAATACCACCCGACCTTTTAGAGAGAGCAATACAAAGCGCACTAGAAGCAGGAATATCAGTAGACGAATACTTGGCCGAGAAAGTAGGTCAAGCAGTAACCAAAGCAACTGAAGCAAAAACAGCAGCCGAGCCTGTGCTAGAACAGATAGGTGAAACAGCAACACAATTAAAAGAAGATTACTATGACCCTATTGAGGCATGGCTAGATGAAAATGTTGCCGGTATCGTACCTCCTATTTCACAATGGGATGATAAGTTACTAGCGAATCCGAATTTGCCTCATTGGGGTGATGAAGTTATAGAAGGTGGAAGAGCCATAAAAGAAGGCATTGGAAATATCTGGTCAGGTAAGACTATAGGCGGAAGACCTTACGCTCCTGACTGGATGACAAAACCAGTTGCTGAACACGCAGAAGACTTTGGAGACTTTCTAACAGACACTCAGCCTGAACGTGATGCTAGGCTTGCAGCAAGGGCCGCACAAAAGCAGGAAGTTCAGCCGGGGATGCAAGCGGAGTATGAAGGATTACTCCAAACACCTACACCAGATTCTATCCCAGCAGAAGTTGCTGGAGAAGAGGCTGGACTACTAGCAATAGATGCTTTTGAAGCGCTTGAAGATGACGGTCAAGGAATTGCCACCTCTGCTCAAACAGATGATGCGCCATTAATTACTCCTGAAGAAGTTGGAGAAACTACTGGTCGAAGCCTTAATGAAAGTGTCAATAGAATATGGGCTAATTTCCCTCAAGATATAGAGGGAAAGAGAGAACGCTATCTCCAAGCCTTGGGTGAATTATACAAGAAGATTGCAATACTTAATGTTATCTCTGCCCTAACTGGCGCACCCAGCATGGCTCCTCAACTTATGGAGTTAGCATCCAAAAAGTTTGAAGCCCTTGAAGGATTCGAGGGTGAGGAAAGACTTCAAGATATTGCCAAAGGTGTATACTTCACAGAAGATGGGAGGTTTGATCCACCAGCCAGCCAAAGAGATGCATTTGAAAGGGCTATAGCCTTTGGCGGAACTATGGAAGAAGCCAAAACTATCAGCGGTTATATGCCCGAAGGAGAGGAAGCGGCTAAAGTTAAGCAATATTATCGAGACAAGATGGATGGCACTTGGGAAGTCTTTAGAAGTTCAGTTGATCCGGGGCCGGGATATGTAGAGGGTAAACCCGCTGGTGATCCTCCGTCCGCTGGTGCAGCCGGTAAGGGAACTGTAATAGAGCAAAAGATGTCAGCACTTCAAGACAGAAGAGAAAAGTTAAAGAAAGTTGCTCCGGGCAGTGATGATGAAACAAGACTAAGAGAAGAAATATCCATACTTCGTAAAGACCTGCATAAAGCAGGAACAGAGGTAAGCGACTTTAGAATCTTCTCTGAATTAAGAAACATTTATGAAACAGAGTACGCTGGTATAGGTTCAGGATTAAAAATGAGTAGGCCATCTTACGAAGAATGGTTAATTGGTGATGGAAGATATATGACCGAGGCATTCTTTGGCCCGAATTATTTAGATAAGGTTACACTGGCAAGGCAAGAGGGTAACTTACTTCCCGAAGGATTTCCAAAAACTAGAAAAGAGGCGTTTCAAAAAGCAAGAGAAGCCAACCCCAAAGAGGTTACAGACGAACAAATCCACATAGAACTAGATAAGTATTATCCAAAGAGGACATAATAATGGTAGATGTTGTTCTTCCATTTGCTCAAAAGAAAAAAAAGAAAGTAGTCCTTCCTTGGGCTACAGAAACACCAGAAGTAGAAGAAACTTCTGATGAGATAATCATGCCCTTTGCAAAAGAGGTTCAACCACAAGCAGTATTACCTTTCGAAGATTCAGATAGTATAGAAATGCCGAAGGCGGACGATGATGCCCCTATAGACCCAGAAGATTGGACTGCTGGACAAGCCATGTGGTTTGCTGCCAAACTAGGACTGAAGGATACTTATAGAGGCGCCAAACAAATCCTTGATTTAGACTTAAGGGAAATGTCGGCAGACCAACGTTTAATCAATAAACTTATGCAGCATCCCGAATATGGCGGCAGAGTAATGACCGCGTACTATGGCGGCATGGTGCTTGATCCTGCTGGCTGGTTTATTCCCGCAACCAAAGCCAAGAATGTTTCTCAAATGGCAAAGCATGGACTCATGTGGGGCGGCGCAGCGGGGGCAGCAGGATATGTTGACCCTGAAATAGAATCTCTTGTCGGCGAGGGTCAAATGACCAGACCAGAACAAGCAGCATTTGGCGCTGCCGGGGGCGCTGTACTATCACCTTTTATGGGAAAGATGATTCAACTTGGGAAAAAAGGATATGCTCCGATAGGGGATAAAGTCTGGAAAGCCATTTCTAAAAACCCAGAGGCCGGAACTGGGTTGGCCGGTGGAGTTATGGGATATAATGTTGGCGAAGACACTACTGTCCAAGAAGATATAAGAAATGCACTTATAGGCGCTTTAGTGGGTGGTGTTGGAATAGGTCATGGGGCAAGACAAATAAATAAAGCAACCAGTGGTGGGTTGGGAAGATTATTTATTGCTGACTATGGATTAACAGAAAAGTATCTTAGGGAAAAGGGCATGAGTCAGCGTGACGCTGCTATCATAGCCAGAGAAGTAAATGATATTTTTGAAAAGTTTGCCGATGAAACTCCTGAGACTAGAGAACTTCTCTTTAAAGTTATAATTGGAGAGAAAGACCTTGATGATCCATTCGCTACAATGGCGGCAAGTAAAGGGTGGACGCTTAAGAATGTTGGCAAGGGAAGGCCAGACTTTGAGCCAAATCCCAGAGCAACTAAAGCCGACGGATCACCACAAGACCCAGAGAAAATACCCTTCACCTTTGCCAGAGAAAGCAACAAAACAATTTATTTTGACCCTCTTCTTGCAAGACAAAAGTTTGATGCAAAGGCATGGCGCACACCAAGAGAGGCAGGTGTTGACCCCCTTGATGACTCTTTATTTCCAACATATAGAGATTGGGAAAATTTTGCTAAAACTCACGAAGTATTGCATATTACAAATAAAAAACTTCCCGGAGAATCTGACGCCGCTTTTGAAAATAGAATCAATCAATTAGCCATTGCTCAATTAAAGCGCGAACCTATTGACATTCCTTTGCAAAAACTTGCTGATGAATATAGAGACTTAGCAGACAAGTATGGCAAAGAACTCGTAGACTTGGGGGTTCTTCACAAGGATACCTTTGAGAAAAATAGGCTAACTTATCTGCATAGGATATTTATGAATCCTAATTATCAGGCAGAAAAAAGTAAGTTTGCTTTTGTAAATACCGGCGATGAAATACGCAGCATTGGTGACGAATTAAAGATGAGGGGTAAGCCTCTTGAGATGTCAGGAGAAGATTGGGAAATCAATAGAACTTATTTCCTTGACCCTGAGAATGGTTATGATGTTATAGGAGTAACGCAAAAAGGCGGAAATAAAATTACCCATCTTGACGACGATATGATGGAAAAATTAATCGGCAAAATGGTAAATGGTGTAAGGCAGCCCCCAGAACTCCACGCTGGAAGCATAGACAGGATCATGGTCAGGAAAGATTGGACTCCTGAAGAGCGAACAGCGATGGGGGAGATTACTGATGCCGCTATAGCCATCAACAGGACTGGTCAACTTTTGGCTAATGATGTGTCTGCTCATAGATTTTTCAAAACTATAGCAGATGAATATGCTATTACCCCAGAAGTTATGAGAACCGAAAAGGGCATACTTCATGGTGTTGATCTTCCAGAAGGGTATAACAAAATAGCCGTTCCAGATAACAAAGCAAAGTTTGGAGAACTGGCAGGGAAGTATTTACCCGAAAATATATACCATGATATTGTCTCTATGGATGCATGGAGATCGGGGGCTAAGTTCAAGAACCCTATAATGAAACATTATAGGACTCTAAACAGTTGGTGGAAACTAACCAAGACTGCTTATAATGCTCCGGTTCATACTAGCAATTTCTCATCTAACATTGCTATGTATGACTTCAATGGTGGAACCATGAAGGGTATGAGACAGGCGTTTAGAGATTTATTATTCCCATCTAGAAGGGGTGAAAGTGAAAGGCTAAAACTAGCAAGAGAGCATGGCGTATTTGGCGGTAACTATATCGGCAATGAAGTTCTTAAAAAGAATAAGCAACTTTATATGGCTTATGGAAATGCCCTCAATACAGGTGAAAAACACATTGATGGTCTAATCAATAAGATTCCAGAGACTATCCTAAAGGTTGGAAAGAAAGCCAAGGACATGACCCTTGGTAAAGCCCAAGAACTCTATACTTGGGAGGATAGCGTATTTCGCTTGGGTTTATTTAACACCCTTCTTGATGAAGGTGTTGATCCTATTACCGCAGCAAGGAGAGCAAGACAAGGGTTCGTAGATTACGAAAGGTCTTCCCCCATGCTTGAGGTCTTGCGGCACTCGGCCATTCCTTTTGCCGCATATGGCTATGGTATCGCCCCTAGAATAGCGGAGTCTATGGCTAAACGTCCGTGGAAGTTTGCTAAATGGGCTGCTATAATCGCTGGCATCAATGCTATAGGTGAAGACCTAACCAATGATCCTGAAAAAGTATCAAGGGAAAGAATGATGATGGGTAGTGACCAAGACCGTAGATTGCTTGATCTTCCATCCTTCATGTCTCCGACTACGATGATAAAGATGCCCCCCCAATTTTCTTCGAGTGATGAGTCTAGATATCTGAATATGGCTAGAATGTTTCCGGGTCAATTCGCCCAATACACACAACAGGGTCATAGAATTCCGGGGCTTCCAGATGTAATGCAGCCCACTTTTGGTGCAGCCGGTTCTGCACTAATGGCGGGATTAGGAATCAATACGTTTACCGGCGAAGAGATTCCACCAAGCGGAAGGGTGGGGGAACTAGCCAGACAATTTACACCTAACCTTCCTATTCCGGGGCTAGGTACATACGCCGGAACCAAGATGGATAGGGGGCTAGTCGAAGGTGGATTTAAGAGCCAGACGAAAGAGAATCAGACTCTAGTTACTGCCATATTGCAGAATCTTGGGATACGACTACAAACTGTAGACCTTGATAAACTTTCCATGCAACAATTTTATAGGTTCAAAAAGAAATATGATAATATTTCTAAACAATTCCGCAAACTAGAAAGAGATTTCGAGGAGGGAATCTACGCTGGAAAAGAAAAGAAATACCAAAGCAAACAGAAAAAACTTTACGCACAACTACAAGACTTAGAGGAAGTGATGATGAGAAAAGGCTTATGAGAAAACTATTAATCTTACTACTGTTTATACCATTAGTCGCCTCATCAAGAATGTTCCCCAGTCAATTTGAACTCAAATCCGTTTGTTGGGATAATGCTGACGACGCAATCGCATACCACCAAGAAGTATTAGGTGAGTATCCTATCGGCAAGGGATGGGTCATAAATAAGAATGGCCCCACATTTGCTGCGGTAATGTTCAATCCTAATAAACCATCTTGGACACTTCTAAACTTCCATCAATCCAATGAGGGGGATGTGATAGTTTGCGCCATCACCGGTGGTACAGAGTGGAAGATTATACACCCCGGAGATGAGGGAGAGAAACTAGAACTATGAGTAATGGAAACCAACTGACAAAGAGCCTGTCTGTAGGCCACATAGTAGCCACGGTAGGTTTGATTATCGGTGGGTTCACATTCATCTATGACCTTAGAGAGAGCGTAGCCATACAGTCCTTTCAGTTAGAGAATGTTGAGGACAGGTTAGAGCGCGTGGTCGCCAGAACGGATGACCAGTTCGGAGAAATAATGTCGCACTTAATTAGGCTGGAGGAAAAGTTAGATGCAATGGTTTTACCCAACCCAGTTTATCAGAAGGCACGTTGAGTGGAAAAGGACAGCACTCAAGGTATATCTATGCTGGTCTGTATGCGTTGACATTGCTGCATTGGCTGGTATTCTATGGTACTTATTTCTATAAAGGAGAACTAATGGCTAAACTAACCGCAGCAGTGCGGAAAGCAAGGAAGAAACCCGGTGGCTCAAACGTAGGGGAATACAAGCGAGTAAAGTCTGGAGACTTTTGCGGCCCCGCTGGTGGTGCGCCTTCGGGGAGTTACCCTGTCAATACTATTTCAAGAGCCAGATCAGCACTCAAACTAGCCCACAATGCACCTAACCCTGCCGGCATACGGAGGTGCGTCTATAGAAAATACCCATCACTCAGAAAATGAAATGCACTCACCTACAAATAGTTAAACAATCTTATGGAAACCATCTACGTTTTACTATACAACTTTGTTTTGATTTTCTCCTTCTCGCTGTTGTTTCTATAATACATGGTCTTTGCCCTTGGATTCTGACCGGCAAAGTTTCAGACAGGATAAAGGAATTAAATGTCATCCTCAATGAGCGATGGCTGAACCCTGATGAGTGATGCGATTGATGTAAGCGACAGAACTAAATTCGCTATGCCGATACGCAATCTGATTTCCTTGATTGCTTCTGTTGCAGTAGGTGTCTGGGCTTACTTCGGCATCATTGAAAGGCTTAACAGAATAGAAACAGAGATGATCCTTGTCAACTCTGATCTAGTAAAGAACACAGAGTTCAGGATCAAGTGGCCTCGCGGTGACCTCGGTTCCCTCCCTGCTGATGCAGAACAATTCATGCTGATCGAACACTTATCGGGGGAGTTCGACAAACTTCTCCAGAACATTGAAACAGGTAAGGCACCCTTCGATCAACAGCAAGCCCTCACACTAGACTTCTACAAGCAGAGAATCGAAACTCTTGAGGGGAAGGTGGAGACACTAAAGGATAACGTAGCAAACTTGAAGGCACACAACGGCGATGACTATTAAAGTAATGTTTGTTCTTATGCTATTCCTTAATGGTAACCTTATTGAGTTCATGGGTCACCATGAGAATGAAAAAGGAGAGTGGGTAGAAATGGGTGTTCCGGGATGTCTCGCTATGAAGAGAACCTTAAGCCGAAACGGATGGAAAGATAATGCTGATACCAATACCCGTTACGCTTGTGAGAAGCACGAGGTAGAAGTCGAAGACAACTGGGAGGGAAGAGAAGTGGTGAGGAAAATACTTGACTAATGACAATAACAGAGGCGGCACAGAACAAGGTGGATCAAGTCATCAATGGAGAGGGTTTCTTAGGAATCTTCTTAGAAGGTGGCGGATGTTCCGGGTACAAAATAAAGTTATCTCCCACTGGAGAATTACCAACGGATGCTACGATGATCTCTCCTACTATCTACTCTGATGCCCATTCCCTTGACCTACTTGGAGATGCAGTTATGGATTGGGACGACGACCCATTCAGACCGTCGTTCCATTTCACCCCACCTACAGGAGCATCTTCCTGTGGCTGCGGTTCATCATTCACACTTTAATGGAGACATTATGAATATAATTAAGACCATCTTAAAACACATTGAGGATAAACCATTATGGGCAGTATTAATACTAATAGCCGTTATGTACGTCTTTGGCTAGTCCTTTTCTGTCTGAGTATCGCAGGATGCAGTTTGCCAAAATTAAAGAGCAGTCTGATAACCGGGGCAGCGACTTCCGCAGTTGTTGGTGTAACGAGTGTCTTACCGGGGGGTGTGATTGTACCGACAATAGCGTCGGGCCTGACGGCTGCGACTGCCTCTGCTTTGAGTGCGGAAAGCCCCGCTAAAGGTGAACCAATATCTGTCACCGCTGATACAGTGGTCAACAAAGCCCCGGATAATTTCTGGACTCTTCTGGGCAAACTCGCATCAACAGGAGGATGGTTATTAATACTGGTATTCGTGGTGCCGATGATTCTAGGGTGGATTCTCCCCGGCCCCCTAGAGCGAAAGAAGAAAGGCTCGTCAAAGTAACTTGGCGAGACATACTTCAATGCTCTGGGTGGGAAAAGTACGATGATGTCGATGCACCTCAGTTCGTATCCGTTGGGTGGTTAGTCTCCAGAGATGGAGAACAAATAAAAATAGCCTCAACTTTAGACTACGACGATGCGTTCGACGATGCTAAAGATGAGGCTAAACCTGTACCCTATGGAATAACAGCCTTCCCCGCAGGATGTGTAGACGATATTACATTTCTGGATAATAAATAATAATAACTTTCCGAACCCCCTACTTAGGGGGTTTTTTCTGTAGACTTCTTTGGGTAATTGCTCTAATGCTATTGTAATAACCTTCTCCATCTAACCCCTCTAGCATTATAATTCCCCTCCACCACTGGTACTCTGTATCCCGACACCATGTTTCAGTGTAATTTGGATGGGAGAAGCAGCCAGCAGACAGGCCAAACACCTTCTGACCATCTGGTCTAGTCTGTTCTGCATGATCGTACAGATGCGAATGACCCTGTACAGCAGAGCAGTGTAACTTCGTAATCAAAGTATAGCCTATGTGAACAGAACTAATTGGCCTACCCCCTACACCTGATGTAAAGTAATGACTAAAAGTAATTCCTTTAATAGTTACGCACCGCTTAAAGGGTGTTACCTTCCACCCAAACTCCTCATACTTCAGGTCTTCTATACCTATAGCACCATCTAGTTCAGGAGAAGAGTTGACTGCTCTTGTTATCCTGTCTTCATGGTTACCAAGGCACATATGCAACTGAGGTTTATACCCCCTGATCTTTTTAATGGGGGCAAACAATTTCTCTTGAGCATCTATTACTGCTGCAACATCCTTTCTATAGCGTCTACCTTCAAAGCCTTTAGTTCCTCTATCGTAGGATGAAAGGCTAGGCATGTCAGCCATGTCTCCGATACAGACTATAACCTCTGGTTTTTCCTTTGCTATAAATCTACCCAATGCTGAGAACCTGATGTTACTATAATCAGGGTGAGCATGAGGGTCGCCTATCACTAACAGGTTCATCACCTTCTCCTTTTGTATTCTCTGAAGAACTCAAGACCTTTGAGGAAGGCTGGTAAATAGTCATCCTTTATCTCCTTGGCCTGAAACTTTCCAGTGGTCTTATCAAATCTTAGTATCCAACAACTCTCTACCTCTCTTCCATACATCTCTTCAATAGCCTGTTTATAAGCGTATACCTGTAACTTGTAACTTTTATAAATCTGCTTAGAAGTTTTAAAGTCTATTACAGAAAATCTATCATCTATTGTTGCTATCGCATCTACTGTTCCAGCATACTGGTACTTCTTGCTGTATATTCTTTCTTCTGTAGATACCCACTCTACCTCATTCTCTTTTACCCATTTACCAAATGCCTGTATAGAGTTTACCGCTGACTCATCCTCTGGCATCTCAGGCATCTTACCAATATACCCTTCACTGTATGCTTGAAGACTCCAATCAATAACCTCTTGGATGTATTCATGGACTGTCTTGCCTATATCTAGAGCAGTCCTTGAAATAACGATATGGGCATTGGCTATACCCTTAACAATTGCCTCTATATCTTCCTCATCATTAAGGTTCCAGCCTCTCTGAGCATTCCTCTTAAACCAAGCAGCACCCTCGTTAGCGGCCCACTTGGTTAGATACACAGGAACGATGTTATCTATTACCTTAGTAACAGAGGGGATAATATCCTCTCCCACCTTATACTTGTGATCCTTCTCATCAAATACAAGATTGACCTCTGATTTATCTGGATATTTAATTATTGTCATAGGCTTCTCAGTTTCTTAAAAATAGGGGTCCATGCCGCTAAAATCTTAGGGTGCTGTCTGTATACCTCTGATAGCAGTTCTTTCGCTATAGACCCCCCTAGAATGCCTCTGGAGAGGTTTTTCTGGTACTTACAGATAGCCTCCCCCTTTAGATATACCCTCTCTCTCCAATCAGGATCGAGAGGGCATATCGGAGCATTACATCTCTCAAAGTTATCACAGTCAGATGGCTTAAAATGGGATATCATCTTTCGTGTGGACTTTGGGTTCTGCTGTATGGTATGTCGGCCTACTTCCATTGGACTGACCACCATCCCACGGTGGAGTAATACTCAGTGACCATTTCTCTTTCTTGGTGGCTCCAGTATTATCTGTATAGGACTCGTTATACCAAGCAGCAATCTGCATGGTCTTGCCAGCCGCGTCTTCTGGAATATGTACTGTTCCAGACCAAAGCGGTGCTTTTGGGTTTGTGCTATCATTACGAAACATAGTACCTTTACCCGGTTGATGTTCAAATGCCATAATAATCTCCTTTGTTAAAGAACTCTTGCCTCTTGCCTACGATTCGCCTGTAATGTACGCCATACCTCAACCTTCATCTCTGCTGATTTCAGTTTCCACAGTAACTCTGTTTCTTTCTCAGTAGCGACGGCCAATCCATGCAACAACTGCTTGTAATCTTCATGGGCATAAGCCCAATGCTCTTTCTCTGCTACAGTAGAACCAGAGGCTTGCAGGAATAGTTCAGACCTTTTACTCTTTTTGAACTCTTCTAACAAGACCTTATCCTTCTTAGCACTCGCATACAGCGGAGCGTACTCTTCTATTTTATCAAGAGCATCGGTCAGGTCATCATCTAAGACGTGCATCATTTGATTACTCCCTCTCTAAATGCTTTATCTAGCGTTGATAATATCATAGGGAAGACTTGAAAATCAAGCAAATCCCTATCCCCATTGTGCATCCTAGTGTGGCACTTATAACATAAAGGCATAGTCAACCAGTCACTAGCCTTTATCCCTGCGCCACCACTGTAGGGCGCACACCTTCCTTTTAGGTGGTGTGCGACTACAGTGTCATCATCTAATTGGCAATTAGAACACGGAAGGGTAGCCACCCAGTTCGTATACTTCTTGTTAGACCATCGTTTATATTTATCCAGACTCATAGATCATCATTGGTAGTCACAGATGCAGAGTGATATGCGCCATACGATCCCACCTGCACTCTCGTTGAGTAAGCACATCCAGCCAACATCCCAATCATTAGTAATACGATTAAAGTTTTCATTTCCCCTCCCTATTTGTTTCATATTCATATTGAATTCCAATTGCATTTTGAACTAATTGAGTTATATGTGGTTCCAATAACTCAACACCATTTTTAGAATAATTACTCTTAGGAGAGGCTACTCCGTCTAAATGAATAGTATTAACTGTTTCATCTTCAATAAATTTCATAACCTTTTTCGTTAATTTATTTGAAATCAATTCTACATTATAATACCCATTAAATAACATCCTATTCATATCGTTCATATGTTGCATACTCCTGATAAGCATTGTTCCTCACTGTTGTCTTCAAAGATCACACCCCTCTTGGAGTGAGCCTCTTCATACGAGCAAGGAGTAATAGGTTGACCACCCCTTGAGCCATCAGGGTAGAATGTAAGACCTCTTAATCCACCAGCATACTTGGCTACAACTGTAGCAAATTCTTCTACTCTATCCTCATTGTTTAGTTCACTACCCCACTGAGGAAGATTAATCGTGGAACTAATAGCATGATCTACATACTTCTGTAATTCATGCTGAAACTTAATTCTTCTCTCTGGTTCAGCCGCTAGACTGATCGCAGATTCGATTTCGTCCGGTTTGATCCCTGTGGAGATAAGATATTCGGCAGTACCGTCAATGACAAATTGATGCTTCCATCTTGTTCCATCCGTAAGATAGCGTCTGCGGTATGCCACGGAGTGGACTGGCTCCATGCCGGAGGATGTTCCGGCGAGTATGCTAATAGACCCTGTTGGAGCAATTGCTCTGTACCCTTTAGGACGGTTGAGAAAAAGTCGTTCACAATGTGCGTCAGCGGATCGCTTGCTGTCTGATTCATAGGCTTTCATCCACCTCCTTAGTTCGTCAGTCATTTCATACTTATAGCCCCGCTTGAGTAACCACTCATGCAGACCCATAAGACCTAATCCTAATCGAGAGTTATTCTGTCTAACTTGTTCGACTTTCTTGTATGGTAAGTGCGCTCGGATCAATCCGCACACAAGGAATTTAGATGCTAGTGCTACCACATCCTTGAAGTCTTCTATGGTTTCAATAGCGCCCATATTAATACTGCCAAGGTTACATACATCAGAATCATCCTCACTGGTAATTTCTGTACACGCATTTCTTAAGGTTTCATTACTCTTCTCTCCAAAGTTAAAAGAAAATCCCGGCTCTCCTGTCATTAGTGCTTGCTTACAGTTGTCAAGGAAAATGTCATTGTGTCTATTTCCATTAAGCCAAGTATCATCATAGTTTAATGATATGTTCATCATATCTAAAGGGGCAGCGTAATTAAAGTCTGCCTTCTTAGCGTCTGCAATAGTGAATGGTTCGCCCTTGTCTGTGAATGCACCATTAATTACCATGTCATGCCAGTTCTTAGCATGAAGTAACTCGTGAGCATCCTCATGCTGCCAGTTCATACTTCCATAAAGGGCAGACCTACGGCTACCACCTTGCATGACATTACGGCCTACTTCATTCAATACATGAAGCAAAGGAATTGGGCCACTAGCAACACCACCTGTGCTTTTCAATTGCCTACCTGATGGTCTACACGCTGATATGTCAGTGCCTATACCCCCACCAGTCATTAGACAGGACATAGCACGTTGGGTTACAGCGGCCCATTCCTCTCTTGTGTCCTCCTCTAGTTTAAGTAAGTAACAGTTGTTGTAAAAACGTGCATCCCTACCAGAATACCACAGATAGCGACCACCCGGAATGAACTTGAAGTCAGATATGAACTTGATTAACTGATCTTTGTCCTCTTTCTCCATGAGATTGTTCTTGCTTCCATCCATATTACCGCATACATAGTTGACTACAGTATGCGCCCTGTCTTCCCAAGTCTCATAAGCATTAGAGGCGTACTTCTGCTTGAAAATCTTTTCGCCTAGATCAGTTCTGAACATATTTTTCTCCAAGTTTATTTTTCTTTGCAAATTGAATGTAGACTGCGAGAGGCACACCTTCTAAATACTCAAAGGTTTCCTCCCACAGCCTACCTGATGGTGCATACCTACCCCTGTAGGCATGACAATGACGAGCAAACCAGTACCTTCGGCACTCTTGCTCCTCCTCAAGCAAACTCAGGGTTGTAGATGTTTGCGTGAGTCGTGGTTTCCCACTGCCCTTGCTGAATTTCACTTGCGACATAATCTCTCTTCATTCTCCCTCTTGCCATGCAAGCCTTTTGGAGAGAGTTTCTCATGGCATCGTAATGCCTAACGCCAATCCAACCATAATCTCCGCCAGTGTCTTCATACTCGTCGTAGAATTTATGTACAGCATTAAATAAGTTCTCTTTCTGTACATCATATTCTAGCACATCTGAACTTCTCTCCGCAGCATTCTTCTTCCTGCGGTCAGTCTCCTTCTTTGCCATGTCGCTTCTCCATTAGTTCATCGTAGCCTTCTGGCGTGGCCCACGGTGCGGGTTTCTTGTTAGCATCAAACGCATTAGGGTGATACAGATAGCGTCCGATACCGAATTGTACAGCAGCCCTCTTCAGTGAATCACTGATACCACCTTTTGCTCCCTCAATGTTGGAGTCGTCAGCACCATCAGATTTAGTAATCCATATACCATCCAAATAATCAAAGAAGACGGATAATTTACAGATCATCCTATCACCTATAAAATCAAACTCAGTTTGCCAACCTTCTACGCCAAATACTTCATCGAGTCTGTCCATTACATCTCTAGCGGTAATGTAAACTAATTCTTTACTGCCGCCTCCTTTCCTCCATCGTAACTTATTGATGGGAAAGGGTCTTTTCAAAGCAAGTTCATTATGATCCATTAGAAACTCCCACGTTCATATTGGAATTTAACTGCATGAACCAGTATCTTAACTAAGTCATCTATATCTACAATAGCAAACATCTTCTCGCTATTGTGTTTGCCAACCACTATAGTTGGGATACCAGTTCCTTCATTTGCTTGGCTCCAAGCCTTATCAAATAGCCAAGCCGGTAAAGTCTTGCGGTATTTACATTCGATGTCCAAGTAAGGATGGCTTATGTCTACTCCTTTCCTACCGTTGATAGGAATTCTCTGGCCGCCGACCTTGCTTGCGACTCTTCGCTCGAACCGCTTCCACGCTTTGTCAGTAATTTGAATGCCTCCTGAAAGGGTAATCTCTTTCCGTTGACAGTTTGGTACGAATACTTTACAGCCCAATGCCAGTCACATAATGGATAGGGATGTAATTGGGTTGATTCCTTATTGCACTCGCTGCACTTCACTCAATACCTCCCTCTTCTGCTTTGCCATTTCCTTCTCCCATTCTGCATAGGTTTGTCTTCTGTTGGCTTCATGTTCTGCCATTATACCATCATACTCAGAGGGGTCAACTTCTCGCACAGGTTTTACTTTGGTGGGTCGCCAGTATGGATCAAATTGCTCCTCTTCCTTTGCGTGGGTACTCATCAGTAATGCAGCATTCCAATTGACATGAGCAAATCCTTGCCCTCCACCTGAATAGGCCATAGCAGATTCCAAGACTCTGGACTCATCTTCTGCACTCATATCGTCAATGCCTATATTCCTTTTCATATTATAATCTTGTCTCTCCGGGCCTTTATATTTTTGAAGACCTCTATATATTTCCTCTACTATTTTTTTACACCTATTTTTATCCTTACTATGCTCAATAGGAACAGATAAACTATTAATATTATCTAAATAAGAAACACATCTATTTAAAAAATTATCTATTGGTACAGACTTATTCATAGTAGACTCATATAATAATTCTTTTTCTATATTTATAGCCTTGTCTACTATCTTTAATATCCTATCTATATTACTCATATTTATATCTCCTTACTATATATAGGAATGGGAAATGGTTTTACACAGGTTTTAATGTGGTAATTTCATGGCATTGTTGTTGCTCTGCTTGCAGCAATGCCATGAAATTATCGCATAAATTTCACTCCAATTATTATTGCACCAATTTTGCACAAATTACCCTCTTAAATATCATTTTAGATAACTCATTGATTTTAAAGGCGTTCTAGAGTTATTCCTATAATAAGTATGGAAGAAGACTTTCTTGCCAAGAAACAAGCACGAAGAAAGCGCAGAAACTTGGTAGCAAAACACTCGAAGCATCGCTCCAGTTTTCATCGTACTCCAAAGGAATACAAGAGAAAACCTAAGCATGATTACCTGTTTACCGGTCACGTAAAAGAATACCTAGATAATGGCTAAACTATGCCACTATCTAGGTTTTCAAATGTTTACTTTTATGCCGCCATAGCCAATTCTCTCCAATTCTTTTCATTGCTTAAATGGTGGGCAACCTTACCTCCAATTACTTCTATCTCAGAGGCTCTATCATAATCACCAGTCTTATTCGCGATATTAGTAATTGAATTAACCATACCCCAAGCATTAAAATTACCATTACCAAGCAGTGATCTTCTTGCATGCTTAGTCTCTTCTTCCGATAAAGAGAACTTATCACTCAAATTTTCCAACGCTTTCTCTGGCTCCGCTGCCGGAATTGAATCAGAAAGCATTCTCATTTGGGCTACACTGTCATAGAATTTGCGACCATCTGCCGCTGATTTAATATGATCCCTCAATTGCAGAACCAATGCTTGATTCATTACCTTTCTGGTATCATCCTGATAATTGATCTCACCGGCTACCTGAGACCTACCGAGATGCGTTGACCTAGCCTTACCATCAGGCAAAACCATACCATTTGAACAGGCCAATCTAAAGAGCAATCTAGTAACCGATATAGCCCCTTGACCTACCTCGCTATTGCTAATTACAAGACCGCTTTGGACTATATCACCTACTGCTGGGTCTATGTCAGCCTCAAATTTAGGAAAAACAATCTTCAAGTAGAACTTCTGGTCAGTCAGTCCTGAACTCTTGACTTGCCAACCACCTAAATCATCGCTAACTTCTTTTAACGTAGGCATTAAAGCCTCTAATAAATCTATATTATCAAAGATTTTATAACGATCAGAATGTATGCTTCTAACAACAGCAGGATTTTCACCCTCCTGTCTATAACATCTGAATAATCTACGATTACTCCTCAATAAATCAGGTTTCTGCAACCAAGTATTCAGATTTTTAGCAACTAAATCATCCTCATTCCTATTTCGCATGGTTTTAACATAACTAAAAGGCATATCATAGGTTTCACACACCTGTTTTAATGCCCTTTCAGATAATTTCCCCTGAAAATTGCAAGTATCTCCATCTGCCCCACTTTCTATCATGGTAAGATTAAGACCGCTGGAATAAGTTGAATCAGAATATAAAATTACATCTTTAGTCGGATGAGTAATATCACGCTTGAGTGTATGTAATCGCTCCACTTCACCTACCAGTTCCTCAAAATTATACATTTGTTTCATAAGTCTGCTCCTTCTGCTCTAAAATTTGATTCATCAGGCGGATCAATGTCTCTATCAATGATCCCTTTAATTGCTAGAAACGCACCAATTCTATCCCAAGGTAAATGTCTAGCAGATTCTGGAGCAATTGACTGAGATACATACCTAACATCCCATATATTAGTTAGAATCTCAATTGCTTCAGTACAACAATCATTATCATTTGCTACTCTCATGATTAACCTCCCTAAAAAGTTGCTGGGTCTAAAGAACCGTCCTCGCCATGCATATCCCGGTCAATCTCGTCATCATCCCTTGCCTGACAAGCCATATGTTGTAACTCCAACTCATGATTATCGTCGCGGTCAAGGTGACCTTTCAACATTTCAAGAGTATGATATAACTTAAGTTCTGCTGAATCTTTCCTATCTTCAGCAGTTTCAGGCGGATCAAGAGGCGGTTCAGTCATTAATTGGTTCATCTTCTTTCTCCAAGTAAATTGAGCCACTATCAGATTTAGAGACCTTTATCTTAGGTAAATCACCTACAGTAATATACAATTTGTCAGTTGTATGAACCCAAAGATTTAAAGGCTCAAACATAATAGCATATTTAAGTCCTTCTGAGCCACTTTCCTTTATTGCATCTAGAATTAACTTGGCTTTGTCCTCATCATTCTGTGCATAGGTGAAACCAAAGTCAGTTTTCCTCATATTAGCCTCCATTAAGATTAAGATTGTCGCATGACATCAGTTTGCCTGTGTTATGCGACAATCTGATTAGGTTCCTTTTCCACAGGAACACCTTTTCGTTTAAGAATACTACCATAAGTAGACCAATGAGTAAAGACTTTACACTCTTTCTCTTGGCGGTAACAGTAAGACCAGTGCTTACAATCTTCACAAGGACACAGATGCAATGACTTTGCATGAGTATTATATAAAGGCATATTATAACTCCTGAGTCGGATCAAGTAACTCCTCACAGCCTTTCACTACTTCAAATTCAAGCATTCCAAACCATCTATCATCATATGACCAGACTGCTTGATGCTTTCCGAATTCATTGCCAACAATCATAGCATACTTATTGTCAACCCGGTAAGGATTATCAAGATGCTCATGCTTGTCACTCCCAACATTGTGCAGTAATGCTCGAACCAAATCTTCTGCACCATCTAACCTTATCTTGATATGATTAATCACATTGATTTTATTACCATCATAGTCCTTAGACGGTAATCCATAGTGCATATCACAAATCTTTTCACCGATATCATACATAACTTGCTCCTATTTTAAACGAGTTTTGCTCCAATTTATGGACACTCCTCCCTGATTAGTGCAAAGGGGCCGTCCGAAGTCCTAGCCCTCCAGCCCTAGCGACCAAAAAAAACCCCGATGACCCGAAGGCCACCGGGGAACAATGCCCCATGATAGGGCTAGGAGGAAACTTAAGCAACGTTACGATCTACCCGCTCTGCTGACTGATATGCGTCTTCCTTATGGAGATTTTCTTCTAACCACTTAGGCCCAACTACTATCTTGGCCCAACTCAGCAGAGCCTCTTCTTCATCGTTCAGAGTAGCCTTATTTCCCAAGGCTCTCACGGTTGCCCGGGCCTTAGTCTCGTCAGTCTTCTCGTAAGCCTTAGGCTCAAATCTAAAGCCCATACGAGAGCCTTTAGGCATTGGGCCTATCTGCTCTTGGCAATCTAACAGGTATGCTCTCAACTCAGGACTTGGGAACGCAGTAATGAAACACTCCTGAAGACAAGCAAGAGCAGATAACTCTTTAGACAGTTTGAACTTGCCCTCCTCCATCATAGGGCCAGTATCATAGATTCTGAACCTACTAAAGCATGAGCCTCTATTATCATCATGTTTGAATTTAGCCATTTTGAACTCCCTGATATTGATTGATTAAGATGAACACCAAACACCTAGTAAAGCAACAAATGGATATTTTCCTTTCCATGTTATGTATGTTTGACGCGTTCATCGCCCCAAGGGTGGACGCGGCAAACGTTAACATGGTACTAGGAAAATACCATTTGATGCTCTTACCATACTGACACTCATATAGAGAGTAAGGATCAATCAATATCAAGCCTAGCAAGTTCAGAATCTAACGCTGAGAGGATATCCTATCTACGCACACACACGGGCGTAATAGGTGGCAAGTCCAAACAGAGGCAGTGCCCTCCGGTTGGTCAGGGTAGATCGAAGCCAAGCAGTAACAGGGTGGCCCCCCCTTTGCAAAAATTAATTATAATATACATTGTTCCAACAAACCCAAGGGGTATTTTAGTAAAATAAGAGAATACTTATATGGTAAACTTCGTACTTAAACCACCATTATTAACGGATCAAACACCCTTTCAGTTGAACCCAAGTAGACCTTGGAATCAAATTGGTTCAATACCGGAAGGAAGAAGGCTATCTGTTCCTAGAAATCCTTGGTATGGTACAGGAGGTAGGCATCATCCTATTCCTCGAACCCCTAATTTAGAGTTTCCAGCCAGTCGGTTCCCGCCCAAAAGACCACAATTGAGTGGGCCAAGCACTTTAAAACAGTATTCCCCTAAAGTAATCAACGTATCTACAACTGGTCAGGCCACTGTCAACCCTCTTACCCAGTTTGTACCCGGTGGAGAAGCGCAGAAATACATGAGTTCTATTACAGAATTCAGAGATAGACCTAAAGGTGAAACTGCCGCAGGAAAGAAAGTTCCACCAAAAGAAACAAAGCAGCAATTTCAATTAACAGACAATCAGAAAAGGGCGGCTAAACTTAGAACTGCTCTAGCAGACTTAAAGAAAAGGAATACGAGAATGGGATTACCATTCAACCCCAAAGTATGGGATCGAAATATGCTACCTACTGGTGGCCCTATACAGAGGCAATTAGACCGAAGGAAGTTTTGATGAACATAAACATGCAGGAAAAGTTTGTAGACCATTTCTGCCTTACTGGCAATGCTACCCAAGCAGCAATAGAAGCAGGGTATAGCAAAAAGACAGCAAAGCAGCAGGGACACAGACTCAAGAATCAACTAGGACAGGAAATTGAGGAAAGAATTAAAAAACTTCTTCAGTCAAAAATACCAGTGGGTATTAACTGGCTACTCGAATTGGCAGAGGCGTCGCAAAGCGATTCAGTACGCCTTGGCGCAATCAAGGATTTACTGGATAGAGCGGGATTAAAACCTGTAGAAAAGATAGAGCAAACCAATGTCGAACAAATGTCTATAGAAGAGATTGATAAGGAGTTAGATGCCCTCGACAAGTTACAACTTAACTGAGGTAAAAACCCAGAGGTTAAAGTTAAAGCGTGAGCGTTACAAAAAGGTAAGGTACAATAGGATTGGATTATATGATCCTTACCCTTATCAGGCAAAGTTCCATGAGACAGGAGCAACCGCCAACCAACGGCTCCTGATGGCTGCTAACCGCATAGGCAAGTCCTATTGCGGCAGCATGGAATTAAGTTACCACTTAACAGGAATCTATCCTGACTGGTGGAAAGGAAGGATATACAAACAACCGATTGTCGCATGGGCTGGTGGTGTTTCAAACGAAACCACTAGAGACATCGTTCAGTTTGAACTCCTTGGTTCCCCTGATGACCCAGAAGCATTCGGATCAGGTACAGTTCCAAAAGATCACATAGTAAAAACAGAGAGAAAACCCGGCGTTCCTAATGCGAAGAGTGTTGCCCTTATTAGGCACGTGACTGGCGGCAACAGTTCTCTCTTTTTTAAAGCCTATGAGATGGGTGTAGAGAAATGGCAGGGAAGGAGTGTAGACTGTATCTGGTTGGATGAGGAACCATCCAGAGACATCTACTCCCAAGCCGTTACCAGAACCCTTGACAGGAAGGGGATGGTTTATATGACCTTCACCCCAGAGGCGGGGATGACAGAAACTGTTGCATCCTTTATGAATAATCTTCAGAGTGGTCAGGCATTAGTAAATGCCACATGGGATGACGCTTCTGAGAAAGTAAAGTCTATGAATGGAGAGAATGGTCATCTAAATGAGGTGGTCATGGAACAGATTCTCTCATCATATTCTCCGCATGAGAGAGAAATGCGTAGATATGGTAGACCCTCTATTGGTTCTGGTCTTGTCTTCCCCATTCAAGAAGATAAGATAATGATTGACCCAATGAATATAGAAGATCATTGGCCCAGAATAGCGGCTATTGACTTTGGATGGGATCACCCGACAGCGGTTGTTTGGTGCGCGGTAGACAGGGATGAGGAAACATTTTACGTTTATGACTGTTATAGAGCAGCCAAAGCATCCCCTGCTGTCCATTCTGTTAATATAAGGTCTAGACCCCACTTTATACCTATTGTCTATCCGCATGACGGAAACCGAAGAGACAGTATGGGTAATCCGGGTTTGGCCGACCAGTATCGTAACCTTGGATGCAATATGATGCTAAATCATTTTACAAACCCTCCCGCCTTGGGAGAGAACAAGGGTGGAAATAGCATAGAAGAGGGGTTAATGGCGATGGTGCAAGCGATGGAGAACGATAGATTTAAAGTATTTGCTACGCTTGGAGACTGGTTCGAGGAGTTCAGGATGTATCACAGGAAGGTAGGAAAGGTGGTTCCATTCAGGGATGATCTTATGTCTGCAACTAGATATGCTTTCCAATCACAAAGATTTGCTATATCCGGCAAAGACCCGTCATGGACGCAGAATGTTGAATATAGGAATTATGGAATCATTTAATGGCTGAAAAAATTACTGAAGAAGAACTGATAACCAGAATCAAGGGAGAGATTACAGACTCCCTTGGTTATATGGGTGATACTATCTCTCAGCAGAGGGAACAGGCTATGGAGTATTACTATGGTCTTCCCTTTGGGAATGAGGTTGAAGGTCGTTCCCAGTTTGTAGATACTACAGTTCAGGATACGATTGAGTGGATAAAACCATCCCTGATGAGGGTGTTTGCGTCTGGCGATGAAATGGTTAAGTTCACTGCTCATGGCCCAGAAGATGTGGCTATGGCAGATCAGGCCAGTGATTATGTAAACTATGTTTTCACTAAAGATAATGATGGTTGGGAAATTCTATACTCTTGGTTCACGGACGCCCTCTTATCCAAGAATGGAATTGTAAAGGTTTGGTGGAATGAGTACGAAGAAGCAACTAGGGAAGAATATCAAGGTCTAACTAATGACGAATTTAATTATCTTATTCTACCCGAAAGTATAGAGGTAATGCAACATACTGAATACACCAAGTCTGGAGAGTATTCTGAAACTGAAGAGGTTGTCCATGATGTTGTTATAAAGCGTTCAGGTTATGACGGAAAGATCAAAGTTGAAAATATACCACCTTCTGAATTTTTAATTAGCAGAGAAGCAAAGAGTATACAGGAGGCAAGATTTGTTTGTCACCGAGTAAGAAAGACTCTTTCAGAACTTAGAGAAATGTATCCCGATAAAGATTTGAGTGCGGATGAATTGGGTTCTGGAGAAGAAGACGAATTATCTTTTTCCTCTGAGCGGCTTGAAAGATATGCATTTGATAAGTCAGCAAACTATTGGGAAGGATGGGGTGATCCAGTAGGCAACGAAGAGGGTTTAAGAACTTACTGGTTGCATGAATCTTTCTTAAAAACAGATTTCAATAATGATGGCATTACAGAATTAAGAAAGGTTTGTACTGTAGGATCAATGGTTTTATCAAATGAAGAGATAGATAAAATCCCATTCGTTTCTATTACACCAATAAAGATTCCCCATAAGTTCTTTGGTCTATCGATTGCTGACTTAATTATGGACTTACAGTTAATGAAGTCTACGCTTATGCGTAACCTCATGGATAATATGTACAACCAGAATTATGGTAGGTTTGCCGTGCTAGAAGGTCAGGCCAATCTTGACGACCTTCTTACGCAAAGACCGGGTGGTGTAGTTAGGGTTAAATCTCCTAATGCAGTAATGCCTTTGAACACGCCAGCACTTGAGCCTTATTCATTCCAGATGCTTGAATACCTAGACGGTGTAAGAGAGTCTAGGGCTGGTGTGTCAAGAATGTCACAGGGTATGAATGAAAATGCTTTAACATCTCATACCACGGCTACCGCTGTCAACGCCGTTATGACAGCCGCACAGAGTCGCGTAGAACTCATTGCCAGAAACTTTGCAGAGACTGGCGTAAAAGAATTAATGAATACGATTTACGAACTTCTTGTCAAGAACCAAGACAAGGAAAGAGTCATCATGTTAAGGAATGATTGGGTTCCTATTCGACCTACCGCTTGGAACGACAAGTATGATTGCACGGTAAGTGTTGCATTAGGTAGTGGTAATAAAGACCAACAGATGATGCACTTATCTCAGATGTTGCAGTTTGCTGGCGAAGCAATGAAAGGTGGATTGCCTATTGTAACTCCACAGAATATGTATAATCTTGGTGCTGCATTAGTAAAAACAATGGGATTTCAAAACGTTAATGATTTTCTTACTGATCCATCTCAGATTCCTCCACAGCCTCCAGAGCAAGACCCCAAACAAATGGAGGTTCAAATGGAGGCTCAGATAAAACAGAAGGAATTGGAAATCAAGGCCGCTGAAGTTCAACTTAAGGCTCAGAAGATTCAACAGGAGTACGCCAAACTACAGATTGATTCTCAGTTAAAAGCGGAAGAATTGAGTCTTGAAAGAGAACAGAAGAGGGCCGTCGCAATAGGAGACACATGAACAAAGAAGAGCAACTTGGTAGGGCGAATGCCCTTCTTAGTGATCCCTTATTTAATGAAGCATTTGAAGTATTAAAAAAAGATTTATTGAACCGCTGGGAATCTAGCGGCTCAACAGAAGTTGAAGCCAGAGAGTCTATCTGGCTTGCAATGAGACTGCTTGATAGAATTCATGCACATATAACGTCTATAGTTGAAACTGGACACATGAATGAAATTCTAGAAAAGCAACATCCATTCATCTGAAAGAGGAATTAAATTATGGCGGATACGCAACCAGCCCCGCACCCGGCAACACTGCCACAACAGCCAAATCAAGGAAGTATTGAAGAGGCGCACGACGCATTACTCGGCCTAATGAACCCCGAAGGGGAACTTCTACAGGAAGAGGAAGCACCACCTACAGAAGAGGAAGAGTCTACTGAGGAAACTCAAGACGAATCATTGGAAGAGGAATCTGAGGAAGAATCTGACGAAGAATCTGAGGAGCCTGAAGAGGAAACCGAAGAAGATGACGAAGAGGAAACCGAAGAGTCTGATGAAGAAGAGGAAGACGAAGAAGAGCCACTATTTACAGTTACCGCTAATGGTCAGGAAATAGAGGTTACCTACGACGAACTCCTTAAGGGATATTCCCGGCAATCAGACTATACCCGAAAAACTCAGGAACTTTCTAATTTAAGACAGGAATACGAACGGGGCGCGCAACAGTACGCTCAAGCACTCCCTGAATTACAAAACCTGAAGCAGCAGTATTCTCAAGCACTTGGCGAGGCCATTACAAATTCAACAGCAGGACTTGAACGCTTTAATATTGATTGGGATAGATTAAGAGAAGAAGATGGTGGAGAATACCTTCTAAAACGCGAAGAGTTTAGACAAGCGCAGGATGAGATTCGCGCCCTTGAAGGTAGGAAACAGTATGAAGATTCTCAATTAGCCGAAGAAGGAAAAAATCAATTAAAGCAGAGAGTTGCTTACGAACACTCTAAAATGGCTGAATCAATTCCAGAGTGGAATAATACAGACTCTAGGAATAAACTAAGTACAGATATAAAAAATTATGCTATATCAGTTGGCTTTACTCAGGAAGAATTAGGATACCTCTACGATCATAAACAATTAATTACTTTGATGAAAGCAATGAGGTTTGATGATTTACAAAAACCTGATTTAAAAGCCAAAAAAATCAAGAACAAACCCAAGGTTGTTCGATCTGGGAAAGGTGTTGAGAAAACTGATACAAATAATAAGAAACGTGCTGCAAAAATGAAACGTCTTCAACAAAGTGGCAGGGTCGATGATGCTGCCCTTTTGATGGAGGATTTTGTAAACTTATAACATGAGGATATAATCATGGCAGTACCAACAAATACACGCACAACTTATGGTGCTGTAGCCATTCGCGAAGACCTCTCCAATGTTATCTACAATATCTCACCGACTGACACTCCGTTTGTAAACGGTGCTGGCCGATCTTCCGCTTCAGGTACATACTTTGAGTGGGAGACTGATGTTCTGGCCGCAGCCGCCGATAACTTTCAGGCTGAGGGTGATGATTTAGCGTCTACGGCTGTTGTTGAGCCAAGTCGGGTAGGTAACTATATGCAGATTTCTGCTAAAGCGATCCAGAGTTCTGGAACCGCATTGGCAGTAGATTTTGCAGGCAGAAAGTCTACGCAAGCCTATAGAATGGCTAAAGCCGCCAAAGAGTTAAAGCGTGACATGGAAAAGATGTTGACGCAGAACACCGCAGCCGTTGTAGGTAACAACACGACCGCTGGTACCGGTGGTCAGCCGACTGGTGATACCAGAAAGACTGGCTCCCTTGGTGCTTGGGTTGGTGGAAACTCCCTGCATGGTGGTGGGTCACCGGCAGGTGCAGCCTGTGGTGGTGATGGTAATGATGCAACTACTGATGCTGCAACCAAGCGTGTTATCAGTCTAGCCCTGATCAGATCAATGATTCAGAAATTGTTTGTAGCCGGTAGTGATGCCGACACAATCATGGTTGGGCCTTTTAACAAAGAGGCTATTTCACAGTTAGCATCTAGTTCTCAGGTTTCTCCGCTGCGTACAGCGGCAAATGAAAAGAGTCAAGCGCACGTTGTTGAAGCGTGGGATGTATATGTCAGCGACTTTGGTAATTTCAAAGTCATGCCAAATAGATTCCAACGTGAACGTGATGGTTGGTTCCTAGATTTTGATTTCTGGGCAGTATCATACTTACGACCCTTCCAGACACTGGACATCGCCCGAACCGGCGACAGCAAGAAACAAGAGTTGATTGTTGAATACGGTTTGGAGTCGAAGAACCAGAATGCGAGTGGTTGTATTTACGATCTTACTACTTCGTAATTAGTATAGGAGAGGGGGGTGAAAGCCCCCCTACACCTTATTGAAGAATAAGTATGGTTTCTGTTTGTTTGAAAACGCAATTTCAAAAAAGGAGATTGCAAAAATAAAGAAATCGTCATCTAAGTTTTCAGAGGCTAAAACACTGAAAGAAGATGGCTTAACCAAGGAAGATGTAGATTTAAGTTTTAGAGATTCTTCTGTATCTTTCTCAAATGATGCTTGGATTTATACTTTATTATTTCCTTTCATTGAAGAAGCAAATGAAAATAGTGGTTGGAAATATGAGATAGATTCATGTGAGCCAGTTCAGATTGCTAAGTATGGTAAAGATCAGCACTATTCTTGGCATCAGGATGGGGCATCAGATCATAATGTTGTTGATGAAAAAGTAAGAAAGTTATCTTTAATTGCAACTATTTCTAATGGTTACGAGGGTGGAGAACTTGAATTTAAGCAAATTGAAAATGATGGGGTTAATGTGATGAAGCCCAGAATGAGTTTAGGCTCTGTAATAATTTTTCCATCTTATCAGTGGCATCGCAGTACACCAGTGACAAAGGGAACAAAGCAGTCATTGGCAATGTGGTGCTTAGGCCCACCGTTTAGGTAAAATGCATGAAGAAAATTGAATTAAATACTTACCAAAAAATTAAACCAACCACCAAAAAGGAAAAGCCCCATAAGAATAATAGGGGTAATACTTGGTCTACAGAACTTGAAACTAAGTTAAGTGATAGGGTTGGCGGAAAGAGGACATATCCAAGTGGCTAGAAAGAGAGGAACTTTATTAGATGTTATGCCGGGAAGACATCAGGTATTCCATGAGGAACCTGACGAAACTTTTACCATAGAAACTAGGCAGGATGCCCAACCTATTATTGATTCGAATAAAATAAAGTTTAATAATTATGGCGACAAACTTTCTACCGGTAAGAGGGGTGACTGGCATCAGGTTGCTTCTATTCCCTCCACTGTTATGGATCAGTGGATCAAAGAAACTAATGGTGCCATTTTAGATGATCCCAAATTATTAGCGGCAAAACTCAATGATCCTGATTGGGCATTGTTGAAAACATCTCCAACAAATATATAGAGGAAAAAGCGATGGCTGGATTACTACCAATTACAACTCACACTTTGTCAGCAACTACGTCTAGTGGAGCCACAAGAACGTCTGCGTTTTCTGATGGAACCAGTTCTATAATGGTGACAGCGACTGAAGACTGTTTTGTAGCATTTGAATCTGCTACACCAACAGCCACTACTGCGTCTACGTTTATTACGGCAGACTGGCCGTATACATTTTATGTCCCCCCTGCTGGTGTCGTTTCTGATCCAGCAAGTACAGGGCATAAGTTAGCCGCAATAACAGGCACTGGCACATCAACGGTTTATGTTACTGAACTGGGTAACTAATGGCGATTAACACGTATGCCACCCTCCAGACTGCGGTGGCAAACTGGTTAGACCGATCTGATCTAACAGATAGGATACCAGAGTTTATAGACTTGGCGGAGGCACGGATTAACCGCGCGCTTCGGATCAGGCTTATGGAATCTGTTAATGTAATCTCTTTGGTAGGCGGAACAAAAAGGTACGCCATACCCTCTGATTACCTTCAACTTAGAACCATAAAGTTTACTAAGTCTGCTTTGGCTACTGACAGTCTTAACTCTGATATGACAGACTCTCAGGACACGGCAGTTCTTGGCGACGCTACTCCTTCAGGTGGTATACTGTCTGCAGGATTTAGTAGTAGCGGAACTGTTATGATAGGCTTAGAGCAGATGGACTACACTGGAATATCCACAAATACCCTAACAGGCGTTACAAGGGGCGTTAATGGAACTACTGCCGCTACACATAATTCCGGTGATACAGTTTCCGAAATATATAAAACATTTACCTCTGGAACTATATCAGACAAGACAAGACCTATTGATCCTCTACAATATGTCTCGCCAGAACTTCTAGCCAGAGTATATGCTGGTAATTCAACCGGAAGACCCAAGGTATATACAATGAGAGCCGGTTATCTTTTATTTGGCCCAGTTCCAGATTCAATATACCAGTTGGAGATTGACTATTACGCAAAGGTTGCTGACCTAACAGACTCAGCAACTACTAACGATATGCTTACAAATAATCCAGACGTTTATTTGTATGGATCATTGTTAGAAGCAGAGCCATTCCTAATGAATGATCAAAGGGTTTCATTGTGGCTGGCCGCTTTCGAGAAAGCCATATCAGACCTACAACTACAAGATGATAAAGATTCTCATTCAGGAACTGAACTGAGAGTTATGAACACAGGCGGGTATCACTAATGGCATTAGACACTGGAAATTATATTAGCGATCTTAGTCGCTTAAATCCTACCGCAACTGACCCAGTTAGTGAGGGAGATGACGTTCTTCGTTTCGTTAAGAAGATTCTACAGAAGACCTTCCCAATGGGAACGGACTCTACGGCTAATACCGGTGTCGGCCCAGATCAAGCGGTTCAGGTTATTATAGCAAAGTCTACGGCACCGACTATAGGCGGTACTGCGGCAGAATCTACAGGCTTAGTATGGCTAGACACGACAACCAACTTACTAAAGATTCGTAATCAGGCTAATGACGCTTGGATTACTTTAGCGATTGATCCTGAAACCTCAAACTCAGTAGATGTAAATGCGGGAACAGTGGACGGTGCGGTGATTGGTGGGGCTACACCCGCTGCGATTACCGGCACAACTGTTGTAGCAAATACCAGTGTAAATATTGCCGGAGATGGCGCAACCGTAACAGGAATTAAAGATGAAGATGACATGTCCTCTGATTCGGCTGTTAAACTTTCTACACAACAGTCTATCAAAGCATATGTCGATTCACAGGTCACGGCGCAAGACCTTGACATTACTACTGACAGCGGCACTATCGACATTGATCTGGATTCAGAGACACTTACTGTTGCTGGTAGCGGTGGTCTTGACACAGCAGCGACTGGCACGACGGTTACTGTCAAAGTTACAGACGGAGGAGTAACCAACGCTAAGTTAGCGGATATGGCGGCTAACACTGTTAAGGTGAGAAATGCTAACTCATCTGGTGTGCCTTCTGATGTCGCTCTAGCAACCACTGAAATCTTAATCGGGGATGGCACAGGATTCACTGCGGCTGCATTGTCTGGTGATACCACTATGACAAATGCTGGAGTGGTCACAGTCGCCAAGATACAGGGTGAGGATGTAAGTTCCACTGCTGCCGCAAATGACCAATACTTAAAATATTCTAGCGCATCCTCAGAGTGGCAGAAGGTAGATGTTGTAGCCCCTGACCGCCTGACCACTAAGGGTGACTTGCTCGTATACAACACGGTAGACTCTGAAACCAGACTGCCGGTTGGAACCAATGATTATTCATTGCTTGCTGATTCTGGGGCCACTAACGGTGTGGCTTGGAAACAGATTGTTGATGCATCCGTAGATGCTTCAGCAGGAATAGATGCAACAAAGATAGCAGATGGAACTGTAACTAGCACTGAGTTTCAGTACATAAATACTTTAAGTTCTAATGCCCAAACGCAAATAGATACTAAGGGAGCAACTGCTGGCAGCAGTAGCATTGTAACCGTAGGCACTGTAACCGCAGGATCATGGGCAGCAACAGATGTTGCAGTCCTGCATGGTGGAACAGGGGCATCAACAGATTCCGCCGCAAGAACAAACCTTGGTGTTGCTATTGGATCAGACGTTCAGGCTTATGACGCTGATACCGCGAAGACAGACACAGATCAATCTTGGACAGGATCACAAAGAGCCACAGCAGTTACGGATAATGACATGTCCTATGATATGGACTTGGGGCAGAACTTTATAAGCACACCTTCTGGTGATGCTACGCTTACCTTTACCAACATAACCAATGGGCAGTCTGGATTCCTTAAGCTCATAAATTCAGGTGGGCATACTATCTCATTGCACGGAAATTCCAAAGGTGATGCAAACCTAGCAACCACAGTCACAACAGCAGGAACCTATTTGTTGAGTTACTTCAGCGATGGCACTGATGTCTGGCTGACTAACTCAGCGATATATGCGTAATGGCAATTTTCCCCGGATCAGCGATCCCGAGTGCAGCAGATGACTACACCATTGATCAATCTCTGCGGTTTAATGATGGTGATTCTGCTTATTTGAGCAAAACTTTTGCATCTGCCGGTAATAGAAAAACTTGGACTTTTAGTTATTGGTTCAAGCGTGGAACTTTTCCTTATTCCGGTAATGATCCATGTGTGCTAAATGCGGGAGAAGGAAGAATAGGCATTGATCGTAATGATAATTTATGGGTTCGTGATTATGATGGATCAGCGAAACCAAGCTTAAAAACTAGCCAATTATTTCGTGACCCCGCTTCTTGGTATAGTGTGGTAGTTGCGATGGATACCACTCAAGGTACACCAGCAGACAGAACTAAAATTTATGTAAACGGAAGTCAGGTTACTGCTTTTGGAACAGAAACATATCCAGATGAAAATCAAGACACCACCATC
>VTLG01009372.1_pt1 | contig 37927 bp, 55 predicted proteins | sample 4694571 | NCBI WGS metagenome assembly VTLG01 (sample SAMN12604809, study PRJNA352737) | marine metagenome | biome: ENVO:00000447; feature: ENVO:00000209|ENVO:00000569|ENVO:01000036; material: ENVO:00002151; isolation source: viral sequences binned using virsorter ...
TTTCTACGATCTATTGTTTTGCTCATCTGACACTTCCTCTACAGGTTTATTAGATATTTGTATTTGAAAATTCTCTCCTGTAGGGCAATCGTGATGAAAGCAAACAGCTTTGTATAAGTTCTCATCTTTTTTGCCATTTAAAGTTTCTATTTCAAAACTAATATCTGTATTTGGTGTTAATTTTTTCCATATATCTTGTGGGCATTTAAGAGTAAATGTCGTTTCTCCCTCTAAATTTCTCCAGGTGAGGTTTTTTCCTTTAACATATACTTTTCTTCCAATAAATTCTTTAAATGCACAATCTATATCGTATGTAAAATCTTCGTATTCAAACTCATCTGCATAAATCGGTAAATTAGCTATTAACATTTTCTTTCTCCTTTTTTACTCTTCAAAATATCTATCTACAGTTTCTTTATAATGCCCTAGATCATTTTGAAGATAATCTTTAAAATCTTTGGTATTCATCTTTGCTACATTTTTAGCAAAGTAGTCAGTTAAGATTTTTATAACAAAAGATGAAGCATCAGGGTTTTTAAAACTATCTTCTACTTCTTCTCTAATATATCTATCTTTAGCTCGGTTTAATATTTCTTGTTTATCCATTAGTCTTGCTCCTTTTCAACAATTACTGTTTCACAAGTTTCGTTATATTTCTTTCCATACGCTTTGCGTATTTCATAATCTTCAACATCAATAAGAGTATCAAAATCCGTATTTGGATAATCTTCAGTATCAACTATTTTAGTTAGTGTATGTGTATCTTTTGCTATAAATTTAATTATCATTTTTCCCCCTTTATTAATTCAACCTTAAAACCTTGCTCACGCATTTTGTCGGCTTGTTGGTTGGCTAGTTTAAGATCTTTGGTTTTACACCTGGTAAACCAATTATCAAATATGTTTACTTTTACTATGTAGATCATGTTGATACCTCATACAATTTCTCATTAGTATATTCACAAAAATAAACACCATCTTGCAAAAATTGTAATGCTTGTTTTTTAGTCCAAAATACACAACTAATTTCAATATTTGGATTTTTAGCTGATATACATTCAACTGACCAATTAGCACCTGACCTTCGACCTCTAATATTTATTGGTTTGCTTGTTGGTATTACATAACTACAATTATCTTTTATGTTTCCTAGTTCATTATACACATGGCTCATGTTATTTACCTCCAAAGTATTAATTAACATTACTATATGATACTAAATTATACTTATATATCAAGTATTTAGCACAAATATATTAAAGTTTTTTAACAAATGCTGTAATATAAGGGTTTATAAACGATAAAAAATATCAATTATGGAACAAAAAGTAGCAAAAAGACCTGGAAGAAAGCCAATTAATATAGATATAGAAGAATTAGAAAGATTAGCGGGCATGGGTTTAAGTGAGCGACAAATAGCAGCAGCTATGGATATAAGCAATTCTACGCTTACCAGGAAGAAACATATTGAGCAAATTGGACACGCATTAAAAAAGGGCAGAGCGAAGGCCGTTGCGGCTGTAAGCTCAAAATTGTTTGATAATGCATTAGAGGGGAAGGAAACAAGCGCTATATTCTTTTTAAAGAACAGAGATCCAGAAAATTGGAAAGATCGCCAGGAAGTTATCACGGCCTCTATAAATTTGAATGATGTAATTTCTGGAGCTAAAGAAAGATTATGCGACAATACTGCGACACTAAATAAACCACGCGTTATAAACGCTGTTAAATCAACACATAAAGAGAAGAACAAACTGATAGACAATCAGTTAAGCAAAAACAAAGACACCAAATTAGGCGGATAGCGTTTTGCTATCGGTAAGGCTCGCCTTTAATCTGAATATCATGCTCCGATATAAAACGATTAACTTCGCCTTACATTGTTTGCGCGCGATTACCCCCCCTTACATTGTTCGCGCGTGCGTTTTATATATTACTGTTGAACTAAAATTTTTTAATTTTTTTTGATACAATATTGAAAGGTAATAACAAAGAGTATCTATGAAATACGGAGCAGAAGCAGAAAAACAACTAATGACCGAAATTTGGTCGCCACAAGTAGCGGATGATCCCTACAACTTTGTTAAATTTATTTTTGGCTGGGGAGAAAAAGACACCCCCCTTGAAGATTTTACTGGCCCTCGTAAGTGGCAGGAAAAAATTTTAAAAGATTTAACAACTCATATACAAAGAAATCAAGGACAAGTAACGCCAGAGATGTTTAGACTTGCTGTAGCAAGTGGTCGTGGTATAGGCAAGTCTGCTTTAGTTTCTTGGTTAATACTTTGGATGTTATCAACTAGACTTGGTTCTACAATAATTGTTACCGCTAACACCGAACAACAGCTGCGTTCAAGAACATGGGCGGAATTAGGAAAATGGCTAACCCTAGCAATTAACAACCATTGGTTTACTAAAACCGCAACCACCATAAAACCAGATGCTTGGTTTGAAGAAGCACTAAAACGAGATTTAAAAATAGATACTGGTTACTATTACGCCCAAGCACAATTATGGAGCGAGGAGAATCCAGATGCGTTTGCAGGCATCCATTCATCTTACGGAGTATGTTTGATAATGGATGAGGCATCGGGTATCCCCGCTCCTATCTACAGCGTATCAGAGGGATTCTTCTCCGAACCAACTGAAAATCGTTTTTGGTTTACCTTCTCTAACCCAAGAAGAAATACTGGGCCGTTCTACGAGAGCTTTACCTCTAAGCGTAAGTTTTGGAATTTACAACAAATTGACTCCAGAACTGTAGAGGGAACAGACCAAAAGCTGTTTCAAACCATGCTAGAACAATATGGTGAAGATTCAACTGTTGCAAGAGTAGAGGTGTTGGGAGAGTTTCCAAATGCCGATGATGATTCAGTAGTACCAATAGAATTAGCGAGAGCTGCTATAGACAGAGATGTATCACTAACAGCTAAAGCACCTATTGTTTGGGGTTTAGATGTAGCTCGTTTTGGTGGCGACAACTCTGCGCTTTGTGTTAGACAAGGTAATACTGTCTTTGAAATTAAAACTTTTAAATCAATGGATTTAATGCAATTATGCGGTGCAATTAAAAATAAATACGATGATTGCACGGCACTAGAGAAACCACAAGAAATATTAATTGATGTTATTGGTCTTGGTAGTGGCGTAGTTGATAGGCTTGCAGAACAGAATTTACCTGTTAGAGGGATCAATGTAGCAGAAGCGCCAGCTACTAGAAAAAATTATTTAAACCTAAGAGCTGAATTATGGTTTGCTATAAAAGATTGGTTGGTGCAGCGTAATTGCAGACTACCTAACGATGATGAACTTGTGTCGGAGCTAGCCGCACCAAGTTACAAATACACCTCAACTGGAAAAATAAAAATAGAGTCAAAAGATGAAATGAAAAAAAGAGGCATAAAATCACCCGACAAAGCAGATGCGTTAGCATTAACTATGGCAAGTGCAGCTGCAAGTTTTAGTGGTGGCGAGAACTTTTTAGGGTATAATTTCAAGAAACCCTTGACATCAAGAATAATACGAGTGGGATAAAAATTTATGGAATACGACAAAAAAGATAAAAATAAAAAAACAGATCAAACTAAAGAACTTAATTTAGAAGAATTGCAAGGCGTTTTAAAGTCTGAAATGGATGATGCCAAAGACTTTATAGACCAAATAGATGAAGAAAGAGCAGATGCTACAGACTATTATCTTGGTAATTCTCCATCGGCTCAAAGTTCTATGCAATCAGAGTTTGTGTCAACCGATGTTAGAGATAGTGTGTTATTCATGCTACCTTCCATCATGCGAACTTTCTTTGGTACTAGCAAAGTAGTGGAGTTTATACCTCACGGCCCTGAAGATATTGAAGTTGCTAAACAACAAACCGATTATATTAATTACATCATTCAACAAAAGAATCCTGGTTTTAAAGTTATGTACGATGTGTTTAAAGATGCGTTGGTTAGAAAAGCTGGCTATGTAAAAGCCTACTGGGATGACACTATTAGTGCATCAACCCACGAATACAGCGACATATCACCAGAGGCATATCAAGCATTAATGCTAGATCCTGATGTAGAAATGGTAGAAGAAAAAGCTGAAATGCAAAGTATGACACTTTTTGACCAAGAAACTGGCGAAGAGGTAACCCAAGAAACTCCAATTAGTTATGATGTAACTATTCGTAGAGTAAAAGCTAAAGACCAAGTTTGCATCGAGGCAGTACCAACTGAAGAAGTATTAATTTCAAGACACGCAAGAGATTTACACTCATCGCCCTATGTTGCTCATCGTATGGTTAAAACAGTTAGCGACTTGGTTGCTATGGGTTACGACAAAGAACAAATGGAACAGTTTGCTGGTTCTGGAAGTCAAGTAGATGCAGAATCTTACGAACTAGAGCAAGCAAGAAATCCATACGCAGATTTTACTGGGGTTGATAGAGCAGACAACAACAACAAAAATGTTCTCTATGTAGAGCATTATGTGTTTTATGATTTAGATGGCGATGGCATAGATGAAAGGGTAAGGGTATGTACCGTTGGAAATGGATTAAATATTGTTAATACAATTCCCTGGGATGATTTACCTATTACACTCTTCTGTCCCGATCCTGAACCGCACACCTCCATCGGTTCATGTCCAGCAGATTACCTAATGCCTATTCAAGCAGCTAAATCTCAGATAATGAGAGATACGCTTGATAGTTTAGGCCACGCCATCTTCCCGCGAATGGGAATAGTTGAAGGGCAAGTAAACATTGATGATGTTTTAAACACCGATATAGGCCAACCAATTAGAATGAGAGCGCCTGGAATGGTGCAACCCTTTACTGTGCCTTTTGTTGGTAAAGAGGCTTTTCCCGTTTTATCTTATTTAGATGAATCTAAAGAAAACCGAACTGGCGTATCAAAAGCTAGTGCTGGATTAAACGCAGATGCTCTACAAAGTTCTACAGCTTCAGCAGTATCAGCAACTATGTCTGGCGCACAAGGCAGAATAGAGCTTATTTGCAGACACTTTGCTGATGGTATGAAAGATTTATTTAAACTTGTAAACTCTTTGGTTATCAAACACCAAGAAGGCCAAGATGTTATGCGATTAAACAACGAGTTTATTCCTGTAGATCCTAGATACTGGGATTCAGATAAAGATATGGTGGTTAATGTTGCTATATCTAAATCATCTGATGAAGAAAAGTTCCAAGTTCTTACCTCACTTGCACAAAAGCAAGAACAAATTATGCAAACTCTAGGGCCACAAAATCCTTTGGTTGATTTACAGCAATACGCTAACACTTTAACTAAAATGATTGAAATGGCTGGGTTTAAGGATGCAAAAACATTTATCAATACTGATATTCCACCAATGCCACCGCAACAACCAGAAGAACAGAAACCTGATCCTGCGGAAATGTTGGCACAAGCAGAGGCAATGAAAGCACAAAACTTAGGACAAAAAGCAATCATAGATGCTGAAACTGACAGAATGAAGATTATTATGGAAGATGACAGAAACCGCGATGAAGCAGAGGCAAACATGAAAATTAAAATTGCTGAACTTCAAGCTAAATATGGTGCGCAAGTAAATGTGGCTGAAATTAATGCAATTATGGAAAGAGATAGAGAGGCAATAAGACAAGTTGCTAAATCTCAATCACAAGGAATGTTTACTAATGGTAACGGTCAACCAAACAGATAAAATTTACGAATTAGAATTTTTAAGAGGAGATTTAGTTTATATTGGTACTGACATTAAAGCGAAAAACTTAGAAGAAGCCACGCAGGTTGCTTTAGTTTTTTTACAGATACCAGAAGATTCAGAATTAATATCTTCAAAAGTAACTTACATACATTAAAAATATGGCAAATAAAATTAATAAAGAATTTTTAGAATCAATGAATGTTCCTCCAATGAATATTCCTCCAGATTATAAATCTGGTGTTCAATCTTTAATTCCAACCAATGCTAAAATTTTTTTAGAAAGTGTTATAGGTAATAAAAAAGACCCTATTACAATAAAAGATTTTACCAAAGATGAAGTGCAAGAAATGAAAAATGCTATGGTTAATAGTAAAAAATATCAAAAAGAACTTTTAAAAAAAAATTATGATAATAAAGTAAGGTATATAGATTATTCAGATGTACCCAACCCTAGCAGATTAACAAACACACTTACTCCGCAAGGAAGAGTAGCTACAACATTAGGCCAATTTAACTATGAAGTGCTACCTAATGGCGATGTTAAAATTTTAGACCATTATGATTTTATGCCTGTACCCGAAGGCGGTTTAGTTGGAACTAATCCTTTGTATAAATTGCTTAGAACTTTAGGTACTTACAATTTAGGAGATAACACAAATAGTGGAAGAAGTTTTGATTTAATATTGCCTAAAGAAATATTTAGTGATGAAGAATATAAACTGGTTTCTGCTACTAAAACAGATGTTAAATACAAACCAAAATTTGAAGAATGGGAACTACCATTGCTGTACGATTATAAATCTAGTGTTGAATAAATGGCAAAGGATTCAAGATTAACAAGAGCTGGAGTTTCTGGTTTTAATAAACCAAAAAGAACACCAGGTCATAAAACCAAATCTCATGTTGTTGTTGCAAAAGTTGGCGATAAAATAAAAACTATTAGGTTTGGACAACAAGGTAAAACTGGTGATAGAACTAATACAGCAAGGTCTAGGTCTTTTAAGGCTAGACACGCTAAGAATATTGCTAAAGGAAAAATGTCAGCAGCCTATTGGGCTAACAAAGTAAAATGGTAAGGAGGTAATCATGCCAAGAAAAGGACTATACGCAAACATACACGCAAAACGTAAAAGAATTAAAGGGGGTTCGGGTGAAACCATGCGAAAAAAAGGAGCAAAAGGCGCGCCTAAAAAAGGCGCTTTTAAAAAAGCTGCTAAGACAGCAAAAAAAAGGAGATAATTATGCCAAGAGGTAAAGGAACTTACGGATCTAAAAAAGGCAGACCGCCAAAGAAGAAAAGTAAAGGTAAAAAAAAGTAATTTCATCGCTTTTATTGGCTATGTTATAATTTAAACTACAAATATTGGAGAAATAATGAATATATTAAATATAATTATGTGGGTTACAGCTATAATTTCTATAGCTTCTGTTGTAGCCGCTATTACACCAACACCTAAAGACAACCATTGGTTTAGTTACTTATACAAAGTAATTGATTGGTGTGCTTTAAATGTTTTAAAAGCTAAAGATAAGTAATATGAGTTTTTTTAAAAACTTGTGGAACAGGGTTACTGGAACTGAAACAGTTAAAGTAAGAGCTAGAAACAAAAAAGGACATTATGTTGCTGATGATAAATCAACACCAAATGTAAACGAAGCATACACAACTAAAAGAGTTAAAAAATCTAAGTAATGGCTGATTCACCAGATGCCTTTGTTTACAATGCTACGCTAGATAGGATTGTTGATGGAGATACATTTGATTGTATTTTAGATCTTGGTTTTGATGTCAAACTTCACAAACAACGCGTTAGACTTGCTGGCATAGATACGCCAGAAAGCAGAACGCGTGATCTTGCAGAAAAGAAACTTGGTCTTGCTGCAAAGGAAAGACTAAAAGAATTATGCGTTGGCAAGTTAAAAGTTAAATCACTTGGCAAGGGTAAATATGGTCGAATACTTGGCATACCTTACACAGAAGATGGTCAAGATATTTGTCAAATGTTAATAAATGAAGGCCATGCCGTAGAATATGACGGAGGCAAAAAGAAAAAAGTTTGGGGTGATTACTAATGGAATCAGCTGTAACTTTAATTCAAGAAGTTGGATTTCCTATTGCTGCATCTTTAGGACTTGGTTGGTTTATCTACAAACTTATCATGCGTATTGTTGATGGCATGGAAACTAAACTTGATACTGTAGATGAAAAAGTAGAAAGTCAAATAGCAGCCATAGAAGAACGACTTGGCACAAAACTTGATTCACAACATGGTATTTTGGTAGCATTAATAGATAGAGTACGAAGTTTAGATAACGAAATTATAAGACAAGATACTTTAGTTAAAACTATTCTTGGCGTACCACAACTTATAGATAGCAACAAAATTGCTAAGGCGGATAGAAATGACCAGCGAAAAGATTAATAAAGCTAGACTTTTAAGATATAAAATTACAGCAGGATTTATGATATTTTTTTTGCTTGTAATTTTAACCAATCCTTTGTGGGCTGATACTATTACACATAAATTTAAGTCGCCAAGTTTTAATGGGGTTGGAACTTCATCTCATTACCTAACCATAGAAAATCAAGAATATACTCGTAAACTTACTATCAAAGAAGAAATAAAAGCATTACAAGAAGAGATAGAAAGAGAAAAAGAAAACTCTACTTTAGCAAGGTTTATGCGTAATCTTGAATCAAGAGTATATGCAGAATTATCAAGACAATTAGTTAATAATCTCTTTGGTGAAACACCGCAAAGTTCGGGTACAATAACCCTAGAAGGCAACACCATAGAATACACAAGCGATGGTGTAACATTAACCCTAAAAATTACGGAAGCAGATGGAACAGTTACAGAAATTACAATACCTATTGGTACTTTTACTTTCTAGTTGTTCAATATTTAATCAATTTGAAGATACTTACGAGCAAAGATTTTCAGACAAAGACATAGTATCAATCCAAGACTTACAATCTCCAGAACTTAAAAATGTTGCAATTCCGCAACTTAGTCCAGTAGTTGCTGTATATCCAACTGCCTTCACCGATCAAACTGGCCAAAGAAAAAGCAACAGCGAGTTTGCTTTGTTTAGCACCGCAATAACCCAACAACCAAACGCACTTCTTATCCGAGCTTTAAAACACGCTGGTGATGGTAAATTCTTTAGAGTGGTTGAACGAGTTGGTTTAGATCATTTAACCAAAGAAAGGCAACTTATAAGGTCTGCAAGAGAACAATTTGCTAATGAAGATGAAAACAATAAACAATTACAACCATTATTATTTGCTGGCATTTTAATTGAAGGTGCAGTTATATCTTACGAGGCTAACTTAGAATCTGGCGGTATAGGAGCTAGGTATCTTGGTATTGGAAACAGCGTGCAATACAGAGAAGATAATATAACTGTAAGTTTGCGCATGGTGTCAGTTGCAACTGGTGAGGTGTTAATAGAAGTATTAAGTCAAAAGACTATATTTAGTTATGGTAAATCAGAAGATGTATTTAGGTTTATTGAGGCTAATACCGAGTTAGTGGAAATAGAACTCGGCAACGCAAGAAATGAATCATCAACTATAGCATTAATGAAAGCGATTGAGAGTGGCGTGTTAGAAATAATAAAAATTGGGTATGAAAAAGGCTATTGGGTTTTACAAAATAATAATGAAGGAGTAAAATTAAATGATGAAGAAATTAAAATTAATAAGCCTAATTGTGATGATGAGTGCGTTGACGACATACGCGGCTGATAACGAAATATATGTAGATCAATCTGGTACTGGAGCAAATATAGACCTAGAACAACTAGGTATTTCTAATATCATAGGTGGGTTAAATTCGACTGCTGGTAGCCTTAATGCTTTTGATTTAGATGGAAACAGTATGACACTTGACATCAATATGATTGGTGCAACTAACAAGTTTCTTGGTGATATAAACGCTAATACTTTTACAGGTTTATATAATTTTACTGGCGGCACTAACACATTTACTATTCAAGTAGATCCAACCAATACCTATAGCTCTGCTGGTTCTGACCACAACATAGCAGTTACAGGAAGCAGCAATACTTTTACTTTAAATCAAGGAACTACAGCATTAGCAGCAAACTTAAATTTAGATTGGATTATTCAAGGTTCTAATAACACAGTTACATCAAATATTAACATTGATGGAGCAACTAACTATATGGATATAGATGGTTCTGATAACGCAGTTACTTATACTGGTACTGGTGTTAATGCTTCAGCAGGTGGATATTTTTGGTTAGATCATACTGGTGGTTCAAGAAACTTTAATATTCAACAACTGAGTACCCAAGACAATGACTGGCTTAAAATCATATCCGTTTCTGGCACTTCTGCTTCTACTGTTTGTGTCATTCAAAACGATCAAGGCACAAATCTCGGTTGTTGATATTGGCGATGTATCTGAGCTAAATGGTTCAGCACAAATTGTAAGAGATAAACCATACGAAGCTAATTTAAAGTTTGCGATACAAAGCAACGATGAGGCTATTACTACTAATGGCCGCATGGCTATTACTTTTTTAGATGATTCAACTGTAAAGCTAACCGAACACTCACAACTTTTAATAGATGAATACATCTACGATCCAGATCCAAGCAAATCAAAGATGGCTCTTACCTTTGGTCTTGGCACAGCAAGGTTTATAACTGGTAATTTAAACCGCATAGATAAACAAAACATTACACTAAAAACACCTACTGCAAACATAGCTATTCGTGGTACTGATTTTACGGCTACAGTTGATGAACTTGGGCGCAGTTTAATTATTTTATTGCCTGATAAATATGGTCTATCTAGTGGCGAAATATTGGTAACTACGGGCATGGGAACTGTTACTTTAAACAAACCCTATCAAGCAACTACCGTAAGCGTATTTGAATCAGCACCAACCAAACCAGTAATTTTAGACTTAACTTTAGATGTTATAGATAATATGTTGATTGTTACACCGCCAAAAGAAGAGGTAGTTATAGAAGAAGAAACTACAAGCACACAAACAGACAGCGTTTTAGACTTTAACGATTTAGACATAGATTATCTTGCTGAAGATTTTTTAGAAGATGATTTAGAATTTACAGAATTAGATATAAATTATCTTGATGTAAATTACCTAGAAGATTTATTAAATGTGCTTGATGCACTAGCTGTAAGTGAGGATGAAGATCAATTAGCACAAGCAACTAGCACACAAATTAGTGGTACTTCTCTAGGCAAAGATGCTGAAACACAAATAACAACTTTAATAACAGGTAATTTAATTAGTCTTAGAAGGGAAGTAAACGAAAGTGTTAGAGTAGATTTAGATGGTAGTAATGCTTATACAGTTATTTTAATACAAGATGGCATATCTAATGTAATTAAAGTTAATGGGGGTGGTGATAATGTTATTACTATCACTCAGAGTGATTAATGAATAAACTTTTATTACCATTACTTATAATACTAAGTTTGCCTTTATTGTTTCAAAGCACTCCAACAGAAATACTAAAACTAAAAGTGTATGACACTTTTGTAAAAACACCAGAACCATCTGGTAACTTTGTCATACTTAATATAACCGAAGAAGATGTAGAGCGTGAGGGAGGTTGGCCCTTACCCAGACAAAGACTTGCTGAAATACAAATAGACTTACTTAACAAAGGTGCGATAGGCGTTGGTTGGGTTATATCTTTTCCGCAAGCTGATCGCATGGGTGGTGATGAGGTGTTTGCAGAAGCATTAAGTTACGCGCCATCAGTTATAGCTATGTTTGAAGATGGTAAGGGTAATTACCCTGCATCTCCTGGCACGGTTGTCATAGGTAACGATACTGGTGGTATAATAAGTTTGGGAGTAAAGACAAACCTACCTCTACTATCCAATTACACGTTACAAGGTTTGGCTATTGCTCCCACCGAAGTTGACCAGCTTGTAAGAAAAATACCTCTTTTGGTTAAAACACCTAATAATGAATGGATGCCAAGTTTTGGCACACAGATATATAAATCTTTGTTTGATGTAAAAACTTACATTATAAAAACTAATGATAATGGTATAGAAGAAATATCAATACGAGGAATACCACCAATTAAAACAGATAGCTTTGGTCGTAAATGGATTTCATGGGTTGACACCCCGCAAACAAATTTAAAAGAAATGGATGTTGCTGGTAAGTTTGTTTTTGTTGGCGTAACTGCTAACGGAGTCATGCCACAGATTGCAACTCCAGTTGGTTTATTAGAACCACACAAGATCCAAGCATCATTATCTGAGTCAATTTTAATACAAGACAGTCCATATATACCAGATTGGCACTTAGCAGCTGAAATTTTAATTTTGCTAATTTTTGTGTCGCTGACATGGCTCACAATCAATTATTTTAATGTGGTTAAGGGTGCAAGTATGTTTGGAATTATCTTGCTCACTACGGGCGCCTTAGGCGTTTTTAGCATTCAAAAAGGGGTTTTAATTGATTTTTCATGGACTTTTGTATCACAAATCATAACTTCAACAATTTCTTTCTATCTTAACTACCAAAAACAATATAAATTGCGACAAGAGATAAAAAAACAGTTTGAACATTATTTAGATCCACGCCAAGTAAAACAATTACAAGATAATCCAAGTTTATTAAAACTTGGTGGTGAAAAAAAAGAAGCAACATTTTTATTTACAGATGTAAGAGGATTTACTTCTTTATCAGAAAGATTAGAACCAGAACAAGTTACTGATTTAATGAACCAGGCATTAACGATTCAATCTAACGCAGTTCAAGAGTATGGCGGCATGGTTGATAAATACATAGGCGATGCAATGATGGCTATATTTAATGCTCCTATTGATTTACCAGAGCATCAAAACCAAGCAATACTTGCAGCAAAAAAAATACAAGAAGATATGCAAATTACTGATATGCCGTTAAAAATTGGGATAGGGGTAAATACGGGTGAGGCTGTTATTGGTAACATGGGTAGCAATACTAGGTTTGATTATTCAGCTATTGGTGATTGTGTAAACACCGCAGCAAGATTAGAGTCAGCAACTAAGGATGTTGGCGTTGATATACTAATTGGCGAAAATACTGCAAAAAATTGTGATTTTGAGTTAAAATCACTAAAATCTATTAAGGTTAAAGGAAAATCAAAATATTTAAAAATCTATACAACTATATGACCACGAAAAGAATAACAGCAAGTCATGTTGCTGCCGACTTGGCAGTTTCAAAAAAAGAAAACGAAGAGCGTTGGAAAACAGCATTTAATGAATTTGCAGATATAAAACAAGAAATAGCGGCAATTAATAACACTATTAAAATGGCAACATTTGGAGTTTTTGGTTTTATTGGCGCTTTATCTATTGCAATAATAACGGTGATTTTATGAAAAATTTATTAAAAAATATAGTAGGTGCTGTTGCACCAACATTAGGCACAGCAATTAGTGGGCCTTTAGGTGGAATGGCTATGGGTAAAATAGCAGAAGTGCTAGGCGTATCTAACGATCAAAAATCTGTGCAGCAAGCTATTGAAAATGCAACGCCAGAACAAATGCTTGAACTTAAAAAAGCTGAGCAAGAGTTTGAAGTACAAATGAAAGAACTTGATGTTGATGTTTTTAAATTAGAAACACAAGACAAACAAAATGCTAGGGGTATGTTTAGCAAAGACTGGACTACTCGTATAATAGGTTTATTTACTATAGGTGGTTTTTTAGGTTATATATTTTTAGTTACACTTCAACCACCAGAACAAAATAGCGAGGCATTAATTAATTTAGTTCTTGGTTATTTAGGAGGATTAGCAAGTGCAATTATTTCATTTTATTTCGGAGCATCTCACTCAGGCGACAAAAAAGAGTAACATGAACATATCAAAAGAAGGATTGGCTTTAATTAAAAAATTTGAAGGTTGTAAACTAGAGGCATATAAATGTGCAGCAGGAGTTTGGACAATAGGCTATGGATCTACCAAAGATGTAAAAGAGGGTGATACTATTACCCAAAAAGAAGCAGAAGAATTGCTTATTAAAGATGTAGAAGTATTTGAAAAAGCTGTAAATGATGCTGTAGAAAGATCATTGGTTCAATGTCAGTTTGATGCTTTAGTATCTTGGACTTTTAATTTAGGCGTAAGCAGTCTTAATTCTTCAACCATGTTAAAAAAATTAAACAATCAAGAATATGATGAGGTAGTTCCACAAATGAAAAGATGGAACAAAGCTGGCGGAAAAGTTTTACAAGGTCTTATAAGGAGAAGAGAGGCTGAGGCTTTATTATATGAAGGCAAAGAATGGCACGAAGTTTAAATCTTTGTTAAACTAACAAGAAACTAGAAATATATTATGGCAGAATATCCAAAAGAGTTTATATACAACATAGATGAACGCAGACCAATAACTGGTGTAACACCAGGCGGTATGAGCGGTATTAACTTTAACGCACTTGGCGGAATTGATGGTTATGTTCCTAAAAACGATCCAACTTTTTCAAGTGGTCTTAACTACGCTCAATCAATAGCTGGTGGACAGAATGTTCCAAACATGATTGCACCAGGTATGAGTTATTCAGCTGAAAATCCACAAGGTTATACGCAAGCAGACTTAAATGTTCCAGTTGTTCCAACAGTTCCAGCAATTCCAGATGATCCATTATTTTTACCAGGTGGCGATGCTGTAAACCCACCAGACTATTCACAACTTCCACCCAATATAATTGGTGGCGGAAGAGGTGATAATATAAGTATTTTAGATGGTTTAAGAGATGATTTAAGATTTCCCCCACCACAAGATATTCTAGGAAAATATAGACCTTTTGACCTTTCAGGTATTCAAAGCATTTTAGATTCATTAAAACAAGATAGATCTCAGTCTAGGGATATTGATGTGCCTATAACACCACCAATAATTCCAAACGAATTAACATTTGATAATATGCCCATGCCACCAAGTCGTGATGATTTTATGTCTATAGAAAGAATAAACCAACTTCCAATGGAAGATATTAATATTCCTGAAATTCCAGACATACCACCAATGATGCCACCAATGACTCCACCAACAATTCCAAATGGAGCAGACTTTAGTATTGAGCGATTGCCATTAGGTTTATTTAGGTAATGGCATCACAAGAAGAAATATTACACTCAAACGAAGCAGAGTTAATTTTAAACTCTGAAACATTTAAAAACGCAATACAAATACTTAAAGATGAGTATATAAATTTATGGTTATTATCTAAAGTTGATGATATAAGTACGAGAGAAGATTTACACAAAGCTATTAAGCTGTTGCCCGAAGTTGAAAAACATCTACGCATTATTATAGAAAAGGGTAAGATTACAAAATCACAATTAGGCAGACTGCATAAGGTTGTGTAAACTATAAGTAGTATAGTAAAATATTACTTTACATTTTAAGGAATGAATAATGACCAATAACGCAAAGCCGACTGGTTTACAAACAGACATACAAGAGGCTGAACAGTCTTTTGAAAGTTTTTTGACTCCAGAGGAACAACCAAAAAACGAAACAGAACAAGCATCAGAAGATGTAGTCAACGAAGAGGAAGTCATTGAAGATGAAATCATTGAAGATGATGAAATTATTGAAGATGAAGTTGAAGAAGATGCAGAAGAACTCCAAGAAGATCAAGTCGAAGAAGAGGAGTCCGAGCAACCACAGCTATATACAATTAAAGTAGATGGCCAAGATACACAGGTTACGCTTGAAGAACTCCAAAACGGGTACAGTCGCCAAAGAGATTATACGAGAAAAACTCAGGAGTTAGCCGAACAGCGAAAAGCTATAGAGGCTCAACAACAAGAGGTTTCTCAAAAAGATGCAATTTATTCACAGTTGTTACCTAGAATGGAAGCGACTTTGAAGGGCGAGTTAGAAAACGAGCCAGATTGGAACGCACTTTACGAAGCAGATCCTATTGCTTATGTCCGTGAAAAAGATGTTTGGAATGAGAAAAAGCAAAAGTTGCAAGCCGTACAAGCTGAAGCACAAAGGGTTCAACAAGAATCACAAGTGGAGCAGCAAAAGAAACTTCAACAATTTGTTGAATACGGCAATCAACAGTTGCTTGACCAAATTCCAGAATGGCAAGATAACGAAGTGGCATCAAAAGAAAAGATGGCAATTCGGGATTACGGTGTTAGTGTTCTTGGGTACACACCACAAGAAATGGACAGCGTTTATGACTACCGAGTTTTACTTGGTTTAAGAAACGCATGGCTACAACACAAAACACAACAAGCAACTAAAGTGAAACCAACTGAAAAGAAAGCGGTAGCTCGTACCGCAAGACCTGGCACTTCAAATGTTCCAAAATCTACAACTCCTGTGAAAAAAGCAAAACAAAGATTAGCTAAAACTGGCAAAGTGCAAGATGCAGCTAAACTTTTTGAACAATTAATATAAACTTTTTTATAAGGAAAAAATATGGCTAAAGTAACTAACGCTTTTGATACATATACAGCGACTGCTGATAGAGAACAACTTAGTGATGTTATTTATAACATTTCTCCACAGCAAACTCCGTTTATGTCATCAATCGGAAAAAACTCAATCAAGAATGTAGTTTTTGATTGGCAAACAGAAACATTACCAACTCCAAGCGGAACTGGTCAGTTAGAAGGTTTTGAACTTTCAAGAGCTGCATCAACTGCTACTACAAGAGTTAGTAATGTAGCAATGATCTCATCAAGAGATGCAACAGTAACTGGCTCTCAACAAGCTAGTGATCCAGCAGGCAAAAAGTCAGAAATGGCTCATCAACTTGCTATTATGTCTAAAGCGCTAAAAAGAGATATGGAAACAGCTCTCTGTCAAAATGGTGCTAAGACAACTGGTAACGCAACAACAGCTAGAAAAACTGGTGGTTTTGAATCTTGGATAAAATCCAATTATAGCAAAGCCGCAGCAGGCGCTCCTACTGGTGGCGGTACAGCTCCAACAGATGGAACTCAAAGAGCTTTAACTGAAACTCTACTCAAAGATGTATTGGAACTCTGCTTTACAAATGGTGGCGAGCCTTCAATGGCAATTTGCGGCCCTGTAAACAAGCAGAAAATATCTGCTTTCACAGGTAGAAGTTCAGCTAGACAAATTATTGATGCAAACACAGTAGAGGCTTCTGTTTCTATTTACGCATCAGATTTTGGTGAGCTTAAAATAGTACCTTCTAACTTTAGTAGAGAAAGAACACTATTATTAGTGGATCCTGACTTTGCAAAAGTATCTTACCTAAGAGATTTCAAAACAGTTGACATCTCAACAATAGGTGATGCTCAAACTAAAATGTTAGTAGTTGAATACGGTTTAGAGGTGAGCAACGAAGCTGCTCATGGACTCGTAGCTGATTTAACAACAACATAAGTTAGATTATCTTGGGGTGGGTTTAACTCACCCCTTTTTTAAATGACAGCAAAAAGAACAATCACCGATCATAAAACTGGTTACAAATCAGAATTTGTAACTGAAGATAATAAATTTGTTTATCACACAACCCAAGATGTCGCTCCTGTTATTGACCATGTTAAGAAACTAAGGGACAATACATTAAAGCCTGGAAAAGATATGCGACATATAGCTGAAGTACCGATGGTAATTTGGCAAAAAGCATTAAGAGAAGGTTGGTCAACAGATTCAGCAAAATGGAAAAAGTGGCTCAACAATCCAGACAATAAAGTATTTAGAACCTGGCAAGGAAAAGTATGACATATTCAGAATTAAAAACAGCAATAGCAAATTATCTAAATAGATCAGATTTAACATCTGATATTGATACATTTATAGACAACACAGAAGCAGAACTTAACAGAAGGTTAAGAACCAAAGACATGATTAAAAGAGCAACTGCTACTGCTGACTCACAATATTTAACAGTTCCAACAGATTGGTTAGAGGCAATTAATGTAGAAATTACAGCAAACAACTTCAGTCCTTTATTCCAACAATCTATAGAATCAATAGATGTCTATAGAAAAGCAAACAATAATTCATCTGGTCAACCTATTTATTATGCAATGGTAGATGACTCAATAGAATTAGCACCAACTCCTGACAGTTCTTATACCCTACAGCTTACTTACTATGCTAAAATATCTGCATTGAGTGATTCAAATACAAGTAACTTTGTATCTGCATCGCACCCAGATGTGTATTTATATGGTGCATTAAAACACGCTTCTATTTATTTAATGGAAGATGAAAGAATACCAATGTTTACTCAACAATTTGAAAAGGCGTTGGAAGAAATGCGATTAGAACAAGAAAAATCTGCATTTGGTAAGGGATCTTTAATGATGAGAAGAAGAACCTACGGAAAAAAACAAAAAAGAAATTATTACTACGGTAATTAATAAAGGAGAATAGAATGGCTGGATTTACAGATTATTTAGAAAACAAAGTATTAATTCATGTGTTTGGTGGGACTGCTTATACTGCACCATCAACTTTATATGTTGGATTATTTACAGCAGCACCATCTGATACAGGTGGCGGTACTGAATGTTCTGGTGGCTCTTATGCTCGTAAAAGTATGCCTGACATGACAGTAAGTGGAACTTCACCTACAACAGCAACCAACGGAGCAGCAGTTGAATTTGTAACTGCTACTGGCGCATGGGGAACTGTAACGCATTGTGGAGTATTTGATGCTGCATCTAGTGGTAATCTATTGGGTTGGGCAGCACTAACTGCATCTAAAACTGTTGCAAGTGGAGATGTATTTAGATTTGATGCTGGCGATTTAGATATTACCCTAGCGTAACAACATGGCCACTATTGGCTATGGTCAACTTAATTACGGGATAGCCGATTACGGTACTCCTGAATATGAGTTTGCAGCCGCAACCATAGCTCAAACATCTGGTTTTAGTGCAGCTGGTAGCCTTACGGTTAAAGCAGTTGCATCTATAGACCAAACTTCCGCATTTACATCTGCTGGAACAATAGTATTTCCAGCATCGGCTACGATTGCTCAAACAAGCGGCGTAACTGCAACCGCAGAGGTTATTAAACTAGGCTCTGCATCTATAGATCAAACATCTGGCTTTACAGCTACAGGAAGGCAGATTGATAAAGGTGAAGCAACTATTGCACAAACCTCTGGATTTACAGGGACAGCAGAAGTTGTAAAACTTGGTACAGCATCTATAAATCAAACATCTGGTGTTAGCGCAACAGGAACAATCGTTCTTGATGGCGTTGCCTCAATAGACCAAACCACAGGCTTTACTTCAGCTGGTGTTCGTATAGCTTTAGGCCAGGCATCTATTGACCAAACATCAGGAATGACCGCAACACCAGAGATGGTGTTAAACGGAACTGCTACTATTGCACAAGAAAGTGGCATGACTGGACTTGGCGGCCTTAAAATTTCTGGTGAATCTACTATTGCACAAACAAGTGGTTTTTCTGCGTTAGGTGGTTTAAAATGGAATGACCAGACTGTAGCAACAACTGACTATACAAATCAAACACCCGCTACAACAACTTGGACAGATCAGTCCGCAACAAGTACAGATTGGACTGACATAGCAGCATAAACAGGAATTATTATGGCAGATACATTTACAACGAATTTAAACTTAACCAAGCCAGAGGTAGGAGCATCTACTGATACTTGGGGAACAAAACTTAACGCAGACTTAGATACACTAGATGGAATTTTTAGTCTTTCTGGTACAGCTATTGATATGGGACAAGTGGATTTTGGCGGTGCAGTTATTGTAAAAGGCACAAACCCAAGTCTTACTATTGGTGATGCTGGCGCAGAAGATACTAAACTTGTTTTTGATGGCAACGCACAAGATTACTATGTAGGGCTAGATGATAGTTCAGATAGCCTAGTTATAGGTTTAGGATCAGCAGTTGGTACAACACCAGCTATGACAATAAATTCAAGTCAACAAGTTACTTTTGCACAAAATTCAACATTTTCAGGCACGATCAATAGCGTAGGTATTTCTTCTAATATTACAAACTTTTCAAAAAGTATTCTTATCAGCAACGATGCAGGTACAGGTACTTTATCTACAGCTTCTAATAATACAGGTTTAGGTTGGGAAGTTTTTGATGATTTAACATCTGGTGATGATAATGTTGGGATAGGTATGGAAGCCTTAACAACACTTACAACTGGTTCAGGGAATGTTGCTATTGGAAGAGAAAGTATGGAAGCTAATACTACAGGTTCTTCAAATACAGCTATAGGTACTGCTGCATTAGCAGCTAATACCACAGCAGATTATAATACATCTATTGGTAGAGAAAGTTTAATTTCAAATACCACAGGTGCTTCAAATGTCGCTGTTGGCTATCAATCATTAGATGCTAATACGACAGCTTCAAACAATGTAGCAGTCGGAACATCTGCTTTAGGAGCAAACACAACAGGTGATGTAAATACAGCAGTAGGTACAAGTGCTTTAGCTAGTAACACAACTGCAAGTAATAATTCAGCTTTAGGTAGAGAAGCTTTATATAGTAATACTACTGGAGCTAATCTTACGGCATTAGGTAATGCATCTTTATATAATAATACAACTGCAGATAACAACACAGCAGTTGGTTATCAAGCTTTATTTGCAAACACAACAGGTACTCAAAATACAGCAGTTGGTAAAGGTTCGTTAGATGCAAATACAACAGCAAATGATAATACAGCTATAGGATATAACTCATTAACTACTAACACTACTGGAGCCTCTAATACGGCTGTTGGTAAAGGTTCTTTAAGTGATAATAGTACGGCAGATAACAACACAGCAGTTGGTTTTAATGCTTTAAATGTAAACACTACAGGTGCTGGAAATACAGCAGTAGGTTCTTTAGCTTTAGATGCCAATACAACAGGTGGTAATAATGTTGCTATAGGAATTAATGCTTTAAGTAGTAATGTATCAGGTAGTTATCAAATAGCTATAGGTAGAAATGCTTTATTAAATTCTAATAGTCCAAGTGGAAATGTTTGTGTTGGATATAATACAGGACAAGCTATTACAACTGGTGATGGTAATACTTTTATGGGGTATGTTGCTGGTGATGCAGTTACTACAGCAGATAATAATACAGGTATTGGCTATTCAGCTTTAACTGCTGCTACAACAGGTACTACAAATGTGGCATTAGGTTCTTCTTCAGGAACAGCAATTACAACTGGTGTTGGTAATATTTGTATTGGTCATGGATCTACCACTACTACAAGTGATAGAGCATACAGTATTACAATGGGTACAAATGTTGCATCTGTTGGTGATTATTACTTTACTTTTGGTGTTGATGCAGCAGACCACAGGGTTTATAACCAATTTATTTCTAATGCTAGTTGGACTAGATCATCTGACATAAGAATTAAAAAAGACATTTCAACCAACACAGATTGTGGATTGGACTTTATTAATGACCTAAGAACTGTAACTTACAAGTTTAAAGCTCCTTCTGAATTAGACTCTAATATGACAGGTTATGATGCTTCTAAAACAGAGGCAACTTATAAAAACAAAATGTATGGGTTTATTGCACAAGAAGTTAAAGCTGCAATGGACACACATAACATAACAGATTTTGCAGGACATCATCAACTTGACGATGGTGGTGATAATCTACAAGGTATCTCATATGAGATGTTTGTTATGCCATTAGTCAAAGCAGTACAAGAACTTTCTACGCAAGTAAATGAATTAAAATCTGAAATTAAAACTTTAAAAGGAGAATAATATGGCACAAACAGTAAATGAATGTTTAACAGCAGGAATTGATAGCACAACAGTAATTAATGATATTAATACCAATGGTAATAAATCAAAATATGCAGGTGGCAAAACCGATACAGATGGAAACGCTGTAGCAGGAACCTGGACACAAGCTGAAATAAATGAAGTTGTACAAAGAAATGTTGACCATTTAGAAATTATTTTGCTTTATAAACCAGTAAATAGTGATGATGAAACACCAAATATTGTTGATTCTACTAATAGCAAAAAAGATACTTGCAATACAGCTATTACTACTGGCAAAGCATATATAGCATCAAATAGTTAAAATGGCCCTTTTGCCTGTAACTCCTCCCGCTGGTGTTGTAACTAACGGAACTAATTACGCTAATAAAGGTCGCTGGATTGACAGCGACTTAGTGCGTTTTCAAAATGGTTACTTACGCCCTATTGGCGGTTGGGAGAAAATCAGGAATACAGCATTAACAGGTACGCCAACGGGTATGTTTGCCTACATTACCAATTCTGGTAAAAAGGTTTTAGCCGTTGGCACAAGACAAAAAATTTATGTTAATTATAATGAAACTTGGTACGATATAACTCCAACAAGTTTTGTTACAGATGCCTCAACCGATCCGCTTGGGTATGGCGCATACAATTACAATGTAGAGGATTACGGTGATGCCCGTTCTCAATCAGGTTTATTTTTTAATTCTCACTCTTGGTCATTTGATAATTGGGGTGAAGATTTATTATTTTGTTGTGCAAGTGATGGCAAGATTTACAAATGGTCGCCTTCAGCACCATCTACAATAGGCGCACAATTAACCAATTCTCCTACTGGCTGTTCTGGTGTTTTAGTAACCAATGAACGCCATGTCGTAGCTTTAGGAGCGGGTGGAGATCCAAGAAAAGTGCAATGGTCATCCAGAGAGGCAAATACAACCTGGACAGCCGCAGCTACTAATACCGCTGGTGATTTACAAATACCAACAGGTGGCAGAATATTAAACGCAGTCAAATGGCAAACAGATGTTGTTATCTTTACTGATACAGGTATTGCAAGAATGTATTATACAGGTTCTCCTTTTATATATGGTATTCAAGATGCTGGTACTAACTGTAAAGCTGCATCTCCAAGAACAGTTGTTACATCTGGCAACTTTTTAGCATGGATGGGTGAAAACTCTTTCTTTGTATTTGATGGTTCGGTTAAAGAAATTAAATGCGATGTGCATGACCATATATTTGATAACATTAAATATCAATATAGGCGTGTTACTTGCGGTGGCCACAACTCTAACTTTAATGAAATTATTTGGTTTTATCCGCAAGGAGATGATGCACAAACACCAAACAAATATGTAATTTGGAACTATGTTGACAATGTTTGGAGCATTGGTTCTATGGACAGAGGTTGCTGGATAGATCAAGGTGTATTTGATTACCCAATAGCGTGTGATAGTTCAGGCAATGTTTACCAGCACGAAAGTACAACATTAAGTAATTCAGAGAATTTAGGTAACGCAGTTCCATACGCAACATCTGGGCCTATAGAGATTGGCAATGGCGACAATTATGTGCAATGCAACCAAATACTCCCAGATGAAGAAGCAAACACCTTACCAGGTGTTACAATTAGTTTTAAGGGCAAATTTACTCCATTAGGAAGTGAAACAGACTTTGGTAGCTTTACATTTGAAAACGATGGTTATACTGATGCAAGATTTACAGCAAGACAAGTATCAATGACTGTAACAGGATCAACCACACAAGCATTTCAAGTTGGCAATATAAGATTAAATTTAAGAAACAGAGGTCGTAGATAGTGGCAAGAAAAACCCTAACTAGACCAGGCGAAGATTACGATAAAAACTATCTGAATTATTTAATTTCAGAAATAGAATATCAAACAGGTATTACTTTTAACAAAGGAGAAAGAATACAAGTAGGTGGTGGAGATTCCACCGAATTAGTATTAGTAAGTCCAGATGGAACAAAATATAAGGTCAGCGTTGACAACTCAGGCAACCTCTCAACCGCAACAACGGTTTAAAGAGGACTGGGAACTAGAGTTTGACAGGTTAGATAAGCATATTATTCGTGCATTAAAGCACCAAGATATGTATAATTTAAGTGATATAAAAGAAAAAATCAGGTTAGGAATGTTTCATTTATGGCCTGGTAAAGACTCAGTAATGATAACTGAGATTGTAGAGTTTCCAAGAGTAAAGGTATTAAATATTCTTTTTCTTGGTGGCAAATTTGAAGAACTACAATCAATGCTTCCTAGCATTGAACAGTTTGCAAAACACTTTGGCTGTAAAAGAATTTTTGGTGGCGGCCGTAAAGGTTGGTTAAGAAAACTTAAACATCTTGGCTTTGAACAAGAATATTTAGTGAAGAAAGAATTATGAGTAAAGGAAAAAGCACAACAACAACAACGACAGATCCAGCACAAATGGCAATGTATCAAGACCTTTATGGAAAGGCCAAAGGTATAGCATCGCAGCCTTTTGTACCATATACAGGTGCAAGAGTAGCAGGATTTAATCCAGACCAATTACAAGGATTTGATGCAACTAGGAATATATTTGACCAATCAATGGGTTATAATCCTAGAAGTCAGTTAAACACATTAGCAACCCAAAATGCGCCAAGTTTATTAAACACAGACATAGGCGCATATCAAAATCCTTTTCAAACACAAGTTATAGATAATACGCTTGGTGATTTAAACCGAGCAAGGCAAATGCAAATACAAAGCGACCAAGATGCAGCAATCGGTAGAGGTGCATTTGGTGGTTCTCGTTCAGCATTATTAGAGTCAGAAACCAACAGAAACTTTGCAGATAGAGCTGGTAATATTGCAGCTAATTTAAGATCGCAAGGTTATGACAGAGCAACCAATTTAGCTGGAATGGATATTGACAACGAATTTAGAAACAGAGGATTTCAAGCTGGTTTGCTTGGCAACCAATTAAGTGACCAGTACAGAAACTTAGGTTTAATGTCTGGCATAGGTGGTCAACAACAAGGACTACAACAAAGAGGTATGGATGCTGGTTACAATGAGTTTATGCGAGCTTTAGGATATGGCCCACAACAACTTGGCTTATTAGCGCAAGGTGTTAGTGCTTTACCTACGCAAAGTAATGTTAGTCAAAGTTACAAACCAGGCATGGGCGATTATTTGGGTGGCGCAGCTGGTTTACTTGGTTCAGCATACATGGGCGGTTTTAATCCATTTGGTTTATTACCAGGATAGGAGATAAATATGGCAATAAAATATAATCCATTAGATCCGTTTGGAACTAACAGTTTATTTGCAAATATAAATAAAACTAATCAACAAGTAAACTCTATGAATCTTCCTATGCAACCAACACAACCAAAGCAAGATTTTAAAAGACAAAGATATGGCAACATGATGTTAGCTTTATCTGATGTATTAAGAGGTCAAAACCCCTCTGTTGGTGTAATGCAAAGACAAGCGTTGATTGATGCAGAACGAAAAGAAGCTGAAAGAAAAGCTGACATAGAGGCTTTTTTGGAAAATAACCCTCAATACAGACAAGCATACAAATTAAAAAATTTACTAGGTATAAGCGCACCAGACAGAAAAATAGTTGAAGGCGTTGATGGTATTAAATATTATACAGATGGCACAAGAGTGTTACCTAATGTTACAGCACCACCAAAAGCAGAAGATATTTATTCAGCAGAAGCTGCAAGAATTAAAAGCATAGTATTAAATGAAGGCCTAAACTCACCAAATTTAACTGATCCTCAGAGAGAATTTTATAATACTTATATTAAGCCAACAGGTGGTAACTGGTTAAATCAATATATGTCTGGAAATTTGGGAACAAACACACCAGAAACAAAAACATCTTATTCAGTAATTAATAATGATTATGGATCTTCAAGTGCTGAGTCTATTATTAGTTCAACAATGGAACTTAATCCTGGCTTATCAAGAGAAGATGTTATACAAAATTTAATAGCTAATAATATAATAAAAGCAGAATAACATTATGGTAGATTTTATTGTGCCTCCACCACCAAAAGAGGAAGAAGGAGGAAGTTTTAAAATACCTCCCCCACCAGAATTAGATGACAAAGTTTTAGAAAACATATCGCCCGATGGTTTTGTTCTTCCTCCTTCCACAAAACAAATTGAAGAAAACAATGAAAGGCTAACTGAAGCAGAATTAAAGAAAAACCCTGAATGGATTAGAGCTGCAAAAAGTATTTATGAATGGAATGAAAGCAGAACTTTTGGTTTTGAAAACGAGGACAAACCAAAAAAACTAAATTCTGATGAAGAGTATGCAAATTACGCTTTAAGATATATGGGCTGGTTTAATTACAATATACCTAAAATGGCTAATGAAGCTAGTGATCTTCGTTTGTATGCTACACAAGAACAAAGAGAAGATTTTGTTACTTTAATGGATATGTATGATAACAAAAAAATTAGTTGGGCTGGAACTGGTAGATTTTTTGCAGGAATTGTTGCTGATCCAGTTACTTATATTGGCATAGGATCATTCGGCGTTGGTCTTGGCGCAAAAGTAGCTACTAAAGTAGGTACTAAACAAGGCATTAGACAGTTTGTAAGAGCTGGTGTGATTCAAGGAGGAAAAGTTAGTAGTGTAGAAGGTGCTGCTTATGCAGTAGCCGATAACGCTTTTAGACAGTCAGCTAGAATAATGTCTGGTCAAAGAGAAGATTTTGACTGGGGAGAGTCTGCAAAGGCAGCGGCATTTGGAGCTACTATTGCAGCTCTTCCAGGTGCAACTATAGGCGGTACAGCTGCTTACATAAAAAACAAAGGCAATGTAGTTCCTAGTGTTACTAAAGAAGGAGGAGATTTTGCTCTTCCACCAAAACCAGAAGAGTTAAAACAAACTTTTGTTGGGCCAAAAATAGATAAAGTTGAACCAGTATTAGAAACACCAGCGCCTAGAAGTAATGAATTACCAGATGTATTAATACCACCCAAAGATCCAAGAACAGACCCAAAAGTAAAAGCAAAAACGGTTAGAAGTTTATTAAAAAACAGAATACCTAAAAACGATCCTTATTTTGAAGAAATAGCATCTGCTTTAGGCTATGACCGATCAAACTTTCCATTGGTTTATACAGCAAAAAATGCTCCAACTGGGCCTGTAGGAAATGTAATGTCAGATGTTGGACAAGATTTATTAGAAGATCTTGATGCTAACTACAATTTTTTTAGAGGAACAGGAAAAGGATATGCTGAGTCAAGCGCTCGTGGAAAACCAACAGAATTATACAGAGATGATTTATACAAGGCATTAGAACAAAACGATGTTTTGCCAGAGTTTGAACAACCAATGATTAATTATGTAGAGGCATTAAATAAACATGAATATTTTATAGATGCGTTAAGAAGAGCAGGTATAAATCCTAACCGTTTAAAAGGCAAAACAAACAAAGAAGTTGAAGATATAGTTGATGAAATTGTAACTTTTGAAAATGTAGAAGGCGGAAAAGTTTCAGAGTCTTTTCGTAACAGATTTGAAGAAGGTCCGCCAGTAGAAACATACGCAGATGATATTGCAAATGTAAGAACAATAAAAGATATAGCGCCAGATAACAAAGACTTTCAAACTGATACAACAGTAGATTTAAACGATAGGTTAGTTGAGGTTGGTGTCAAGATAATGGATGATTTAGAAATACCAAGAAATCCAAATGTAAGAATATCAGATCAGTTAGAGGAGGTTTTATTTCAGGCAGAAGGCAATCCAGTTGCAAGAGAAAAACTTGATTCTGTTTTAAAAAACAACAATATAACGCTTCCACAATTATCAAATTTATTTAGAGGAAGTATTGCAGATTCAGCAAGAAGGATGCAGAAATTAAGTTCTGTAAGTAAATCAATAGAAAATTTAGCTGCAAAAATAGGTAAGACAGCAAAGCCAGAAACTTGGGCAGCAAAACTTTATAATTTTATTAAACAAGCCGATAACATAAGAAGAGGTTTATTAGTTAGCCAAATAGCTACAGCAATGCGTAACAACACAGCTCAGTTAGGCAGGGTTACTATGAAAACACTAATTGATGTTTTTGATAATACATTAAAGCAAACTTTTAACCCTTTAAGAAGAGCTTTTGGCGCTAAAGAAACACCAGTTAATTACGCTAGATCATTTGAATTAATTTTAAATTTAACAAAAAACAAAAAACAAGCAAGAGATTTAACAAATTTATTAACAAAGTATTATGTGAAAGATGCTGAAAATTTATTTACCAGATATTCTTCTGATGTAGCAGATGCTACAAAAACATCTAATGCTTCAAGGGTTATAAAAGTTGGTCAAAAAGTTACAGATGGATTAAATATATTAAATAGAATGCAAGAGTTTTGGTATAGAAGGGCTATATTTGCAAACACTATAACTGATGCCTTATTAAAAAAAGGAATAGATATAAAAAAAGTTGGTATAAGCGATGACCTTTTAAAGTATGTAAACAAATCTGATATTGAAAAAGCAGTTGATGATGCTTTGTATTTTACTTACGCAAAAACTCCAGATGTTCCTATTGTTAAAAGACTTGTTGATGTTATTAATGCTTCTCCATTTTTAGCAACTGGAATAATTCCTTTCCCAAGATTTATGGCTAACGCTATGGCTTTTCAATTTAGACATAGCCCACTTGGTTTTGCTGGGTTATTAACGCCAAAAGAAATAGCAAAATTAAAAGCTGGAAATTATCAAACTTTAGGACAAGCAGTAGTCGGGACTACTTTACTTTTAACAATGGTAGAGGCCAAAAGAAAAGGAATGGCAGAAGATCATAAGTGGTATGAATTAGAAACTTCTTCAGGAAAGACAATAGATATGAGGCCATACTTTCCATTAACACCATATTTATTAGTTGCAGATATGATTGTTAGAGCTGAAAGCGGAAGAGGCGCTCCAGATGCTAAAGATGTTTTACAAGGATTAACAGGAGCGCAGTTTAGAGCTGGTGCTAGTATTCAATTAGTACAAAATCTTTTAGATGGTATGTCTGGATTAGATACAACAGAAAAAGTAAATAAATTTATGTCTGAATATACATCTAATGTTCTTGGTGGTTATTTAACTCCAATAAGAATGTTTGGCGATTTTGTAGATCAAGACCAACAATTTAGAAGGCCTGTTCCAACTGGTGAATTTACAACTGATACAATAAATAAATTAAAATCAAACATACCTTTTGTTAGAGATCAGTTTCCAGAAACGCAATCTCCAACTAGAGAAGCTGCGCCTGGAAGGCCAGATACAGTACAAATACCTTTTACGGATATTAATGTTCCAGGACCATTAACAAGACAGCTTACTGGTGCTACTGTTAGAGAAGAAAAGAATGCAGCAGAAAGAGAGTTTGATAGGCTTGGTTTTAAAAGAAGAGATATATTACCTTACTCTGGTAATGCGGTTGTAGATCAAACTAGAGCAGAATATTTAGGGCCTTTAATTGAAAATATTATACCCGTAATAATAAAAAGCGAAAAATATCAATCAGCACCAAATGAAATGAAAATAGTTATTTTAAGAAAAACACTTACAGAATTAAGGGGTGCGGCCAATGACTACATAAAAGAAAATAATATTAACGAAGAAGCATTTGCAAAAGCAGCATTTAATAGACAACCAAAATATATAAAAAATCTTTTAAATTCACAAAATATTACTGCTGAAAATTATGTAGAATATTATAAAAGTAATGTCGCGCAAGACAGAACGGATAGGTAGGAGTGGAGAATACCTAGCTTGCTCAATTATCGCGAGAGAAACAGACACAGTAACTATATTACCTCATGGTGCTAATGCCGATGTAGTGTTTGAATGGGATGGCCAAATGTATCGCTGTCAAGTCAAGACAGCAACCAAAATCCAAAAAGGAAAAAAGAGTTGGACTTTTGATTTAAGAAAAGGATCACATAGTTTATCGCGTATATATAAAGACAATATGATTGATGTATATGCTATGGTTAGTTTGCAATACCAGAATGTTTATTTCTGCTCTTATAAAGATTGCAATAAAAAGCAAATATCTATAGATGATGAAACCATGAAAAATACCAATTCTTGTGAAAGTTTGCACAATGCCATGAACTCATTAATTAGTGCCACTAATATACGACAGCCTAAAAATGTGGTGCATTTTGCAAAGGCAAAGATAGCGTTAAGTGGCTGATTTTTAAAAATTTCTTGTTTTTTTTATAAAATTAACATTATAATCTTACCAATAGGTAATAAATGTTCACAAATATTTATGGAGGTAAATATTATGGCAAGATATAAAAGAGATGCAAAGGTAAATAGTTTATTAATCACAGACAAAAGATATAAAGTTATTTATTACATCAACAAGAAGAGAAGAATAATAACTATTGGTTCTATAGATATACCAGTCAATATAGCTAGAAAGAAAGCACAACAAATACTTGGCGATGTAGCACAAGGTATTGATCCATTAGAAACTAAAAAAGCAGAAACACTTAACCAGGCATTTGAATACAAACTGCAAGAGCTGTTAGACAGTAAACGCAAGTGTGTCTATGTTAAGGATGGCAAGATAATGGGAGATCCTAGAAACTCTTGGATTAAAGATGTTGAATCTACTGTTGGTAATATGAAACTACAAGACATTGAAACAGGAGATTTAACAAGGTTGCACATTAAGATAAGTAAACGAGGCAAGTATCAAGCCAATAGAGTTATTGGTTTAATTAGTTCGGTATTTGAACACGCAATTAGACTTTCTTTAGTGCAATACAATCCAGCCAAGTATGTGAAAAAGAATCCAGAGTTTGAAAGAAACCGACCATTAACTGATGTTGAGTTTGCAGAAATTAATAAGCAATTAAACATTATGGAAACAAAGTCTAACCCTAAAAACATAAAAGCAATTAAGTATATTAGGTTATGTATGCTAACTGGTGGTAGGTGCAAGAGTGAGATAGGTAGCGCTAAATGGTCTGATTTAGATGGTAATAAATTGGTGTTAGAAAACCACAAGACAGACTATCAAGGTAAGCCAAGAATAATACATTTAAACAATCAAGCTATGGCCATTATTAACTCATGCGATAGAAACAATGAAACCATACTTGGTGTTAAATATCCCTTTCATATGTGGGACAAGATAAGAAAAGCTGCTGGTTGTCCAGATGTTACCCTGCATGATTTAAGACATAACTACGGAACTATGGCTGGCGAAACTATGAAGTTAGAGGATGTGAAAGAGTTAATGGGCCATAAGACTATTAGGGCAACAGAGAGATATAGAAAACAAAGAGAGCATATTGCAAAAGAGAATATGCAAAAGGTTGGAAACTATATGCAGAAGATAACTATGTCTAATTAGTCGTAAGGATTGCCTTCAGGATCTACGCCATAAACCATTTCTAATTCTAGTTCTATGTAGTGTCTTGCTTTAAGTAAGTCTTTAACTCTATCGGTTTTATTTCTGGTTACATACTTAACAACATTGGTTAAGTTAGGTGTTAAGCCATTTGAATACGCATACTCTAAAGGTTGAATACCTTTATCTTTATAGTGATCTCCACCAATTTGTTTTTGTGTTGCTCTCACAGCTTTATCCCATTCTTGTGGTGTTACATCATCTATACTCATTTGTTCCTCCAAAATAATTATTAAATTTTATAAATAATTTTTCTGCAAATTTTTTCTAAATAATATTTCTATTATTTTTGTTCATACACTTGCTTTATTAAATTTACTCATAGTAGAATAGCACAATAGGTAAACAATAGGAACTCACATGAATGATAGTAAAGTATTTCTTACGCAAAAAGAATTAGCACAGCGTTGGAAAAAAAGTCCACAAACATTAGCAAACAATAGATCATTAAACAAAGGCCCTTCTTATACAAAGATAGATGGTCAGATTAGATATGATCTGGAAGATATTTTAAAAATAGAAGAAGAGTCTAAAGTACAGCTTTAGACAAGGGATTAATGTGTCGCACTCTGTTTTACCGCCTAGTAGCATTAAGAGAGTTATCAGGTGTCCAGCTTCAGCAAAGATAAATGCAGAAGCAGATAGGAAGTCAAACATAGCGGCAGCGAGAGGTACACAAATACACGAAATGGTTGAGATGAGATTAAAGAATAGGCTAGATGGCATTACGCTATCTGACTATTGGTTAGGCAAAGAATGTGAAGTTGATGGTTTCAATTTTACAATTACCAAAGATGACATCAAAATGGCTGACACTTATGTTGACTATGTTTCCCAAAGAAGAGAAGAATTAAATGGCAAACTCTTAATTGAAGAAAGAGGAGCTGCACCAGAAATCCATGAAGATATATTCGGAACTGTTGATGCACTAATACTTGGCGAGGGCAACAGAATGGCTGTCATTGATTTTAAGACTGGTGGTTGGCCAGTTGATGTAATCTTAAACGAACAGTTAATGTGTTATTCCATATTTGCATTAAGCAGATACGGAAACGAAGATACGGTTGTAGAAATGACAATCGTACAACCAAACAAAAAAGCCTGGCATAAAGATGGCCAGATAAGAAGTTTTGATATTCAAGCCGTTGATCTAGTTGATTGGGGTTTTAATATCTTAAAACCAGCTTGTGATGAGGCGATGAGTGAAGAGCCTAGTTTCAATGCTGGAGAAGAATGGTGTAGGTTTTGTGCCTACAAATCAAAATGTAATACCTACAAAAATCTGAAGGAGGATTAAAAATGGTAAATGATAATAAAGAAGAGAAACCTCTATTAAGTTTTCAAGACAAAGATGGAAACCCTAGAGAAATATTTGAGAGAGATTTGAATGATACGACAAGACCTTTGGTTGAGGAAATCAGTCAAGACCTAAACGCAGAACAACAGTTAGGGGAGGCATATCAACTTGCAACCAAAACTGTGCATCACATGGAATCTGTGAGAAAAAATATAAGAAACGCAATCAGTAAACTAGAAGATGAGTTGCCACCTTATAAAAAACCAGTCAAGCTAGAAGGCGTACCAAAGGATAAAGAATAATGTCATTAGCAGCAATACAAAAGAAAGCAAAAGCAAAACCAAGTATTGTAATTATCTATGGCCCTTCTGGGCTAGGTAAAACAACGCTTGCCGTAGGAAGTAAAAATCCTATTGTTTTGCAAACTGAAGAAGGGTTAGGAATACTAACCAACAACAGAGATATACCGCATTTCCCATTAGCAAAAGACTACGATACTTTTTATGGTTATTTAAAGTCTTTAGTTGATGCAGATGAACTTGAATATAACTCTTTAGTTATCGATAGTTTGGACTGGCTAGAGCCATTAATATTTGCCAAGACTTGTGAAACACACAAACAAGCAAGCATAGAATCATTTGGTTATGGTCGTGGTTATGTTGAGGCATTGAAGTATTGGCGAGAAATACTTGATATGGTCAACAGATTAAGGAACGAAAAGAAGATGAGAATTGTTTTAATTGCTCATAACCAAATAAAAGCGTTCCACGATCCATCTACAGAGGCGTATGACAGGCACGAGCTTAAGTTAAACAAACATGCTTCGGCGTTGTGTTTAGAAGCCAGCGACATGTGTCTATTCCTTAATTACAAAAAGGGTACTGTTAAAGTGCAAGGTAATAAAGGTTTGACAAGTAAGACTGTTCAATCGGGTAGGGTTTTAGTTACGACTGAATCTCCTGCTGCGGTTAGTAAAAATAGATACGGCTTACCAGAGGAGATCCCAGTTGTTGAAGAGGGAGATGACTTTATTGTTAGAGCTGAAAAGACATGGGCTGAAATTGGTAAACTGATAGCTAAAAAGTAATGGAATCAAATCACGAAACAGTAGTTTATTTAATGCGCAAGGCTGTGGTATTAATAGATGCTTGCATACAAAAAAACACAGATGATGATGAGATTCTACCTTTAGGTGCAAACATGGCTTTAAAAGAGTCTATGGACATACTTGAAGAAGAAATAAATCGAGCAAATGATTATGAGGAATACGATCCTGGTTAATCATTAATTTTAACAGTTATATTTTAAAGGAGGAATCAAAATGGATATAACAGAATTTAATATAGATGTAGAAGCTGACAGCTCTGGCGGTGGCGAAAAAATAAAACCTGGTAGGTATAACCTAGAGTATAAAGGTGCAGACATGGTTGAGGGTGCTAATGGTTGGAAAGCACTAAAGATTTTGTTTGATGTAGAGGGCGAGATTATAACGATTGGTCATGCGTTTACTATGGCACACGATACCAGCACTAAAGCTGTAGAGATTGGCAAACAATCTTTATCACTAATGTTAAATAAAATGGGTGTTGCTAGTATTAAAGACACCGATGAATTAGTTAATAAAAGAGTCAACGCAGAACTTGTTGAAGGCGAAAAAGGTTATTTAGAAATTAAAGATGACTTTGGTAAAGGTTGGTCAGAGGCTACAAAGCCAGGAGCAAAACCAAAACCAGTTGCAAATGAGGATGAAATGTTCCCGCCAGATGCAGAAGATGAAGAAGATATGCCTTTCTAATGATGTTAAAAATAAGAGGCCTAGTCTTTGTTCATATTGTCATGGACTAGCCTCTGCATTTTTACACATAAAAGATGGCAAGATTAAAGGAGCTTGCTCAATGGAGCATCTCAAATTTATTGGAGAAGGTAGAAGAATGGAGCATATTCAAAACTACGCACAAATTAATGAAGAGTTATTATCAGTAGCATTAAGTGATGCTAAATCAAGGTATATAGAATTATCAAAGAAGAATGGATCTTATGTTTTACACAAATGGAGTAAAGAAGATAGGGTGCGCTTTGTAAGAAAACTTGTGTCTAGTTATTTGATTAATAGCAAGGCACAAGCTGATGACTGATTTAACTGAATTTTTTGGTAAAGAAGGTGTTGTATTAGACAAGAACTTTGCATTTACCAATACTAGCAAATCAAATGCTGATTTAATTAGCGAAATGCAATCTCATGGGTTGCTAGTTGACTATTTAGATACAAGCGGCTCTTTGGTTAGAGTGCCAGTAAGCGCAGGACAAAATCATAGGCCAGACAAGGCTGGAGAAAAGTCTGGTTATTATGTTTATAACCAATTAGATCAACATTTTGTTTGCGTATATGGAAATTGGAGAACATCCTTTGAGGGTAAGTTCACATCTTATAATCCAAACAAGATGTCTGCGGAACAAAAGCGAGATTTACAGCAAAAACTTGATGAGGCTCAGAAAAAGAGAGAAGAATCTAAAAAAATATTGCATGAACAGGTTTCCATTTATGCAAAAGAAAAGTATAAAAATGCTAAAGAGGTTGCGGAACACAAATATCTCACAAATAAAAAAGTTAAAAACTATGGGTTAAAAACGATTAATGGAAACCTATTAATCGCTGTCTATTCTATCACCAAAAATAATAAAGGGATATTAGTTTCAGATATAAAGTCATTACAATATATTTATCCAAACGGAGATAAAAAGTTTGCATCTGGTGGTGAGGTTAAAGGAAATATTTTTTTAATAAATTGCGAGCCGAATGATCTTAAAAACATAGATAATTTATACATAGTAGAGGGTTATGCTACGGGTGCTTCTATTGCCTCACTTGGTCTGCCTGTTTGCGTGGTATTCTCGGCTAATTTTTGTTTATCTGCGCTCACCAGACTGCGTTCTATGGGTATAAATACAAGATTTGTCCTTTGTTTAGATAATGATGAGTCTGGAGTAGGCCAAAAGTGTGCAAATGAGGTTGCTACTGCGGTTAGCAATAGCATTGTTAGACTGCCATCTATTATAGGAGATTTTAACGACTTACATCTGCAACAAGGCATAGAACAAGTTGAGTTGGAGTTATTAGAATCAAAGTTTAATATTAGACAATATGCTATTCGTAATTTGGTTGAAGCGCCAAAGCCAATAGAGTGGTTAGTTGATAGTTTTATCCCATTAGCCAAACCTGGTATTATTGCGGCCGTTGGTGGTGTTGGAAAATCTTTATCTATGATTCAGTTAGCGTTGGGTGTTGCAACAGGTGGTAATTTTTGGGGTAAACCTATTATGCAAAGAGGCTCTAGTATAATTTTTGCAGCCGAAGATGACCTGAACGAAGTTCACAGAAGGATTGAGGCATTAGATCCAAACGGAGAAAGACATAAATCGCAATATGATGTGTATGTCTTTCCAATACCAGAACAAAAAGAGCCGATGATACTTTTGCGAGAAGAGGGCGTTACTTCGCAAGCACAAGAGTTAATAGATGAATTAAAAACCATACCAAATTTAAAGTTGGTGGTATTTGATCCGCTCCAAGCATTTACAACAGGAAACATATCCAGCTCTAACGAAGTTGGTCAATTATGGGGTAGTTATTGCGCAAATATAAGTGCGAGATTGGGTGTTACGACACTCACAGTTCATCATTTAAGTAAATCTGCCCTTACAAACGACTCTGATGATGCCTTGTCGCATCGCGCCGAGATAAGAGGCGCATCAAGTATTACCGATAGCGTAAGATTTGCGATTGCCATGTGGTTAGCGGATAAAGATACTTGTGAGAAAATATGTATAGAGCAGGGCATTGAGGTTGATCGTATGTCCGTTGTTAAAGCATCTTTGGTAAAATCTAATTCTGGTAATGTAGATTACGGAGTTAAGACACTTATCAGAAAAGGCGCAGTATTAGAAATATTAGAAAAACATAAGTCTTTTGATTGGGACTAGAGGAATAAACCATGCCAGAAAAATTAAAGAAAAGCGTTAAGACATTTAATCGTAAAACAGGTAAGACTACTGTTGAACATTTTTATTTGCATACTACAAAAATTGATGAACTTACGCGGATTGCAAATGATGAAAAGGCTAGTCCAAAACTTCGTATGAAATGTAAGAGAGAGCTAACCAGGAGAAAACATGAGTAAAGGAGATGACCAACGAAAACGACAAGTGCCAAAGGAGGTATTTGATGCAAATTGGGATAGGATATTTAAGAAAAAGAAGAAAAAGAAGGGTAAGTAATCGTATATATGCCCTTACGATTATCGTATATATGGGTGTCCGATTATCGTATATATGCCCTTACATATATCCAAGACTAGACTAATAGAGAGAGTGGCCTAAAGGCCATCTCTCAGGGAAGGAGGAAAAGAGTAAATGAAACAACATAAATGGTGGTTAGTAGTAGAGGGTATTGAAGATGCGGATAAGTCTGGATTAATTAATTATGGGTTAGCGGGTAAGTATCGTAGTTATTCCAAACTAAAGAAGGTGGTTTGGAAGTGGTATAAACAGCATTTAGGCAGGAAGGATTTAAAAACGAGGGAGAAGTTAATCTTGTATGCGTTGTGTGAGCGGTATTCCGCACAAGACTTTAGTTCGCATGATGCGGTTAGCTATCTGGCATTAATGGTGGGTATGCACAGACATACTGTTAGTAAAGGAATACAAAATCTTATGGATCTTAATATTTTATGGTGTGCTATTGATGGGGAGCGTAAAGTATTAAGAAGTCTAAAGGCGGGAGTGCAGCACAAGCATTTCTTATTGGTTGGTTTAGGGGTTATGTTGGAAGAAGAAAGCCGAGAAAATTAATATACTTCAGGAGTAATCAGGGGGAGTAATCTTCCCGACTTTCGTGTTATTCATTCATATAGTAAACCGAAATGATTAAAAAGAATAATATAACCGCCGACAGCACCTCTGCACTCATGCGGGCCACCTTTCCTTTTGATATGTTGGTTTAATTAGTTTTTTGTTTACTCTTTTCCATTCTTGTATTTCTTCATCAAAAAATGCAATCTTTGGTAGTTTAACCTCTTGATAATCTTCCTGGACATAGCCAAAGATAGTAGTTCCTTTTATTTGCACTCTAATCATCTGGTGTGCTTATGCCCTCTGTGAAATTACCTTTTTTATGTTGGATAATTTGGTTATACCAAAATTTTCCATCTTCAAATAATTGAATATAGGCTCTAGCTACCTCTTCTCTGGTTGGCGGTTGGTGTCCAATTAAGATATTAAATTCTATCGGTTGCATCTGCACAATAATCTTATGCGTATCTTGTTCTTGTTCTTTGTTTTCAATATCCATACTATAGTTTACTACGAAATAAGAAAAAAAGCCCTTTTAACGCTTTATCTGACAAATGGCGTAGGTGTTTTGGTATTTTTCTACGATCTATTGTTTTGCTCATCTGACACCTCCTCTAAATCTGCAACGGTCATATCTTCACAAAGATATTCCAAAGGTTTTAATCTGCCTTTAAAATAAAATTCTTTGATAGTTCCATCTTTGTTTTCTAATATATTTCCCTCATCATCAGATAGGTGGAATGTAATATTAGAAACACTTACATATTGATAATCTTTTTTTCTACTCATCTGACACTTCCTCTACAGGTTTATTAGATATTTGTATTTGAAAATTCTCTCCTGTAGGGCAATCGTGATGAAAGCAAACAGCTTTGTATAAGTTCTCATCTTTTTTGCCATTTAAAGTTTC
>VTLG01011092.1_pt1 | contig 37926 bp, 36 predicted proteins | sample 4694571 | NCBI WGS metagenome assembly VTLG01 (sample SAMN12604809, study PRJNA352737) | marine metagenome | biome: ENVO:00000447; feature: ENVO:00000209|ENVO:00000569|ENVO:01000036; material: ENVO:00002151; isolation source: viral sequences binned using virsorter ...
CATTAGCACCGAAATTAAAAGTCCTAGTTTTGTTGCCTGAATCTGAAGAACTAGCAAAAATCGGAACAGAAGTGTCGATGCCAGTTTTCATTGAAGATGAAGTAGTACCTGCTTCAATTTCCGATTTTACGGTTGCGCTGTTATCCGTACCGTTTCCGTCAATCCAAACATCATTCTTTGAGCACCAAATGGTCCCTGTTGTAGCATCGTAAGCTACACCTATGACATCGCCCGTCGTCCAACTTGATGCGTTACCATAGGTTGCACCAGAACCCGCACCGTCGCCATACCATTTTGCATTCTGATTGTACTGCCACGCATTATCGTCACCAGTAGTCACTCCACCGCCTGTAGTCCAAGATTTCGAACCTAAACATACTCCAGTGTAAATTCCAGAAGAATCATTTGCCGTCATCTCCCAATACCACTTGTTGGTAGTCCCAAGAGCTATTGTGCTTCTCACAGTGGTGTCTGGATTGGAGCCGACAGTCTTTAAATTACCATTTGATAAAGTTTCGTAAGTAGCGTGTTTGTCCAATGGATTAAGCGTTGCGTAGTTTCCAACTCCTGTGACAGTTCTAGTACAAGGTTTATTACTGTAATCCGTATCACTTGCTGTGAAGTCGAAATCAATCGTACATTTTGAATCTTCAACGTAGACAGCAAAGTAGCAATCTTCACCTTGCAACCCTGCCATGATATTTTCTGTATCTAAGAGTGTTCCATTCGCATACCATTTAACTGTATTGGCATCACGGTCAACTAACGCCTCAAGAGATTGTCCCACAGCAATAATCGAATGGTCAGACCCTACTTGAGTGCCAGCCGTGAAAATTCTCACCGTGCTAGAAAATCCAGGGCCATCTGCTAATACGGCAGCTAGTGTTGTTGTAGCATCAGTACCGCTATGTCCACCACTTCCAGTTTGTGGAAAACCTACTTTCTTGACCACCATCAGATTAAACCAGTCGTTCGTGGTTGAGGCGGTCCACGTTAGTTTTGCTGACCATTTTCCTGTTGTGGGAATTGGATTGTTGCAAATCGCAAACTTAGCTCCACCGCCAGCACCATCACCAGCCGTTAAATTATTATTTGACAACGCAGCGAGGACATAACTCACGCCAGAGGTTGACGTTACGCTTGGGTCAAAACACGGATGTATTGTAACTTCCTTAGTAGTGCTATTCGCTGGCCCACCCGCAATAATGTTGTTTGCACCTATGCTTGATGATGCTACAAAGTCTACCCCAGCAGGGCGTACAGCCAAACCATCGGTTAAAGCTCCAGACTCAGTAAAACCACCGCCAGTACCAGCGTTTGTATGCCATGTGCTTAGAGTATTTTGATTGAGGTATACTTTAGCGGCGGTTCCTGTTGGTGTACTACCATCACTTCCTAAACTAACTGGTAATTTATTAGCGTCTATAAACTTGATCCGATTAGAGGATGACGATAAATCTATATATTCATCTGTAAAATATAGGTCTGCTATATCCCCATGCATTTTAACTCCCCAAGATGCACCACCAATAGTATAATCAGTTTGGGTCAAGTCCATTGTACCTGTTGTACTATTTTGTTTATCGGCAGCATCCACGCCATCAACATATAAATGATGAGTGTCGCTAGAAGTATTGGTACTAAACATAACATGATGCCATCGTCCATCTGCTAAAATTTCAACACTGGAGTTCATGTCTATAAGTTCTGAAGCACCTGCGCTATGCCCTTTAATATTAATTTTATTATTGGTATGAATTTGAGATTGGAAATGTCCAGCATTGTCAGTAAATAGGATCATGTGGCCTCCATCACCACCTGTTTTCCTGACCCAAAAAGATAGAGTAAATTCAGTTCCATCACTTAGTCCTGTTATAGCAGCCCCACGAGATAGATAATCATTTGTCCCATCAAAATTTACCGAAACAGGCACGTATGACGATGGGCTTGCATAGGCAGAATTTTTACCAAGGTGGTCAGCATCATCAAATTTAAGGTGAAACCCATTAGTCCCGAAACCAGTGTCGGGTGGCTCGATGGGAACCCAAATTCCATTATCATTTGTTTCCCCGAAGGAGTCTGGACCAAGGCTTGCCCCATCATACATACATGCGTCAGCCATGTAGCCATCCCACCACCTGTCAGTTCTTTCAGCATATTTACCAATATGCGTTGTAGTTCCAGCAAGATTCCAATAATAATCTGTATCTTGGGCTGGTTGACCTGACCATACATCTGTTAAAGTTTGCTGAACCCCATTGACATACATACGCACTCGATTTCCAGCAGTGCTTTGAGTTGTATCCAGCCTTAACATGACATGCATCCAACCAGAAACATCTGAAAATTCCGCAGTTGAATATAAACCATAAGAACTGCCAGCCCCAACTTGACTCTCAAACCACAATCTATCTGGCTTACCACTTGGAAGATTTGAACCAGAAAATCCAAATAGGCAATAACTCCCTGCTGAAGCATCTCCAGCACCCCACAAGATTTTTGTAAGGGTATGGTCAAGCCCTGTGCGCTTTACCCAAGCACTAAAAGTCAGTGTTCTTCGGTTCCCAGTACTGGTAGGGGTTACACTTAAATAATCACCATCGCCATCGAAGAGTAACGCTCCAGCGGGTGCGTAAGTTGATCCGACAGGTAGCCCAATTAAATCAGGGGATATAAAAGTAGGCACTTATGACCACCTCAACACCACACCCGACACCCGAATTATTTTCGTGTTCAAGGTCGTAACTCTATACTTCATTGATGTTCCAGACGGTTGACTAGATATATCAACACTTCCCGCATAACTAATGAAACTAGAATTGGTTGCTCCAGCCACTAAAGTAACTTGTGTCCATGTTGTTCCACCATCACGGCTGATCTCTGCTTTCAGATCCGTATTAATTGTGATGCTATCTACAGGCTGTGCTTGAACTGTGATGAATCCTGTCGATGGGGCAGAGCTTGCGGTGAGAGCATTACTGACTAAAGTCATATTCGCTGCCCCAGAGCCGTAAGTAAGTTCAATGTTGCTTGCAGTTATACTCCCACCACCCCCGATAGCCGCTCGCATATCTTGAGAGTAAGTCCCACTGAACGCATAGATTTGGGTGGTTGTTGACAGATTATAGATCGAGATAACATCACTAATGCGTCTAATCTGAAAGGTGTCACTTGTATTCGCCCACGACGATGTATCAAGTGAGGTGCTCCCTTTTTTAATCCAAGGCGTACCCGCACTGAAGTAGAACGAGTTTGTCATTGCATCCATTCCCGCTTGTTGGTAGCTCCCACTAGTAGGGTCTTCGGCTGTGTCGAATACTCCGATTACCACCCAATCAGAGGTAGTACTACTCATCTTGAACTCGAAGGTAAAATCACCTGTCAGAAGTCCACTGGACGAGTACACGGACCCCGATGCTGTTACGTTTACAACACCACTACTATAACTTGCCCCTGATCCCCGCTCTGTCCAATCGCTAGATGTTGGTGTTAACGTTGTCTCAGCGGGGTTGTGATAATAGTCGTTGGTAGCGTCATAGGTGGCGTTTGTTTTCGTCGCTAGGGTATCACTATCGTATGCGTCAGCTTGCCCCTCGCCAAAATTCAGAGCTGTCCCTTTGACATCAGCAATCTCAAGTTGCATCTCACGAAGCGTTTTGTCGTCTGTTAACCCACTAGTTTTTGCAGTTGTGACCGCCCCATCTACGATAGCAGCCGTAGTTATGGCATCATCAGCGATTGCTGCCGACCCTATCGCATCATCTTTAATTAAATTTGCAGTAATTTTAGTTGTAGCCATTTATCGTAACCTCGCTTTAAGAGTTGCTGTAAGTCCTTGACCAGCAGTCGAGGAGCCAATTTGAGTGACGCTGAAAGTTATTCTATCACCAGCGTCAGCAGTCGTTACTGAAAGCGAATGGTACGTATCGTCAGCGTTCGCCGCTGCATCTATTTCTGGTTTAGTTGTCCATATGGTCGTGCCATTTTTCAGAACGTCCATAATCAATGATGATCCTACTGGAGCAGTTTCGGCGTAAGCCTCAAAGCCCTCGATGGTGATGTCACGGGCGAGGATCATATTGCTGTATACTTGAGCGACGACATCAGTTTTCACGCCAGCAGTATCGTAGGCAGCGTTAAAACCTATATCGTAAGCAAGTAGAGCATTATTAACTTTTGCTAATGTCACAGCCCCCGCTGCAAGCTTACCAGTAGTGACATTTAAGTCTGCAAGCTTACCAGTAGTGACATTTAAGTCTGTAATATGCGAGGTTTGCACAGCGTCACTAGCTAATTTCGTAGACGAAACACTTGCGTCAGCGGGTACACCTGTTGCTAGTGTGGTTCCGTAGGTACATTCTACCGCAACTCCTGTAGGAACTGTCGCGCTGTCTGTCAGGCTTAGAGTGTTACCACTAACGTTGAAGGACGAATGATGTTGTGTAACCCCATCCCATGTCATGTGAACATTATTTTCAGTTCCAGGGTCAGCAGATAAACTAAGAGAAGACTGACCAGCGCCAGTGAACGTATCGAGTATCTTATTACCCGCTCCAGCGCCAGAACCAATAGCTATCCAGCTATCAGGGTCAGCATCATCTGCAACTATAGAAGCGGTGTCCCACTGGTTTTCGATGACATAGGTCGCCGCCCCATTAATTAAGTCAGAGCTTCCAGCCCTTGATATAGTCAGGGCGTTATCAGACCCGTCAGATTTGACAACTGCGATACGCCAGCCATCTCCAATGTCGGTGTCGGAGACTTGTGGCAGCGTAATGGTAACAGGGCCGCTGGTCGTATTCACTCGAAACATAGTCCCATCATCGCCAGCTACAGCAGTGTAATCCGCTGTCTTATCTGTGACTGTAGAGTAAAGCAGTGAAGATAATGTGTTTGCAGCAGCGTTTTGTGAGACTAGAGCAGCAGCGGCACTAGCAGCAGCATTCGCCTCTGCTGTTTCAGCGTTTGTTTCAGCAAGTTCCGCTGCTGTTTCCGCTGTTTCAGCCCCAGCCTTTGCTGTTTCTGCTCCAACCTTTGCCGTATTCGCACCAGTTTCAGCAGTCTCCGCTCCTGTCTCTGCTGTTTCAGCAGCAAGAGCACTCGCCGCTGCCGCCGATACACTTGAAGCTAGTGCAGGGGCAGTATCAGCATATCCCTTCGTAGCAAAATCAGTATCAGCCGTGGGTGTAGCACCATTCGTAATTCGTAAAGCGCCAGCATCCCACTGTGCAGTAGCTTCGGATTTAGTGATGGTAGCTTCTGTCGAGTCGATTGCTTCTTGGCTCATGTAGAATGCTTGAAGACTATCGGTATCCAAAATGTTCTCTGATAATATCGAACCTGTCTGGTAATCGACTAATCGTGCATTTCGGCTTGAAGAACGAGTGATGACGACTGTTGAATCACTCGCGGGAGTTGAAGTAAGTGTAATACGTGAACTGGTTGTCCACGTAAAATCTGTGGTAGCTACACCATTGACGGTAACTAACACATGCGTCTGTGCGAGGTATGGGAAAGTTACGTCAAAGGCATTAGTTGAACCATCTAAACCAGTATAGGTTAACTTTGCGTATGCCATTTGATTTCCTTCATTTCGGTTTACTGTACAAATTAATCATTAAAAAGGACTTGTTCTGCCACTTGTTTATACATTTGCATAGGCAGTAGTTTAAGGGCGTGTTTACCCGCTTGGTCTGTGTCGCCGTATTGGAGATTTACAAGCGCAGACTCGATGTCTGAAAGAGTTCCCCACGATGGCCCAAGGATGAGCGACTTCGGATTAGATAGGTTACTGTAACGCGAAGGTCGTTCGGTTTCTCCCGCCATCCATGCTGCCCAGTTATACACTTGTGCGCTTGGCACTGTCAGGTACATGAGGTATCCAGATCGGTCAATTACATCGTATGCCCATTGGCTAGGAGAGCGCTCTTTAACTTCACCGTGTCGGAGTAAATCTTTAGCTATAACAACACCAGTACCAAGGCCACTAGCGAGGCCCATACTAAGAATTGCTTCCATGTCGCCATAATTGATTCCTCTCTGGAGTGCAGGGATCACAAACCGATTTAAGGTCACGAACCCGTATGTTTGAAATTGGAGAATAGTCTTCATGTAATAGCGCGACATAAGTAGAGGCGTTTCTCCACTTCCAGGGGTCATCACGGCTCTGTTAGCTACACGGCGTAAAGCTATTAAGACATCCTCATAGGCTGCATGGCCTTCCACTCCTTCATCAAGCCAGCGACTCATCCCAAGTTCATTTACACCATCGGATGCTGTTGGCTCATGTTTTGACATCATTTGCTTAATTCGCTTCGCTTGTGACTGTCCAATTCCGATACTAGCAAGCTTTGCGATTTCTAATTTCGCCTTACGATCTTGGGCAGAAGCTCTCTTCAGAAGCTCGTCATAATTCTTCATTAGGGCTACGAGATTGTGTTGAACCTCGATCATCGCCAAGGCTTTTAGTCTAGTGTTCCACCACATCATACCGCTGGCAAAATTAACACTGTTGTTCAACCCTTGGACAACACGATCCCCCGCGCTCGTTAGGTTATGCTTTATACCACCTCTGTCACCAATCCCCGCCATAGTCTTCATATCAGAAATGTCAGCGATTTTGAGTGTTCGGCTGTTGTGAAGCACACGCTCACTAGCGATAGCGATACGTCGAATTTCGTCGTTCTTCATTCCTTTGATCGTTGCTCTCAGAGCCGCCCCTTTTTTCCACGTAAAACTATGGAAACCACCTGTCAAAGTGACAGTTGCTAAATCGGTGAGACTACTGATTAAGAAGCCTGTACCATACTTAATGTAGTTCCAAGCACGTAACTTTTCGTGGGTCCACACAAGCCAGCTATCAGGATCTTCAGGAAGAGCGTGTCGCCCTAACATTTTATCCCATGAACCCTCGATAGTCTCTTTGACCATCTTCTGTTCTTTCTCCAGTCGAGCAATGTGTTTTTCTGTCAGTCCTCTCGCACGAGCGCTGTTAATCATATTCTCATAATCGGTGTGAACTGCTTTGATTACGTCTTTTGAATTCTCTGTTCCAAAGACTTGACGCATAGCGAGTCTGGTCGATAGGTCGTCATGGGCATTGTGCATAACTCCATAGATGTCATTTCGTAGTAACCCAAGCTGAACAGCTTCACGGCGCTCCTCTTTACTTAGGATTATCTGACGATCTTTAGTACGAGCACTAGCAAAAGCTTCTGCTTCCAAAATGCCACGAGGGATTTTACTTTCTTTCCCAAGCTTATCGACTAGTTCCTCAACATACTCATGGACGGGAAGTCGGCCTCTTGGGTTTTTAAGACCTTTCTTGGTTGACTTTTTGAGCGCACGTTTAGCTTTCTTTACACCTGTTCGAGCCTTCTGCTTCGTTTTAAGTGCCTCTTTTCGAAGACTGTTCAAGATAACTCTCTGTTCTCTAATCGTCTGTTTATGAAGTCTCGTGCTTTCTATCGCTTCTGAGAGAACTTTTAAGCGAGGCTCTAGCTTGCCTAACCTACCTTCAGTTTTGTTAAGTTGTGCAGTTATAGCCTCTTTACGACCTCTCAAACGAGCAAGTGCAACATTATAAGGCTTCTCTGTTTCTGCTTTAACAACCGCTGCTGTAAGTGCATCTTCTTGAACATTCTGCAATCGAATATCTGCATCTGTAAGAATGCCTCGTGCCTCGTTGATGTCTTTATAGGCCGCACCTTCACCTTCGAGTGTCGTCAGTAAATCTTCCGCTTGCTCAACTTCAGACTTTCGCTCACGAGTATACTTCCGAACCCAATGTCCTGTTTCGTGAAACTGGTTCATACGAGCGAGTTGTTCTTCTTCAACTCTCCGTAATTCGTTCTCGATCAGCTTTTCTTCAGCTTTAAGCTTATCACGACTTAATTGTAACTTGTCGCGTTCAGCCTGTCGTTTCTTCAATATTGCTTTTGCTTCGTCGACGGTAGCTTTTGTAATTTCGGTTTGGTTCTTTCGAAGATCAGCCGCCGCGAGGGTCGCATCTCTGCTTGCGTCCCTAAGTGCATTCTCAGCATAGGCCAATTCGATCTCTGCTTGCATCGCCTGTCTTTCAAACGTATCGCCGCTCCACTCTTCTAATATTTCATTTCTTTGAGCCAGTCCACGTTCAAGGGAATACTTTGTGTCACCAATAGTAATCTCTTCTTTTCCAAGCTTATCGAATTGACTTTTCGTCATCCCAAATTCTATATCTAGGAACTCGTCTGAAGGTTTTCCAAGAAACTTTTCCGTAAAGAAACGGATCGCTTGCGCTCGCCCTCTTCCCCGCATTGCTCGCGGATTCCAGATTTGAGCGAGTCCATATTCTTTACCCATTCGTTGATCTTCTTTAATCATCCCGCTTTCGACCATCTTGTCTTCCATGTTCTTATTAACGAGATGGATGTCGTCAGCTTGCGCTTTGGCTTCCGCAAGGATTACGTCTGCACCTTCATCACCGAAGCGCCCACGTAAATTATCGAGTGTCGCTTCGTCTATGTCGTCAAAAAGCGATTTATAAGTTAAATCCTGAAATTCAAATTCCTCTAACATATCGCCTGTTCGATTTGCACCTTTCTCGATTGGCGGCCTACCCCGCGCTGTGTGATACTGCTCACTAACAAATCTTGAGCCTTCCTTTACTCGTGCTCTAAATCCCCGAACAGCTTGGTTCTGAGTTCGACCAGTGATTTCCGCAAGCTTGTCCGATAGGTGTGTGAAACGGTCAGCGGCTCGTGTGAATATAGCTTCGAACGGAGCCATGAAATGTGCTTTGAAATCCTCGACAGAAATACGAACTGTACCACCTTCCATCGTGGTCATTATGATGCCGCCAGTATCAAAAAGTCCTTGGCCTATTTCTCGCGCTTTTGATGAAGCGGCGAGCAACAATCGGTATGACGGGATAGCTTTTGCTAGTGCCCGTGGAATAGCCTTCGCACCTACACCAACAACTTTTCCAGCTTCAACAGCCGCTGCACCGACAGAACTTTCTCTGACAAACTCAAAGCTTTTCTTTCCACCCTTGATGACAGGCTTCATCACTATGCTTTCTGACATGCCTTTGCCAATACGTCCCATTCCTAGATAAATGGGGTTCTTAGGGCTGAAAGGGGATTTAGGGTTTGTCGGGTGTAGACTACTGGATGGATCACGAGCACTGATAAAGACACCAAAACCACCACCGATAGCCGTACCGAACCCGATATTCATTATACTTTCTGTCTGTGTTCGGAGGTCTTGCTGCATGTGTAGAATGGCTTCTTGAGCAGCAGTATATGTACCCCCTGCAAGCGCCATCTTTCCAACCCTCATAAGCGAATTGCCTTTTTGGAACCAGCCGCCAATAGGTATCAAGGTGGCAATGTCGAACAAGGATAGCCCCATCCCCGCGAGCATCCCCCAGCCTGAACCATTAGCCATACGCTCACGGTTTTCTAATTCTTTTCGCTTTCTCGCTGCACGATCTCGAAACTGCTCCTCGTTAATAACATCGTGGAATTGTTTCGTTCTCATATATGGTTCTAAATCAGCGTAGTCTTTCTTGTTGTCATTCCAATATGCGTAGGGGTTGAAAGCTCTATCGTAGTTGTACAAACCGCTAAAGCGGTCTTTTTCTAATCCATAAGTAATCGTCGAGCCAATCACCGCTTCTTGTTGGTAGACAAGCCCAGCAGTCTCAAAGAACCCAGCGTCTTCTCTCGCTGACATTGTGTCGATTGGTCCCTCACCAGCATGGACAAAGTTCTGTACATTGGCTCGATGATCCAGAGTGTCATAGTTAAGTTCGATGACGTTCGTCATACGATGTCTCTCACGTTACCAAGGTTGATTTCGAACTTAATCCCTTCATTCTCACCAGAACCGAATAACGCACCAACTCGCCGCATGATGCCATAGTTACCTATGTTTTCATCTTGAGCGAATTCGACAAGATGCAATAGTTTGTCTTTCGTTGTTGGATACTTCTTTTGAAGCTTCTTAGCATCGTTATAATTGAACTGGTCTTCAATAATGACATCACCGTTTTCTTTGACCTCATACGAAAACCGACCTAGCGTTGTTTTCATAACGTACTGGGGCGTGAACTTTCCAATGTCACCAGACCATTCGACACCGCTAACGTGAGTGTCATAATCTTTATACTGCCATGAGCCTCTTTTAGTCTGACCAGCTTTCATCTTCTTAGCAACCATCTCACGAAGAAGGTTTATCTGGTCGAAACTGAAGTAGTCTTCTCGTTGAAGCTCATCGAAGTTGATGCCTAAAATATCTTGGACAGCTACTCGTGCATTTGAAGGGATATTGTTGACAATGATCTCATTAATACCGCGACCAACCCTATCAAGTAATCCTTCAGACTCTTCTGGTTTGGGCGCATCCTGTTCAGATGTCTGCACAGCATCTCGCCCTCTTGCGATTAGGTCTTCCGAAGACTTCATAGTCGCCGCTTCAGCTTTACTGACACCGAATAGACTAGCTAACGAAAAGCCACTTTCTTCCGTATCGTCTTGGTGCATTCCTGAGAACAGCATTGCTTCATGCTCACGGCGATTGGCAATGCCTTTGATTTTATGCAAGTTTGAACGATGTCGAATTTCATCGAGTACCATTTCTTTATCCCCAGCGCGAACGTGTTTTGTGAGGTTAGGGCCGATAAGCTTCGGGTGATTATAAGCTAATGAGACAAGGGCTAATCTCTCATAGCCTTTCAAATCCATGTCTCCAAATTTCTGTGTAATTAAGCGTTCAGCCGCACCAGACGAAGCTTCGAAAAGTATACGGCCTTCTCGAATATTTAATGCAGTCTTCCCATCTCTAAGAGCGTCAAACTCTGCATCCGTTTTCTTCAGCGAGGTTTTATACAATTCACGGTTCGTAGGCTCTTCGAGGTTAAACCCAAACCCCACTGTGCGTAGCCCCCGACTATCTTTGTAAGTTTTTTCACGCCAGCCTTCGTGACCAGTGATAAATTCAAATCGGCGTTGAAGATAGTTATTCTTATCGTCAGGATCAGGACTGTCAAAAACTTCGCTATTCATGTTGAAAATCTTCCTTCCCATCTGCTCGATCCAAGATGGCGTATCTGGAGGTTCAGTTTTGAAATTGGTTACGTTTTCCGTTGGACTGACCAAACCGCCTGATTGTAACTGTCGACGGATCGCATCGTGGATAATTCGATCATATTCTTCAGGATCGGTGACATGCTCTAGTGCAGAAAGGTCTAAGGGGTGGCTCGCTTGTGTCTGAGCTAACGTCATTACCATTTTGGTTTACCTTCCAAGGATGAGTTCTTTAAACGCTTTTTTTGATAAGTAATCGTCAGGAGGATCGACGAAATGTGGTTGTACAGCCAATTGATAGAAAAGAATTTTACCTGTCTTCATGTTCCCTTCACGAATAGGGACTAGTGCAATAGAGGGATGTAAAAACATTGAAGCAGTCTTCTGGTCTTGCTTTAGATTGCCTGTAAACTTTATGTTCTTTTCGTCCCATCCTTTGGCAAGAAACTTAGGGAGATAGTCGCGCCACCCGCCATAACGCTGTCCATCTGGTCTGTAGACGTTCTGGGTTTCGAAAGTTTCATTTAAGAGAAACTGGATAGGTTCTCTAGTATCCTTATTGAAGATCATCCAAGAGTTCGTGCCTTTTAGCCCCTCATGGCTTCTGACAATAAGATCGGGTGCTCTCCCTGTGGCTTTACTCTTTAAACCTACAAATCCATTCTTGATGTCTTTAATCGCATCTGCCACGTTTTCCACTGTGTTTTGCGTTTCACCCCAAGGCGTTACTACATTTCTACCGTACTGAACACTTTCTGTTGTTTGTCCAGTCTGATCCGTACCCTTTTCTCGTTCGTAGTCTATCAGCCCGTCAGGGTGTGGTACTAAAAGCGGTTTGAAATGTCGTGCTACTTGTTTGCGTAACTCTTCGCGTGAAATCCTTGTTCCATGCTTGGCGTAGTGAAGTCGGGCAGTAAGCTCTGCCTGTTTTGTAATGTCTTCTTTTGCTTTTGGTGCAAATCTGTAGTTTGTAAAGTCGAGAGTGCCTACATCAAACATCAAGCCAGAAAGTTCCTTCCAGTAAGCTGCCCCTACATCCCCGAAGAGATAGTCTTCTCTCCGTTGAATCATCTCATTGTCTTTATCTTTGCCAGTTGGAAAGTTTTCTATACCGTTCCATAGAGCCGCATCTAAACTGCCTTCAGGGTCTTTATGTGCCGCCTTAAAGTTTTCACTACTAAGTTCCGACACCGCATTAGTTGGGTCCATTCCCATCGAGAGGTATTGATACATCGTAGCGGCTCGTGGAGCGTGTTGAAGTTTCTTACCTAGCAGCGTCCTTGACGGGTCGATAACGTTGGCAGCTTTCGCAGTTAGCGCAACAATACTAGGGTCTGTTGAACTTAAACCCTCAATCAGCTTGTCGACCACCAATTCGGGCATAACCCCGCCTGAAGTCTTCCAGATATTAAGTGCCATATTTCCGAAAGCAAAAGCATCATCTTCGTTTTTAGTTTTCAGGAAATCAGTGAGCGAAAACAAATACGGCGCGGCTTTATTTATTTCGTCTTCTGAAAGGTTAAATTGCGACTTACCTGTCGTTGCGTTGATTTTAAGTCTGTTTACTTGGATCGTCTGTGTCTTTAGCTTTTGTATTTCATTAAGCGCCGAAGTTAAGGTTGTCTTCCTTGTTGCCTGACTAATGCCCTCTAAATTTGTTGTTCCCTGAATTTTCTGAACCACGTTATAAAGTGCGGCAGTCTTTTTTTGCATGTCGGCGGGAGTACGTACTTCCATAGCGGTAACTGCTGAAAGCTCTCCACCTATCTTTGTCATAGTCTCGTTACCTGCAATCGTGGAATACGATTGTAATTTCTTATTGAGGTTCAACAGGTGGACTTGCATCTCATTTGGAAAGCGGTCAACAAGACTTGGTAGAGGATAGCCATCCTCGTCGATTTCTTCTTGAAAAAGAAACTCTGACATCCGTAAAGCGCCAGCGCGAGTTTTTGAAGCCGCATCTATCCAGATACCCAAGACAGCCGAACGAGCCTTCCCATCGGGGAGATGAGGTTGAGCTTCTTTGATCTTTTTTATTGAGTGATAGTAATTCTCAGAGGTAATTCCGTTAGGAGTATTAGCAAGACCAAAGATTTCTTTATTCACCCCTTCTAACACACGGTCTTGCGCTCGTTGAATAACGTTAAGCTCATTCTTCATTTTTGCTTGGGTAATGTTGTCGCGCCATGTTTTCTGCATAGCTACGTCATGGTGTGCATTCCCAGTACCACCCGTGTAGTTATCAGCCCAGTATTTGTCAGACCATGCTGCAAAGTTTTCAGGAGTAACCTGTTGCTTCGCCGCATCGCTCACCATATTTGTGTAGAGCTTTTCGCCAGTTAGCGCACCTAGAGATGAAGCGTAAGTTTCGCTGTATGAAGGTCGAGAAGTATCTATAGTCTGGTCTTTATACACGGTAGACTTAGGCATTTGTTCGAGTTTAGAGTCTCCGCGCTGGTAGCTTTCCAAAGCCGCAACTTGCGCTTGTTTCTTCAGAACTTCATTCGTCTTCTGTTCATTTTGAATTTCTACTTTACGGTGTGTATCAAGAACGCTGTCTAAAGTATTACTAATTGATCCAAAGAATTGATTGAATGCTTGCGACAAATTCCCAGCCCAAGGATCAACGCCTCGCATCGCTCCAACAAATTCGGGGACAGCATGACTAACGCTCTGCGCTGGTCGAACTCTTGGAGAGGTATTAATCGACAGGTTAACTGAGGAGCGACTTGATCTATCTGCCATTATTATGTTCCTTTAATAGCTTCGATGGTCTGGTGGTGCTTGAGCGCACCCGCGCCAATCTGTAAACCGCTGGACACAAAGCCCATAACGGCAGCGGTGCTCGCGGCGTTAGCTCGCATGATGTCATTTCTCATATTGTTTTGAGCAATCGTCACAGCGTTCGTGAAACCTTGCGAACTTGCAGCTTTCTGTGACCTACCAGCCGCGACTAATTTGTCAGTTTGTTCAGTTATGCGAACTAAATCGGCGCTGTGGGCATACCCTTGTTCGAAGAAGACATTACCTAATGAGCCTTCAGTCAGCGCTGTTTCGCCAGCGCGGAGTGTCCCAAGTTGTTCGTTAGCTTCACGAATGATGTCGCTTTTGTCCTCAAGCTCCTTATCTTGAGCTTCGGCAATCTGACGGTTAGCTTCCGCATATTCAGCTTCGGCTCGTTGACGGGCTGCTTCAGCTTCGGCTGCTGCTTTCTGTCGTGCTATACGTGCCGCCATTGCTGCCTGTTGCTGTTGCATTCTCATGTTGAGGAACTGACCAGCGCCAGACAGAGCCATCATTCCAATTTCCATACCCGTACACATACCGTTACTCCTGTGCCGCGACTTCGTTGTAATAACCAGTGAAGTCCACGCCTGTTATAATCATTGGTAACTCCGTACTGTTTTGGATTTTGATTGTAGCGGTAGAAGCTTCAGTCTGAATTGGAATTGAATATTGACCGCTTGTTGAAATCGCCGCATTACCTGTCAAGTTATCACCAGAGCCAATCACACGCCCATTGAACGTAAACACTTGTTCGGTTCGAAAAGCTGGTGTGATACTGACGTTGAAATACCCAGTCTCTTGATAGTTCACTTGAAATCGCTTTAGCTGGAAGCGCCCTGTTGTGAGCGTCTTCTGAGGATTTTCTGCATCTCGATAGTATAGTTTTGATAACTGAACTTCTTGAGAGAATGGTAAGCCTACAATAGCTTGCCCCCCTGAATAGTCGCCAGTTGCCTCGATGCTTGTCGTATCAGCATTATAGGTAACTGTTGGACTTTCACCTTCAGTCCCAGCATCAAAGTCTGTCGATAGCACGATCTTCATCCGACTATCATGGGGAAGGGTAGAAGCCCATGTCGTTTTGTCAGAGGCGCTGTCGTATGTGCCTGTTAAAAGTTGCTGACGATCCAAACACACTTGATATGGGTGCTTACTAGCCGACAGTTGGTAACGAAGTGGTATCTTCTCTAAGTAGCAATCCGTATCTCTTTCGATAATAACATGGAGATCCCCTTCAACGACTGAGATATAGTGGATGTAATTCGATGCTACACCTGATTGTGACAAGTCCCATTTATGCCATGCGCTCTGCGCCTTTTTATCGCCATCAATATACATGCGATACATATACAGAAATGTTCGATCAGTAGTCGTTGCATCGGAAACAACAAACAGAGTGTCGTTTACAGGATCACCAACCATCTGAACTAGAGGCGCAGGGATATAACCAAGGGCATGTAAAGTGATGTCTGAAGCTCTATTTGAAAGACTTTCATCATCATACTTGTATTCGTATATCACTGCATCTTTTCCAGACTTCGCAGCAAAGTACAAACTGTTACCAATCGAGATAGGCTTACAGCCAATTTCAGTTAAATACGTTGTCGTTAGATCGACAGTGGCATTTTCAGGCGTAAGTGTGTCATCACCCGATACTTCGAATTGGTTCTTATCACTGGTTAGAAATAACGCCTTACGAAAAGGATGAGCGTGTTTCAATAGGTTCACTTCAGAACCACTAGCGGTCAATCCGAACGCATCACTGTCGAGCGATTGTGTCGAAAAGTCAGGCCAGAAAGTGAAATACTTTCCTGATTGGGAGAAGTAGGCTGTCTCCCCCGCAACCAGTCCAAGACGGTTTCGATGGAAAACGACTGATTGAACTTGCGAACCAATAAAGTCGGGATTAGGGGCAGTCTCAGTGTCACCCGCCAATCGACCATCCCACGTTCCTTTTGAGAACGTAAACGTTCCATCAGCATTTCTGGTCAACCAGTGCGGCATGGTTGTCGCATCAAACTCATTGTCGGCTGTTGGATCGGCTGTCTCGACCCATCCCCCGTCAGCGGCGGTAAACTTCGCCCAGTATCCTAGAGCGTTACCATCTATGGTTGCGCCTACGCGAATCAAGTAACCATCAGGAGCTTTCGCAGGGAGCCAAGTTCTTTTTGGCACATTTTGACGCATGGCAAGTGGGCCGTAAGTGTCATCTGAACCTGTTTGGTCTATCGTGAATGTTGATGAATTTTCAATAATTATAGTGAGATCATCACGGGTTTGGCTAAATCCAACAGGCAATGAGATATTAGCAACAATATCATCTGCAATTTCTGTCGCGCTTTTTGCACTTCCACTGTAGCTCCAGACACTCGAACCATCTATGGTGATTGTGTAGCTGGTGGCATTATTAGTTGTCTTACAGTTTATTAGTGCTTTGAACGGGCTTTCGGCATAACTGTTAGCGGTCATTGCTACAGTTTTTTGGTTGTTCGTGATTATCGTTCTATCTGCGATTGTGACAGCGTTAAAGTTGTCGGAAGGTGTTGTCTGCTGGAGATACGTTGTGCCATCAGGAAAACTAACTGTCTTCTGATTTCCTTCGAAGTCATAGACTAGCAGACTAGTAGCAGTCGCAGCAGAGTTGTGGACTATTGCAATTAGATATTTCTCAGTCGCATCTCTCGCGTAACTGTAAAACCACGGTTTGTATGTGGAGTTCAACCCTGCTGCAATATCAGCAGTTGCATCAGTTAATTTTGCGATATGGCGTGTTCCAGGGCGGCTCTCAAACCCGCCAGTTACGACAGACATCAATACATTTTTAGACTCTTGGACTTGACCTGGGAGCCTGACTGTATCTGGTTGTCGGCTGACACCTTGGTATAGAGTTTTGATTGATTGCTCGACGAGAGTACCCATTTAACTAGCGCCCTGACAGTTGGTGATGACGATGAGTTGCGTAGTAACAATGGGCATTATCTGTTAAAATGTTCGAATCCTCGTTCTCTGTCTCCGCATCCATTAGAGCGGCATACGCTTCCATTTCGGCTCGCATGGTGAAGTTGTCTAACGCGACAGAAGCCATCTGCGCTTCTTGAAATCTCCGCGCAGCGCGATACGCCACATACGTCGAAAGCTCTACTGAGAGATTTTCGAATTCCAAATGGTGAACAACATCAGCCCAGACGTAGCTTGTGAATGTGAAGTTCTGATTTTTGATATGATACAGCATATTCTGTGTGCCGTTTTTCCGAACAGTAACATTCGTATCTCTGTCGCTGGAGGCTGTATCGACACGTAGATATGTATCAGGAATGAGAATATTATTATTCGTGTCAGGAGTTAGCTTCAGCTTGTAGTCCGTATTTTGATGCCAACCTTTCGCTTGGACTGACTTCGAAATTTCGTCGATTTTAGCTTCCGCACTTTCAGCATCAGGTAGCCCCGAAGACAGCGAGGAAACAGGTGTTTCTCCGATTGCATCGAGGACGATATTAACGGCTTGTAGTTTTGATAATCCCATTTTGTCCTCTTAGGTTAGGATGAAAAAACAGAGAGCAACCCGAAGGCCACTCTCTGTTTCCACGAAGGGCGAAATAACAATTAAGCTTTTTTAAGCTCGACTGCCATCTCAGGGCGAAGAACTCCCGACCCGCAAAACATCTTGCTCACGAGAAAATCTTCCAATCGTCTAACGTCCCGTTCGGTTTCTAAGCTGATGTCAAGTAATTTTACAGTAGCAACAGCTTGTGGTGCCCACATAACCGCGACAGTATTCGAAAAATCACCGCGATATTTAGAGTAAACGGTAGCGTCAGCCGACTCATCTGTACTTGGAATGTGACGAGATTTAACCACAGTCACACCATCGATCATCATAGTTTCTGAACGATTTTCGATGCCCCCAGCGCCCGAATGCTGGAAGTCCCGATTAAGCACGAGGTACTGATTTGAAGAATCCTTGGCATACTTAATTGCGTCGAAAACTTCAACCGAAACAGCCGCATATCTTGGCATGTCTTCAGGTACATCGTTGTTGAACAACCCGATATTCGCAGTACGGATAGCTTCAATATAATCGACACCAGAGTACACACCTGAAGATGGTGCTAACCCAGTATCGGTTGTTGAAGTACCCCCTGGAAATGGGGATGCAGCAGCAGTTCTAGCGGCAAGGATTATTTGACGAAAGACGTTCTTGTCAAAAGTCTTCGCAAGTGCTCTTCCCATCTCAGCAGAGATGATCGAACGCATGTCCCAATGGGACAGAATACGATCAAGATCAGAGATCGCATAATGCGAAACAAGAATGTCGTCGACAGTGATTACTTGCTCACTGGTTGATAGGTCGTTACCCAAAAGTTCTACACCTGGAGTGTGGTATTCCAAATTTGTTCAACTACAGTCGCTACGCTGTAGCCCGTCAAATGACAGCTATACGTTGTCCGTATAGTTCAGATCATGTCTTCATCTACTTGAGATGCCATGCGCTTCGGGCCGCTTGGCCCTACTTCCTTTCGGAATGATCGTTGCACGTTCCTCTTTCGAGGCTTCGCTCAAAGTTGCCCTCGCCTCAGTGCGTTAGGGTTTTCTCTGAATTCACACGGTTATCACTTTGAGTCGCCTCAAAGCGGAGCAAAAGTTTACTCGAAGCTTTCCAAGTTTTCGGGAAACGATAAGACTTCGCGCCACCTGAAAGGTTTTTAACGAAGTGTTTGTCCAAAGTGACAGTTGCGGAATCGAACGCTGTCAAGACCTCACCACCAAATACAGAGAGAAACAGTTCTCTGTTATCGACTGGGCTTGAAGCGCCCTTACCAAACCGCACTGGACTACTGGCATCGCCTGTAGCCATGTCTCAGTTCTCCTAAAGTTAAGGTTTTAGTAAAGGTTGAATTGCTCTCGATCTCCGCAAAATTGTCCGACTTGTCGGGGTTTATTGAATTTCTTGGGCAGAAGCTCTCGCAAAAAAACAGAACGCAAAGAGAAAGGAGCAAAGCTTCGCGTTCTGTTTTAGTTAGTGGTCAAATGGGAGGGATAGTGACCACTTGGGGAGACAACTTTAATCTAGCCTACGTCATCTAAATCCCATGTTGCAGTCTGGATTTTCCGCGCAACATCTTGTCGGAAAGCAGGGTCGTTTTGATATTTCGGAGAAGCCATATCGACTTTCATCTCAGCTTTTGAACGATAGCCACTCTGATTTCCTGTAACAGTTTCGCCTTTGATAAGGTTTGGTTCGTTATTCACAACTACTTGCGGTCCCATACGCGAGCGTAAAGCATCGACACCCATCTTCCAGTTTGCACTATCAAGCACTTCATTCATGCTAGTCACTTCGTCAGCGCTCATGTTTTCAACAGCCCACTCAGCCATACGTGTCCACTCGTTTTCGCCGCCAGCATATGTAAGAGCATTAGCTCGCTCAGTCTGTAATCTGAAATTAATATTCTCAACATAGCTGCGAGCGAGGTCTTCAGGTATTCCAACCTTCGTTAGAGCTTGATAGTCTTCGGCTGACAACTCACCCGTTTCACGCACCTTGGCTTCAAGCGTTGCAGCGTCTAGCCCAGCTTTCGTAATTACGCTTTGAACGTCTTCAGACTTCTCGATTTTCAGAGGCTTAACCTCGTCGTCCTCTTTCGGCTGTTCTGGCTTTCGACCATCAATGTTAAATTGGAGTTCCTTCGCGTGAGACTGCCAATCATATGCTCCAGTTTCCGCATTATAATACTTTTCATGACCGCCTTCAGGTAGCGCTTCAACTGGAAGTTTTTCAACTTCCGACTCATCAGCATCCTCGTTTGGATTATTAAACTTATCTGCCATCATTTGATTATATTCATCACTCCCCGCGACAGGTTCAGGGGTATCGACTTGTGCTTCTTCTGCCATATTAATTCACCTCTTCGTAATTTGGTTGTTGTGGTTGCATGGCTTGTTGCGCGGCTTGGGTCGCCATCTCTTGACCACCAGCCGCCATCGCTTGCTGCCCAGCTTGCATCATGGCTTGCTGCTGCTGCATTTGTTGCATCTCAGCGTCAGAGCGAACCGCATCGGGTAAGCTCAATCCATAGAATACTTTTCCAAGAAGCTCGTTCCATTTGACATACTGTAAGACTTCGGGCGGCATTCCTTGTAAAAACTGAAGTGCCGATTGAACACGAGTGACATCAGCCTCACGCCCCAGTGCTTCGAGGCCCGTAAGGATTGTCGGCTCGATCAGACCATCAGGCCAATTCGGAAGCTGCTCGTTCTCACGCATTTGTTTGATTAAGCGAACCAACCGCTTCTCTTGCATGGCTTGATTTAAGGACGAAAAAACGCCACCTAACGTACTTTCCAACTGCTCCTGATTCATTTTTAATTCATATGCTGTCGTTCTCTCACTATCCCTGACAGTCGCGTCGCCAAGTAGAAAAGCTTGTCCAACTTCGCGGGACTGACGAGCCAACTCGTTTGCTGTAAGCTGCATACCAGCTTGGTTCTGATATTGAAGCATCGTGACATCTTCAGGATTACCGACGATAATCTCGCCGTTGTCTGCTTTAGCTAATCGTCTTCGAAGATTTAAACCACCAGCAGCGTTCGGCCTTATCATCGTGACATTCCTTGAAGCCATTGCCGCACCATCGAGCATACTTTTTGCTAAAGCATCAATGCCACGCAAGTCAGGTAAATGTTCCTCTGCCTTACCTCTACCATAATCTTCAGAAATGACTTTCGTCCAAGTTAACGCATTATATGGTAGGGTGTCATAATAGCCTTCGGAGCCATCTACTTTGTTTTTATTCACTTCCTGATACGAATAAAACGTCCCGTCATCTTGTCGTAATGAGTGCGTAAGGATTTGAACTCTGTCACCGCTGTAGTCTTCACTCGACACCATACCTTTAATATTTTCAGGCAAGCTTTCAGGAGCCATATACTCTTCGGTAATGATTTCACGAACAGCCCCTTGCATATCACGGCTGACACAATATTGGTCAAGTCTGAACACTCGAATTGAATTATCTGGGAGCATCATTTCGAGTGCGTTACCAGTCACAATAAGGTACTGAAGTACCAAATTCGTAACTGGTCGCCACTCTCGACGTTCGATTTCAGATTGAATCAAACCTTCAGATAACACCAGACCTTGCTCGATGTCTTTTTCTAAGGACATCGTACCAGCTTTCATACGGGCTTCGGCTGGAATATCCAATTTGAAAGAAGGTTTTGCTGGTGGATACATTGCCACCATTAGCCGACTGGCAAGGCTCACTACGGCTCTAGCCCCAAGACCGCTATATGGTTCTGGCAGCAACGCAAACTCAGTATGACCTTGTGGCGGCATTAGCGCGGGAAGGGTCAACTCTGCACAGTCACGAGCGCGACGAAGGAACGGATCGCGCTTACGCTTTAGTGCTTCATAGCGAGAGTTGCAACTAGAGTACTTATCGAGTTCAGCCATTTAAACCTCTATGGTTGATTGGTGTTAACCCCAGTACCACTATTACCCGTGAGTGGAATCTGGAGCGTGGGGCGAATACTTCTACCTTTTTTCCGCTTCGTCTTCGCATCCACGTAGGCTTCAGCTTTTGGCAAATTTGCACTCGAACTACTGGGTGGCGTGGGTTCGGGTGGCGGTGGAGGAGGTGGCGGCGGCGGGGCGACAGGTGGGGGACTTGGGGGAAAACACATGGTTACTGTTCCTTCTGATAAGATGTTGCTAGGGGTTTGTACCCTAATTTTTGGTAAAATTGTGCAGTACGCTCGACTTCATACCCTGTCGAGATACCTAGATTGATTTCTTTCACTTGATATGACATAGCCCATTGCTCATAAGCGCGAATAAGACGTAGAGCAGCAGTACTTCCTCTAAACTCATGTCGGACATAAAGCATCAGATCACTAGAGATTAAGTCTCTATTCCAATACCGTTCTGTAACCATGAAAGCACCAAGCCCCGCTGTGAAGTTTTCGTTCAGCGCAAAAAAGACAATTATTGGAAAGTTTTCAAATTGTTGCTGATATGTTTGCTGAAGTTTGTGCATGTCGAGGGGCGTATCTTTAAAGCGAGTTTCCTCTTGGATACGGTCAACAAGTTCACCAATTCGCCAGAATTCTTCTGGCTTTGCTGGTCTTACTTCAATCTTCATTGTCTTGCTCACTGAGCAGCCCTTTAAGCTCGTCAACTAGCGTTCGAATACCAGCATACCTTTGATGTTCTTCCTCACTCTCGTTAAGAGTTTTACATCGCGGGGGGTACGCTTCATCCAACCGCTCGATTAAATGACGACTTTCAAAAGGTATTAACTCTTCATCTTTCTTTGAAGTCATGGGCAGAAGCCTTCTCTTATTCGCATGTTTTAGCTCCCGTTTGTGGATCAATGAAGCAAGCTTCAGCTTTCGGCTCATCGTGAACTTCGTTCAAAACCCCGTAGCGCTTGCCACTCGCCCGAAATGTAGTGATGCCTTTGCAGCCAGTTTTCCAAGCTGTTCGGTACAATTCTTTGAACTCATCGTAAGTTACGTCATCACCAACATTGCACGTTTTACTAACGGCACTGTCGACGTACTTTGATGCCATCGCCAACACTTGCACATGCGCTTCGGCACTGATCTCATTAGCAGTTACACCTTCAACTCCTCGCGTAAACGCATAATCTTCCACACGTTCAACAGTGTGACCATCGAACATATTTATCGTGCGGTCATAGAAGTTTGCGAATGGGGGTTCGATCCCGCTACTAACATTGTCAGCCGTTAGACTAATAGTACCAGTCGGCGCAATCGAAGTGAGATGAGAGTTTCTCATCCCTTGCTGTTCGAGCTTCGCCCGTAACCATTTCGGTAACGTTCGAACGAACTTCCCGCGATTATATTCTTTCTTGTCGTAAGCGGGAAACGGCCCCTTCTCGACAGCTAAGTCAGCGCTGGCACTATAAGCCTCATCTCGAAGAACTCTGAGGAGTTTGCTTGCGAACCGTATGAACTTTTCAGAGCTATAGCTGTAGCCACACATTTCTGCTGCATTAGCTAGGCCAGTTACCCCCAGCCCCATTCGTCTTTTTTGTTCAGCCTCTAGCCGTTGAGCATCTAAAGGGTAAGTCGTTCGATCAATCACGTTATCCATTGCTCGAACAGTCGTATGGATGTCCTTTCGATACTGTTCGAGATCAAACCATTTATTTTCGACGTACTTCACAAGATTAAATGATCCCAACAAACAAGCACCATAAGGCGGTAGTGGCTGCTCGCCGCATGGGTTTGTTGCTTCGATGGTTTCGCAATACCACAAGTTGTTCATCTTGTTAATGGTGTCAATAAACAGAACCCCAGGTTCGGCCCAATCCCAAGTGCTCCGCATAATAATATCCCACAAGGCAACAGGGTCTATCTGGTCGTATTCTTGACCATTGAAGCGGAGAGTGAATGGCGTTTTGTTTTCTAAACATTCCATAAATTCGTCAGTCACACCGACAGAAATATTAAAACCTGTCAGCTTATCGGAGTTGTGTTTTGAAGTGATGAACCGTTCGATGTCAGGATGGTCAATTCGTAGAACCGCCATTTGTGCTCCTCGACGATGACCACTCGATGCTATCGTTTGGCAGACAGCATCGTATATTCCCATGAAACTAACAGGGCCAGACGACTTACTACCAAGTCCAACTATCCGATCTCCTCGTGGGCGTAGTTTTGAAAAGTCGTACCCAATGCCCCCACCTCGCCGCATCGTTTCAGCAGCTTCAGTAGCGCGAGACATTATCGAGTTCATCGAGTCTTCGATCTGACCAGATACAAAACAGTTGTAAGCTGTTGTCTGTCGCGCTGCCCCCATTGCATTCTGTACCCGCCCTGCTGGAAGAAAGCGCATCGTTCGAAGGATTGTTTTAAACTCTTCGAAGTGCTCGTAGCTATCCTTCAAACTCTCCGCAATGCGAGTGCATTTCGTCCTGAAGTCTTCGCCATCTTGACGATACTTGAGGGTGTCGATCTCCTCAGAGATCGGGAGTGTCATACCTTCAGTCATTGTAGCCCTCGACCATGATTAATTACAGGGTTACTAGTTTTCTTTTTACTGGACTTTTTGATTAGTATTTCGAGGAGTTTTTCGAGATACCATTTCGCCTTCTCAACGTCGACTTGCGCCGCCCCTTTCTCTTGGTAGCGCGAGATGTACTTGATGACGTTGCTGACACAGACCGCTTCGTCACCTTCGAGGTCTTTTGTGACTGATAAGATGTAGTCGATTGTTTCAATTCCTTCTCCTTTTTGATAGTGGGCGGGATTGACTTGATCCATATATCCTTTTTTCTGGGATGCCATAGTCGTACTTCTCCTTTCTCATCATTGTAGTCACCGTATCTCAAAATTCTTGCAAGACGCACCATTGTCAGCGCTTTCTTTTCGCTCCCAAAAGCTTCAACAACTGCTCGCCAAGCAAGCGAGGGGGTAGGAAATTGAGCCATCAGCTTTTCAGCTTTCACTGGCCCTATCCCCTCAATTCCAGGGTAGTTATCAGTACTGTCTCCCGACATGGCTTGAATTAACATCTGACGGTCAGCCATAGCTTTTATGATTTTGACTGGTCGTCGGTGTTTGTTCGGATTTAAAAGTTTCGACGGGACTGTCAGCATATCTTTATCAATGCTCACAATAATCGGGTTCACCAATCGGGGATCTCCCGACAAGATGCCCATAACGTCATCTGCTTCAAGCCCTGCCCTCTGTTCATATTTATAGTCAGACTTCAGGATGTCGTACGCACATTTGAGAGCAGCGGGCTTCTTCTTTTCTTTTCTGTTACCTTTATAGTCAGGGTATACAGTATGACGAAAATAACGATGGTCTTCTGAAGAGATGCAAACAATTCTGGCAGTTGCTTTTGCCAGTTGCGCCCACTCGTCTACCATAATTTCTATGTTGCGTTTAACGCTTATTGGATCGAATAGGCTTTGATCCTCAAAAGTGTCTGTAGAGATTATCGCACATTTATAAGCGATTATGTCTCCGTCAAGTAGGGCTACGGTCAATGGGTTTCCTTCCAATTATTTCCGATTTGATATGTTCCAGATAGAGGACATCGAAGACCAAGACGTTTTGCACCTTCCGTAATACTGACACAGAACAACTGACCAATTTCTTCAGCATACTCTGGGCGAACACTGAGTTGAACTTCGTCGTGTACATTACAAACATAACTGAAGTTCACTGTACTCTCATCTCGAACGTGTCCAGCTTTCGTAGCTAAATCGAAATGGAAAACTTGTAATGCTTTTTTCATAACGATTGCACCACAAGACTGAAGAAGGTAGTTCAGCATACGATGTTGGGAGTCACATTTGATATGCCGACCGTCGATAGCTTTGAACCAGCCAATAGCTGCACGTTTCTGAATTGCTGATGACAACTCTCCAAGGCCATTGATGCCTTCGTTCATCCTTCGTCTTATGACCTTACCATCTCGAATTGGAGCACCCGCTTCACGAGCAATCTGGCTTAATTTCTTATCACCAGCGCCATATAGATATGCGTACTGCATAGATTTTGCCGTATCTCTTGTCGGCAGTTCGAGAAGTTTTTGAGTACGGCTGTGAACATCCGTTCCATTTTCTTTCGAGCCAGTAAGTAACGCCTTCTGATATTCGCCGTTATCGTATTTCCCTAAATAATGTGAAAGTGCAACCAGTTCGAGCGCATCTGCATCACAGCCGACTAATACATCACCGTCATCAGGGAGCCAACACTCCCGCATACGTGGTTCTTTCTTATCGACCTGTGCTAAATTCGGGGCGAAATGGCTACAACGATGGGTTGAAGTTCCAACAGTTCTAACGTAGCCGTGAACATACCCATTACGTTCTTTCTTGAGCCACGAGTTATCACCATCACAAATCTGTGACATCATCTTTTGTAATCGAAAATATCTCCCAAGCTTTTGAGCTTCAGGATACGTTAGTTTTTCGAGGACGGTTTCATCAATTTTCGGTTGACCTGTAGGTGTAAACGTCTTTGGTTTCCATCCGTAATGGGAGGCCAGTCGTTCTCCAATTTGTTTTCGGCTTGAACAGTTGAAGATTTCAACGTGGTCTTTAAGGCGCTTTCCTGTTTTTTCTGAATATCTTTCGGTAATGATGGGAAGCCATATTCGTTGTAAATCACTGGAGATGTCGTGCATCTCTTGTCGGAATTCGCTCTCCAGAGATTGAGCCTTTTCAATATCAATCTTGAAACCATGTTGTTCTTGTAGCGAAATAACCCACGCAAAATCAAACTCCAGAGATAACGGCCCTGAAAAGTTAGGATCATATAAGGCTTCGAAAACTTTAGCTGTGACCTCACAGTCCGTTTGGCAGTAAGCTCCCATGCTCTCAGTAAAGCTAGACCAATCATCGTGTGTCCCTTTTTCAAAACCAAGTTCAAAACCAAGCGCTTCTAGCGAGTGGCTGCGTTTCTCAGGAGTAAAAAATCGTGAAGCGACGAGGGTGTCGTAGATTTTTTCTCTGGCGAAAGTGGCGCTTCGTCCATAAACGCGAAGGATAGCTGGATAATCGAATCCGATTCCGTTGTGCATGACGATTTGGTCGGCTGTATCAAGCTGCTCAAGCGCTTCAGAAATTGGGCGATAGCCATCCTCGTCTGCAAATAATAGTGTCTCATGTGATCCTAACTCCTTTATTCCAATGCAATGAATTTTTGTTAAATCTTCTAATAAACCATCTGTCTCAATGTCAGCGATCAGCGTCTTCATGTTTTTTCCTTTCGTTATGGTGCATATCTCGATGGCAGTTGGCACATACGAGATCGCACTTCTCCATTTCCTCGATAATCGTTTCCCATTTCGTAGCAGTCATCCCCGCGCTGCTTAACGCAAAACGTTTTTCTTTACCGTCACGATGATGAAAATCTAACTGGTGGGCTTTGAACTTCCGCTTGCATATTGAGCAGAGACTACCCCGCGACTCGACAAGGAGTCGTCGCCGCCTTGCTCGCTTCTCTTGTCTCTGTTTAAGTTGCTCAACTGTGCGAGGCTTCCACGTTCTCATCACCAAACTCATCGAGAAATTCTGTGAGCCGCCCTGTATCAGTGTTGTACTCTAAAGTACCCATTGATCCTGTAATCCCCGCATATCTATTCTTTAAACAATGCACTTGTAATTGGTTGTCGCCCTCGCTCATATTTCTCGACACACTCACAACGCCATCACTAAGATGAGCAATTGCTGCGCTCCCGCGAAGGTGAGACAGATAAACTTTTTCACCACCCTCGTGACCTTTATCACCTTGAGGTCGTCGAAGGTGCGATACGAGGATCAACGAAACATTCGTTCGCTCAGTGAAGCTTCGCAGTTGCGTCATCGTGTAGTCGATTGCTTTACGTTCATCACCATGCCCACCAGCGTCTTGCTCAAGTCCACTGACGAGGATCGATAGATGGTCAAGGATTAGAAACTCAACGCCTAAAGCAGTCACCATGTATGACAACTTACGGATTAGGTTGTCACTATCGAGTGACCCAAAATGATCGTAGAAATAGAAGTTGCCCGTACCTAGTGTCTTGTCGAAAGCCTTACGTTTCTCTTCTGAGCTAACATCATTTGGTAAGTGTATAGGCTTGTCCAAAGACAGCGCCATCATCCGTAAACCAGTGCGGCTTATTCCCTCTTCCAAAGCAATGTAGCCAACTTTTCTATTTTGACGCACAGCCAATTGATAAGAAATCTCAGCGCAGATAGTACTTTTCCCAACGCCCGAACCAGCACAGAAAGTGAGAATCTCACGAGGTCGCAAACCGAAAAGAATATCATTCCAGCTAGTCCAAGGGAATTTCGTGCCTTGCTCAATAGTAACGTTAACATCATCCCAAATCTCCTTACCGTTAACGATCCCGTCAGGCCGTTCGACACGGGCCTGAAAGATCGCGGTGGTTAAGTCTTTAATACGCCCAGCCATGAGCATTTCGCTCGCATCCTTGAGAGGCAGCTCCGCTATTGCACACTTTCCTGGGGTTATAATCTCCGCGACTTCTTTTGCAGCGGCTTGCCCCTGCTTGTCCATATCGAAACACAGAACAATTTCGGCAAACGCATCCACAAACTCGATGTTTCGAGCGATAGATTTCGCGGCAGAAGCCGCCCCATTTGGCACACTGACACAAGGCCAAGTGCCACCAGTCGCAGTCGCATAACTGAGACAGTCAATTTCACCTTCAAGGATTACAAGGCGCTTCGAGGGCTTCCAAAGGTGTTGCCCGAACAACTGAACGTCTTTGAAAGTACCCGTGGTATAGAATTCTTTATCTTTTGTCCGAACCTTCTGAGCAACCAGCGTTCCTTGTTGATCGCGGTAGGGCGCTAACTGAACAACTCTGCCATTATGCTTGGACAAAGAGTAGCCAAACTTTTTGCAAATCTTTACGGGTATCTTACGAGTTGTAAGGTCTTCGAACGAGCCATGCGGGACAAGATGTAAAGCAACAACATTCTCTTCCGCACTCGTGTCTAGCCACGTATGCTTCTCACAAGAAAAGCAGAACATATGATCGTCATAAATTGTGAGTGCATCAGAAGACCCACAGTCTTCACAAGGCTGGTGAGTTTTGGGGTCCATATCTACATCTAATCCCATAGTCTTCTCCTTTTCTCTGAAATCTTTTAGTAACTCTTAGGCATACAATTTGATCGTCGTCGCTCCAAAATCCACCATGACTTGTCATCGAGTCGAGTGGTCCCTTCGCAAAATTATCGACATCTCCTCTTGGAAATTTGCGCTTCGTTTTCTTTGGGAGTTGACAAATAAATTCAAGTTCAACCCACAGTTTTTGGGTGAGAGGAGTTCCTGTGTATTCTCGTAAGCATTCGCGCATGTCCTTGCGGAACTTTTCGTAGCGCTTGCCATAGAACACGCCCCAGCGAGAGACTCTTGGTCTACTCGCTGGGACAGGCTCGACAGGGAAGAAATAGTCACGCTCAGAAATCTTCTTCATTTGCAACACCACTTTCGGCTACTGAATAGCCACCGTCGATGCTCTCAAATTCATCCGCTCCGCTTCCGTTATTCTTTTTTTCGACAAGTTGAACATTTCGAAGTTGCGCTGACACACCAATCATACCGCTGATTTTGTAAGGTGATAACGCAAACGACACTCGTATCAGGTCGCCAGAGTGAGGCTCATTACCTTCTGGCAGGGGCGAGACAGGATCACCGCAATCAACCATCCCAGGTCGGAATTTAGTTTTGCAGACAAGCATGTAATGACCTGCGAATTCTTCTTTGTCAGTGTCATCACCGTCTTTGTACGCATACTTCAAATTCTTCGGGATCTTACCCCATTCCTTTTCCGCACTTTGATTTGACTCCGCTTCAAGTTTTTTGATGAAAGCTTTTGTCTCCTTCGCTTTCTTTTCGAGAAGTAGAGTAACTTTGTATTTCCCATCGGAATACTGTTGCCCCTCGTCGGGTTTCGCCAGCCACGCATAGGCCGCTGTTGCAGTCGGGGAGATTAATTTCTGTAAATCTTTTGCCATTAGTTAGGCTCCTTTCAGTGTGTTGTGATGGTTGTAAATTCGCTAGATGCTTCGAGCGCCTCAGTAAAAAACTCGTCGAGTGGAACTCCGCAACTTGAGAGGCGCACTGCAATATCGACTGGCAGTTGATTTCCACAAGAAAGGAAAATCAAAATTGCCACGCCGACAAGAAGTTCCATGTCCTCGTAAGAAACGATTTCTGTAGAGGGCAGAAGGATGCTCGAAATGTAGTGTTTCACAAATTCAAGTTCACTGTACATATTAAGCAAAGAAATAAGGAGCTTTAAGAACTTCGCGCACGTTAAACTCTCCTTGCTCTGGGGGTTCGGGTAATTCGACAGGACTATTCGACTGCACGTATCTGTGGAACTCGTCTTTAAGCCAGTTCCCTTTGAACATTTGATAAGCTTCCTTTCTGATAATATCTCTAAGCAAATCGGTATGAGCGAAATGCGTAGCAAAACTGTCGTGGACTGTGGTGAAACTGTAGACATCATGCTTGACCAGTTGGTTTACGACCTTCTGAAGCAACGAAGCGTCGAGACTGTGTATTACATTTGGAGCACTGCCTAGTGACTGCTTACGCTGGTTCAAACCACCGTCAGGGTTTTGGTCCCACAGAAAGTAACTCCCCATCACAGTCTTAACGTCTGACTTGCTGATGTTCCAATACGACTGCTGGATTATTGAGCCTGTTGGAGTGCGCCACCGCAGAGGTCTATCGGCTTGAGCAAGTCGCGTAGCACACTCTTGGAAGTATGCCATAATAGGGCGGCTCGCTACGACAGTCTCTTCTAAGGCAACGAGGAGTCTATCACGTAACCACTGTGCGTTTTCTAATCGTAGACCTTCCAGATTTTCTGTATGTCCATCGTCGATTAATTGATCCTGAATTCCTCTGGGGGTTACGCCATACGAAGTAGTCATACAGGCACGTTTTGTGGTATATCTGGATATGTTTCCTACCCAACGTTGAGCAATCGTTGATCCTTTCGCTGCTTCCATTGCGACAGCCTCAGACAAGACATCTGCTGTCACTTGATATATGTCATAACGGTTGTCGTCACTCGAACAGTTCGTCAATTTAGCGCCAGTGGGATCGCGTCCTAATAAGCTCAACAACTGCAAACCATTGTTGCTCCCATCCATATGAGATGGGAGATGAGAAATGAACTTCGAGGGATCATCGAGCCGTGTGGCCCCGACGAACTCACGAGCAGTCACCCAGAACTCTAGTTCCTTTTCGGCTTGTGACCAGAAACGTTCACCATCGAGAGGCCGTTCGATACTATCGACGATCAAATCGTAATGATCGTCGGCCCACTTTTGCATATCCTCGAAGGAGCCTTTATCATTTCCGAATGTGTCTGATAGTCGAACTTTAAGCCAATACAATCCACGCTCACCCAATGGCTCACCAATTGCAAACTCAATCAACCCTCGTCCAATACTATCCGACTGTGGGTTTAAGTCTGGGGGTATCGGATAAAGTCTGGTTCGGCTGTCAATCTTTTGAGGGTAAGTGAACTTATCGTGACTAGTCATCTCACTGGCAATATTGATCTTCCGAATTGCAGCCTCTCGTTTAGACAGATTGCCAGCGTTTAGAGTATGTATCTTCTCGCGTGAGTGTTTATGTTCTGATCGCTGCACTCGATCCCAAGACTCCCACACTTTGTCATCAATAGGTGGGGGGAGTGCAATCGGGTCATTGTCAGGAATGCAGTCGAACAAACTTCGAGATAACTCTCGTGCCTCTTTAACTAGAACCAGTGCAGGATTGTTCACTCTCCACCATACTCGTCCGACAGCATCACAAGCGTCGAGCGTTTCTTGGCTGATAGGCTTATCGAGGTCGGCGGTATGTTTGTGGATACCCCCACGGATAAAATCGATTGGCGTTTTGAAATAACCACCAGTGTACTTCGATTGTGTCTTATCCCATGACCAAGAACGAGGCGGTGAAATCATTGGTCGAAGAACTGGCGTGTTGATTTCTAGTTGGTGGCTTACATCCTCGATCATCTTGCGGCATAGGGTAGACAAGAATACTTGCCGTTCTGTCTTATGCCTTATCTGGACATAACGTAGTTCGAAGAAACCACCCCCATGTAGGATCAGAATGTCTAATAGCTTCGCACCAATGTGGAACTTCTGTTCTCTTGTCCAGTCCAGCTTCTCGATAGCATCAATCTTGCGCCGCCAGTTTGACCACTGCCTAGCGTTCATGTTCTTCGCTCGTTTCATTAAAATCTTGGCAAGGTCAGGCTCGCCTGTTTGATCGGAAGTTTCTTTACTCTCCTTCGCCCAGCGCTCGTACTCTGTCTGCATTTTTACAGCATTACCTGTCTCCAAACAGATCGACGAGGCTTTACGCCCAACTCCAGTCTTGGTCATACGTACTGTGAGTAACGCACGAATAGAAATGAAAGCTAACTTATCGGGCGGTACGTTTACGATAAGCCACCACCACGTAGGTTTCAGACCTCTACCCCCGTTCGCAATCCCTTCTAGTGCTTCTTCTTGAGCTTCCATAATCGGACGGGTAATTAATTCCATTAGCTCCTGAAAGATTTGCCGCCCACTTTCAGTATCGACAAGGCTCGTCGAAGGTGACATTAAATTTCGTCTAATATTCTGGATACCACGCTCCACACCTTCTAGCTCAAATTCTATCTGAGCCTTCGAACTGGTTTCGGTAAGTGTGTCACGTAACTCTGTTAGTTGTCTGTTATCTATAGTCATAGGCAACCCTTTGAAAACATTAAACAAAAGCTTCAGGTTTACTGTACATTATTGAAATCATTAAATAAATCCAATAGGATCAATAGCTTAGTTCCTATAAGCGGAGCCTCATAACCTGAAGGTCGTAGGTTCAAATCCTACCCCCGCAACCAAACTAAACTACTGAAACTATTAGATAAAATATTCATAAAATTCAACTTTACTAGATTTTTGTTCACTTACTCTGTTGGTTATCTGTTAGAGAGTGAGTTTACGTCACGCATATACAGTCCAAATCCGTTTACTTTCGGCCTGTAAAACTGACGATTACGTTCTCGAAGCCATAAGTAGGCAAACAGAAGTATCAAAGCTGGTTGGATAATAATGAATAACCAGATGTTTATCTCAACATAGTTCATTCCGATTTTTGGGGCGAACCAATAGAGGAATTGAACACACCAATCAAAAACTTCACGCATTGTTAGTCTCCTCGTAGTTAATCCTGACACCGTAATGAGTCGTCATAACTGCCCGTTTCATGTACGAAAGTTTAGTGAATGATTTGAGTTTCGGCTTAACTTTCAAGATTTTCTCTGCTGTCACTTGATATATGTCCATTTGTGTTGGCTCGTCTTTCATAGCTTCTATCTCCTTTCCAAAAGTTCAACAGCCTGATTAGCTATATCGTGACGCTGTAAGTGAGCATATCTCTTTGTCATTTGCTCATCAGCGTGTCCTAATAACTGTCCGACTGCATAAAGAGACATACCGCCCTGTACTAATCGTGAGGCGAACGTATGTCTGAAGCAATGCGGAGTGAACTTGCCGTAACGCTTAACAAGATGATCTGCATTTAGATCCGCTCGCTTGATAGCGTTACGAACACCCCTCATCGCATACCCACGAGGTCGCGTTGGCTCTATATGAGAAGGAAAGATGTATGGACTGTTACCGTACAGCTTGTGTCTCCTCTGAAGCATTTCGCTAACTCGTTTTGTTAATCTGATCGTCCCTTCGTTGCCAACTTTCTGACGGTAGAAATTAATCGAATCCCAGGTTACAGTATCAACCGTTGCCCACGGTGTTTCAGTAGCTTCGGTATGTCTGACACCTGTATCAATTAGTAAGACGACAAGATCATGCTGATCGACGAGCAGTCTTTGTAGTGTCAAATGTTTTCTCTGCTCGTAGGTCATACCGTTTACCTTCTCTCGATGAGGGTCTAACTCAGCGAGAAGTTTCTCTTCTTCACCATCGAGTAGGTATCTGGTTTTAACTTTCACTGCTAACTGAAGACCATCGAACTTCTGGTTCGACGGTACGTCATAGCCAAGACGAACTGCTTGATTATACACAGTTACTAGAAACGTTAGAAAGTTGTTTACATAAGAAGGACTGTAACCTTCTTTGATGAAGCTAACTTTCCATCGCTCGATCAAGCGTCTATCAAACTGTGAAGTCATAAGGTGCGACTTCGCGCATAGTGGTTCGACATAAGATCGAAAGACATTCTGATTTTTGAAGTCGCTCTTCTTTTGCGCTTCGGTCATCTTAACGTGCTCATCGATTACAGAGAAGAGTGATTGATCTTCTTTCACCCCCCGCTGTAGTCGATCTAATAATTCACGAGCTTTCTCTCTCGCAACCAATCGAGCCTCACCATAATCTCGACGTTTCGTGGAGCCACGTTGGTATTTGGTGACATTCCCACGAGCATCGAGCACTGGTATTTGGAAGTACCAGTATGGTGAGTTTTTATCTTTATAAACCTCGACTGCCATCGTTTACTCCTTTCTTTTGTCTACTTTAAGTTTATCTTTAGTGACTACAGTATGTTACTATAGTAGTAGTCACTAAGGATACTTTAGTGACCTTCTGTAAAACTAGAGTTCTTTAGTCTCTTTAGTTCCTCAGAAGGAACCTCTAAAAGAGTACTTTAGAGATTATTATAATTAGACATATAACTTGTAGACACACACCAACGTGTGAGTTCATGCAGAACATCTGCTTCTTCATGTCTAACGGCTTCAGTTTAATGTTTTGCATCTAGCTCCTTTCTATTTGTTACCTACGCCATTCGAATTTACTGTTGTCCAAATCTACTGTCTACCCTAGTTATCCACATCAGGCGCAATTTCTGTGGACTTCTTACGACTGTAAACCGTCTTCAGTTTGATGACCTTCTGCTTGAAGATCGGATGTTCTAACGCACGAGCCATAAGGTTACGCCTTCGAACTTGCAGCTTCTTTTTGGATAAACGTTTCAAGGGCTTCTCTCACTAGTTTGGCTTTTGGTAATTGTTTTACATTTGCCATTTCATCCAGTATCGCATACTGGCTCGCTGTAATCTTAACGTGTAGGTGAACAGCGTGGTCGCCATTCGTCATTTCAAATGTCGGTCTTCCCATTGGGAAACTCCTTCCATCTCTTGATGAACTCCTGAACTGTCATGGAAAATGTCAGGCAGCTATCAAGTTTCTTTTCTATCTCAAACAGCGCATCGGTACAGGCTTTAGATTTACCGCTAAGTTTTCGGTTGTATAAATCGTCACCAACCGATTGCAAGTCGAGAATACATTCGTCGAGAGTTTCGACTTGCTCCGTAATACTCTTAATAGAAATCACTTGAGGCCAAGTCAGTGTGTCAGGCTGTGGTTTGTCTACCATGTCTCTTCACCATACTGATTGTAGTTCTCGTAAGGACAATCATTGCTTAGTTCCATTGTGGCTACTTCTAGTTCCCAATCGTGACCACAGGTCATACAGTTCAGATGTTCAGTTACCCCTTTTTGATACAACATTTCAGTATCCTGGGATTGACAGGCGGGGCAACGGCTACCAGCAATCATCAGCCTCGCCCAAGCGCATCGATTATGGCAAGATCAAGGCTGTCACTAATCGAAAGTATTATGACCATCGCTATAGCAAAGACTGCTAGAACGAATGTCTCTTTAATCAAATCGGTTCGCAATTCTCTTCTCCTCTATAGCCAGACAACGCGACATTTCTTTGACCTCTCGATCATGACAATAACAGTCGACACATTTTGCAATTAACTGGTCGAGAACTATTGCCCGATTAATTTGACATCTGTCACAAGTGCCTAACATTTTTGGTTTCCAAATAACTACAGTAAATCAGAATATAGTGTATTTAAAACGAGTATTCAATAGCTTTTATTTAACTGCACAAGACTGAAACGCCCCAACGGTGTTTTGTATACCGTCAGGGCGTAATGTTGTTCAGTGGCGCTCCTAGAGCGCTGTAGGGCTATTCTATGATGATGCGCCCAAGTTTAAAATACTCACCCTCGCACCATTCGTCCCAACCTTCGAGCCAATCCGACTCATCATAATCCACCCATTCTTCAGAGCGGTCACGGTTTATCTCTTCTAAAATTTCACTAATTGTCCAAACAAAAGTTCTTCCAGTTTCAATTTCGTGAATTTCATATCGAAAAATTCTTCCAATTTTCTTTTTACTGGACTTTTTGACTAATATTTCGAGTCTCATTTTTGCCTTCTCCTATTCTGTGAATGGATCAAAGACAAGAGTAGAGGATTATTAACTATTGTATGCTCGTATGCCTTCGCTGCTTTAAGTGTCTTGTGATAAGTCACCACGCCATCACAGTGCTTTATTTTCCAGCGTCTACCTTCTTTAGATATAAATCGAATTCGTTCGTCCATTTTGCTTTCTCCTATGCTTTCGTTAAGTTGTGAAGTTCTACCGTTTGCTTGAGGTACACCAGCGCACATATATCCCCGCCAGTGATGTACGCCCCCAAGCTCTCATCCTTCAGTGAAAACCAGATACGCCTATCGCCTCTCGTTTTCGCCCGATAACAACTGACTTCGAGGGGCAAACGGCTACCATCAGTTACAAAGACAGCCTCAAGTTTACGCTTGTGATCTGGCCCAAATTCCATAGCCTCATAATCAAGAATATCCGTTTCTTTAAGCAACGTTCTGATTGCCCGATTTGCATCAAGGATTGATTTCTTCAATATTGTCTCACTCATTTCAAAGAGAGCTATTGACGCATCACTGTTTAGACGGTCAAACCGCTCTTGTTCGCTTGTGGTTAATTCACGCATGTTTTTTCCTTTCTGTGTTCCAGTTTGAGTACTGGCTAATAGAGCACCGTTTGCCAGTGCTCTATCGGTCAACACTCAAAGTGAGTAGGTTCGAGGTGTCGGTTTGTTTATCCTTTCGTTTTTCAGTAACCAGCGCAGCGCCAACTTAATGCGGTCTTGTGGTATGTCCGACGCTTTGACCATTTGCCCGATTGTTACGTGGCTACAGGCTATAAGATTAACTACCGCTTCCCTGTCGTCCCGTCGTTGTCGAGTGTTTAGTTTGCCTTGCGCTCGCTTTTGTTGCTTGGCTCGCTTGGTGTTTTCACGTTCTCGACGCTCGTTCTCACGAGCGATTGCAAGGCTCTTACGTTGCCTAGCCTCACGATCACCTTGCAACCGCGCTTCGCGCTCAGTGCGTTTTATGCGGTCTTTCCATGCCTTGCGAGTTTCTGGAATACGCAGGTTTAAAAAGTCGGGTATTGTCAGCAAGTCGTCTAAGTCGGTTTTTTCAATATTATATGTCATTCTCTTCGCGCTCCTGTAACCATTCATATACAACTTGTTCCCCTATGATGTAGGCGTACATATTTACGACTTTCTCTGGGTCGGATAGATCGGTGTAAACTTCACCGAAATTGTCTATCTCGTATTCTTTAATAGTGCCGATTACGTCAAAGGCATAATCGCCTAGCCATTGTTTCGCGTTATAAGTCCCGATTATGTAGTAGTCGGTATTGAACGCATGGTAATGAATATCGTCTATGTTATCCTCTATCCATTGGCTATCTTGGTCGCTTATGAAGTCGTCAAAATGTTCTTTGATCTCGTCGTACTTGTAATCGTAATAATAAGTCATTCGCTTGTCTTTCTTTTGTGTTCGGCTCGCTGGCTCGTCAGTAGCTAGGCACAAACCCTAGCTAGACTAGGGACGACAAGCGTCCCCAGTTTCGCCTATTTTACGCCGCTTGCTTGATTTTGGTTTGCTGTACTTTCTGCGCTTGCAAATCAAGCAGGTAGTCACTCGCTGACTGTGCCAATGCACACGCCTTAAAGATGGTTTCTGGCTTGTCTTTAAGCTTCTCAATCCACCCATTCAAATACTTGGCATGGTCTGGTCTAGGTTCTGGGTCTACATTGAGCGAACCGCAAAGCATTGCGCTTGTTAATTCTGCGACAAGTTCCTCAAATGCGTAATCCTTAGTTCCGAACCCATTTTTCAAATTACGATCTAAACGGCTCTTGTGACCCGTCCAGTGCCCTAGTTCATGCAATAATGTAGACGCATATAGGCTGTCGTCGCTAAATTGTTCAATTAGCGGCATATTTATGAAGTCTTCGTTAGGGCTATAAAATGCGCTATCACCTGCATTGCTTCGCAATTCCGCTCCAACATCTATAGATAATTCGTTGGCTACGGTTTGCGGCTCGCGCCGCTCTATTTCTTCGTATACTGGTAGCTCGTACCCTTCGACTTGATCTGCATTAAAGACCGTGAAGAATTTCATTAATGGTATTGTGACTTTGGCGTTGGGGTCGTCGCTTGCCTTGTCTTTGATTTGTACCTTTTTATAGAAAACGACAGTTGTACCTTTTTGGCCTTTTCGCACTTGTGCGTCTCGTTTTTTCCATTGCTGGTAGGTTGCCCATTGCCCAGTTGTGTAGCCGTTCACAGCCTTCTCAATTCCAAGTATCAACGTATTGATCCCTTGATAGGCGTTTCCAGTGCTCATACTGGTAGCAATGTGTTGATCG
>VTLG01014595.1_pt1 | contig 37919 bp, 70 predicted proteins | sample 4694571 | NCBI WGS metagenome assembly VTLG01 (sample SAMN12604809, study PRJNA352737) | marine metagenome | biome: ENVO:00000447; feature: ENVO:00000209|ENVO:00000569|ENVO:01000036; material: ENVO:00002151; isolation source: viral sequences binned using virsorter ...
TGATAGTTCTACTGATGAAATAGCAATCTGTGAATCATATATTAGAATAGATGAAGATGGTGATGGCATTGCAGAACTAAGAAAGATTACTTCATCAGGTGATGATAGTCATACAATCTTAGATGATGTTATTGTAGATAGTCATCCATTCTGTTCTGTTACTCCAATTATTGTACCACATAGATTCTATGGTAGATCTGTTTCAGAATTAGTAGAAGATATACAATTAATTAAATCTACAGTTATGCGTCAGATACTAGACAATATGTATCTTACTAATAATAACAGAGTAGCTGTAATGGATGGTCAAGTTAATTTAGAAGATCTATTAACTAACCGACCAGGTGGAATTGTAAGAACTAAAGCAGCTCCAGGACAAGTCATGATGCCAATGACTACACAAACAATTAATACTCAGGCATTTCCATTACTTGAATATTTAGATACTGTTAAAGAAAACAGAAGCGGTATTACTAAATACAATCAAGGTATGGATACTGATTCATTAAATAAAACTGCATCAGGTATAAATACAATCTTATCTCAATCACAAATGAGAATAGAATTAATTGCAAGAATATTTGCAGAGACTGGTGTTAAAGATTTATTCAAGAAGATGTTTGAATTAGTTGTTAAGTATCAAGATAAACAACGAATAATCAAAATTAGAAATAACTTTATTCCAATGAATCCTATGGAATGGAGAGATCGTTGTAATGTAAGTATTCAAGTTGGATTAGGAACTGGTTCAAGAGATCAACAATTAGGAATCTTAAATCAAATACTAAGACAACAAATAGAAGGTATTAAGTTGCAAGGTTCACCTGCTGGTCCTATTGTTAATATGACTAACATATATAATACATTATCTAAAATAGTAGAGAATGCAGGACTTAAAGATGTTAACGCATACTTTACTGATCCACAAGTTGGTATGCAACAAATGCCACCTCAACAACAAAAGCAACCTTCAGAATTTGAGAAGGTATCACAGATTCAAACGCAACAGAAAGCAGCTGAAGCTCAAATGCAATATGAAAATAGAATGCGTGAAATAGAATTAAAGTATCAAAGAATGATACTTGACTTTGAAGCTAAAGTTAAAGAACTAGAAATGAAATACGAATCTGATATAGATGAGAAAGCTATTAAGCGTGAAGCTTTAAAAATGAAAGGTATTTCAGAATCTAATAAACAAATGCTTGACCAAGCAACAGAGAATCTGTTAAAACCAGATCTTGGTATGCCACAACAAGCAATGCCTAAACAACAACCAAGTAGTGATACTTTTATAGAAATTGATGTCGGACCTACAAAAGGAACAAACCAGAGGCCAAAGGGCTAAAGATATTCTAGAGGATGAACTCTTTACAGAGTCTTTACAGACTTTGAAAGATTCATATTCTAATGCAATATTTCAGACTGGACCAAATGATGAACTCGCAAGGACAAAGATCTACCTTGCTTATCAAATTTTAGGTAAGTTTGAAAACCATTTCCGTTCCGTTATGGAAACAGGAATACTTGCTGCAAAACAATTAGAAGAATTGCGCAAGAAAAAATAGCACCAACCGTTCAGGAGTGCTTTAAATAACACCAACCAATAAAGGAGTGTATTATGGCTGATGAAGCTATGAACGTTATTGATGCTGGTAAAACCATTGCTGGTCTTATGCAGAATCAAAACAAACCTGAGGAAGCACCTGCTGAATCAGAAGCAACTGAAGAAGTTGAACAACCAACTGAAGATTTACCTGGAGAGGAAATTCAAGAAGTTGAAGTAGCAGAAGCAACAGCAGAAGCTACAGATGAAGCTCAAGAAGATATTTATGAAAATTCAGAGGAACCTTCATATGAGGTCAAAGTTAATGGCCAAACAATGAACGTCACCCTTGATGAATTACTTCAGGGATACCAACGAGAAGCTGATTACACAAGAGGTAAACAAGATTTATCCTTAGAGAAATCAAGGTTAGATCAAACACTTCAACAATCTCAAACTGAGATAAATCAAAAACTCGCTAAGTTGAATGAGTTAAATAACTCAGCCCAATCACAACTACAAGCGGAGTATGCAAACATAGACTTTGAAAAACTGTACGAAGATGATCCTGTTGAAGCTAGTAAGCTTGAACATAAGATGAGAAAACGTGCAGAGAATCTTCAAAGAATCCAGTATGAAACACAACAAGCTCAGAATGTTGAGTTACAAAAGTTCATACAAGGAGAGCAGTCTAAGGTTATGTCATTAGTACCAGAGTTTAATGATCCTGGCAAAGCTAGTAAATTAAAATCTGATATGAAATCATATCTAACTAATGTTGGCTATAATGATCAAGAGATAAATACTATCTATGATTCACGACAAGTCTTATTAATTAGAGATGCCCTGGCATATGATAAAATTAGACGTGCTAATCCTAAGATTAAAAAGAAAATTGCTAATGCTCCTAAGGTTGTAAAGGGTGGTTCACCAAAAACAAAAGGTGAACAACAAGCTCGACTTAGAAACGAAAAACTTAATCGTCTTAAAAAGACTGGCAATGCTAAAGATGCTGCTAATCTTTTCAAAGACTTTCTTTAATAGGAGGGCCTTATGGCACAACCAACAGGCTTGTATGATACGTATAGTACTGTAGGTATTAGAGAAGATTTAGTTAATGTTATTTATAACGTTAGTCCTGAAGATACTCCAATACTTAGTGCAATTCCACGTGCGCAAGCAAAATCAACTAAACACGAATGGCAACTTGACAGTCTTGCTACACCTGCAACTAACGCAGTTATTGAAGGTGATGACGCAACTGTTGATAGCCTTGATAGCCAAGTAACAACAAGAGCTTTTAACTTTTGTCAAATTTCTGACAAAGTAATTGCGCTTTCTGGTACACAATCTGCTGTAGATGCAGCAGGTAGAGCCGATGAAATGGCATACCAAATGGCTAAGAAATCCAAAGAGCTTAAGAAAGATATGGAATTCGATATTATCGAACCTAATGTTCAAGTGGGTGGTTCAGCAACTGCCGCTAGAGAGTTAGGATCCATTCCTACTTGGATTGCAACTAACGGTGATGCAGGAGCTACTGGTGGAGCTTTATCTACTGGTTCTGGTACTGACTTACCTAACTCAGGTGATGATAGAGATCTGACTGAAGCAATCCTAAAAACAGTTATTAAAGAAGTTTATACATCAGGTGGAGACATGGATATGTTAGTATGTCCACCATCAGTTAAACAAGTAATATCTGGTTTTAATGCTAATACAACTCGTTTTGGTCCAGCTGGAGATAAAACAGAGTATGCAGCTATTGACGTTTATAGCTCAGACTTTGGTGATCTTAAGATTGTACCAAACAGAGTAATGGCTACTACTAACGCTAAAGATGTATTCATCCTACAGCGTGATATGTTAGCTACTGCTTATCTAAGAGATTTTCAAATGCAGGATCTTGCCAAAACTGGCGATTCTGAAAAGAAACAACTTTTAGTTGAGTATACATTGGAAGTTCGAAATGAAGCCGCACACGGTATCATTTTAGATATTAACCAATAATACTAATTAGTAGGGGAGCTTCGGCTCCTCTACTTTAGAATCATTCTAAAAAGGAAAACAAATGAATAAAGCTCCAACAACATTTAGACCATCTACTACACAGACTGTAGCTGTAGGTGCAACCTCTGCTGCGTCTAGTGCATTTGGTTCACAAACAAATGAAATAAGAATTGTAACAACTGTTGATGCATATGTTGAATTTGCTAGTAGCCCAACTGCTACATCTTCTTCATTACTAATACCTGCATTTACTGTAGAATATTTTAGTGTAACACCTGCAACTAAAGTTGCTATGCTAAGAGTAGGTTCTACTACTGGTACATCAAGAGTAACTGAACTTACACAATAATGAGACCAACTTTTTTTTCAATACGAAGTCAGGATCGCTATCGTAACAGAAGAACAGATGTACCTAATGATGCGATATTATTAGAAGATCTAACTTACATATTAAAAGAAGGTGGCGATAATATTATATTAGAACAAGGAGTTGGTGTTTCTTATGAAACTGATACTCCTATTCAAAACTAGTGGCAAAAAAGTGGAAATCTTATAACGAACACGAAGCTACACATAATGGTACTTCTTTAGGTCGTAATCCAAAAACTAGTTCAATGAATAAAAAAAAGAAACAAGATTTTAAAAAATATCGTGGTCAAGGCAAACGTAGATGACCATAGTAAAGAGCTTTGAAGAACTTTGTAAAATCCTTAAAGAAAGAGAAAAAAGTTCTGAACAACTTAAAAAAAACAACCAAAGAAAAAAACAAACTAAAAAGAGGATAAAAAATGGCTGACAGTAAGATTAGTGATTTGACAGCATTAACAACAACAGCATCAGGTGATTCGTTACCTATTGTAGATGCTAGTGCTAGTGCTACGAAAAAAATCACAGTACAAAATTTATTTAAAGAGATACCTGTAAGTGTAGGGATTAATTTTGATAGTCCTGCATTAAAACTTCATGTAGTAAATGATTTAGCATCAAGTCCATTATATGCAAGTAATCAATGTGCTGTATTTGAAGATGATAATAGACCAGGTATTCAAATGGCTGGTAGTGCTAATAACATAGGATTAATTGACTTTGGAGATAATGCTGCATTTAACTCTGGTGGTATTCATTATAAACACGCATCAGATTCATTTGCTTTTGTTGCTGCTGGTGATGAACAAATAACTATATCTAATGGTGTACTTGGACCAAAAACAGATTCAGATGTAGACTTAGGTACTTCCTCTTTATACTTTAAGGATGCATACATTGATTCTATAACTACAACTGGTGCATTAAATGGATCATTAAAAAGATGGACAGCTAAGACTGCTAACTATACAGCAGTAGCTGGAGACAGAATACTTGCTGATACATCTGGTGGTACTTGGACATTAACACTCCCTGCTTCACCTGCAGTTGGAGATGAAATACATATCCTCGATTCAACAGCATCATTTGATAATAACAATTTAACAGTTGCAAGAAACAGTTTAAAAATACAAGCCTTAACAGCAGACCTTACATTAACTACAGAAAGCACTGGTATTGGTCTTGTATATATGAGTTCAACTTATGGATGGAGAGTTTTAATAGACGCTTACGATGTAGATACAACGGAGTTATAGTATGGAGGATATTTACAATCCCAATCAACCTATACATATTGATAGGGGTACTAGAAAACTTGTCGTAAGAAGCCTTCAAGATACTACTCCTATCTTAGAAGATAACAAAATCCTTCGTAATCATATGCCTGAAGCACAAAGAGGAGATTTGCAAAGAATAGCTCAGATACCTATTATTGCTTTAAAGGTTAAGACTAAGGAAAGATTCGGTCACTCAAACTTTTACAAACTTAATAATGAAGAACAAACAAACATTATTAAAGAGATGGTAAACAGTAATGAGTATATGTTTTTTAGAACAGGAGATAAGAAATTATAATGGCATTAGATACATACGCAAATTTAAAAACAGCTATAGCAAATTTCTTAGCAAGAGATGATCTTACTAATGAAATAGATGACTTTATAGATTTAACAGAAGCAGACTTTAATCGTAGATTAAGAGTAAGACAAATGGAAACTATTGATAGTTCATTTACTGTTGATAGTGCAACTGAATCATTACCAACTGGATTCTTAGCAGCTCGTTCTTTTGTAATAACAAGTACAACTGTTGCTAAACCATTGCAGTTAGTAAGTCCATTTCAATTAGCTGATATGGATGATTCTAAAACTGGAACACCAAGAACTTATGTTATACAAGGTTCTGTATTTAGATTTCAACCAGAACCAGATTCATCTTATACAGCTAGACTAGTTTATTATAAAGCATTCGATGCTTTAAGTGGTAGCGCAACTACTAACCATATTATTACTAACCATCCTGATGTATATTTATATGGTGCATTATATTTTGCATCTACATTTATCAGAGGAATGGATCCACAAACAGTAACACAATTTAAAGCTCAATATGAAGCTGCTCTTAAACAAGTAGAAGATGCTGATCAATTAGATAAGTACAATGGCCCACCATTAATACAAAGATCAGGTATTAATATTAACAACTATGATAACGTATAATGCAAGTACCTTTCGCAGAATGGCTACCAGACCTACCAGATCATGTTAATCCAGGTGCAACTGAAGCAAAGAATGTATTTCCTGCTGTTAACAGTTATAGACCTTGGCAATCTTTATCTACTGTAACAACTGCATTAACTGCACGTTGTCAAGGCGCACAGTCTTTTAAATCTGATAGTGGTGTAGTAACTACCTTTGCTGGAGATGCAACTAAACTATATAGATTAATTTCTAATACAATGACAGATGAAAGTGGTGGTACAACCTTTACTACTGGTTCAGAAGATTATTGGGATTTTATAAGGTTTGGTGAAACAGTAATTGCATTTAATGGAGCTGATGCTCCTCAAGCTTGGACATTAGATTCATCTTCTGACTTTGCTGCATTAAGCGGATCACCTCCTTCATTTAGACACGCAGCTGTTATTAATAATTTTGTTGTTACTGGAGATCAACCTACATTTGGAAACAAAGTACAATGGTCTGCAGTTAATGATGCTACTACTTGGACAGCAGGTACTAGCCAATCAGACTCAGAAACATTACCTGAAGGTGGTTTAATTACAGGAATAACAGGTGGACAATATGGTTTAATTTTTCAAGAAGATCGTATTACTAGAATGGATTATAGAGGTGGTAATGTTATATTTTCATTTAGAGTTATTGAAGAAAGACGTGGAGCTATACAAGGTAAAAATGTAATACAAGTTGGTAATTTAGTTTATTTCTTATCTGAAGATGGATTCTATGTTACAGATGGTAATGGTTCTAAACCTATTGGTAATGGTAAAGTAGATAGATTTTTTTGGGATGACCTTAAAACTGCTAATAGAGAAAGAGTTCGTGCATCACATGATCATAAGAATAAATTAATTATGTGGTCTTATCCTTCTGCTACTGGTACTAATGCAGCTACACAAAATGATAAGATTATTATTTATAATTATGTAAGTAATCGTTGGTCATTAGTAGTAGTAGATCATGAATTATTAGTTGGTCATTTATCCGATGGTTTTACATTAGAAGAATTAGATGATTATCCTAGCTCAGGTACAAACAATATTGATTCAATAGTACCATCACTTGATAGTACATTATTTATGGGTGGACTTAAAACATTTGGTGGGTTTCATACAGATCATAAGTTTGGAACATTTAGTGGTAACACTTTAGCAGCAACTATAGGAACTGGTGAAACAGAAATTGCTCCTAATAAAAGATCTTTAATAACTGGAGTAAGACCAATTGTTGATACTTCAGCAGCAACTGGTACTGTTAGTTATAGAAACAGAGTAGCTGACTCACAAACAACAACAAGTGCTGCAACTATGCATGGAGATACAGGAGTTATTCCAATACATAGATCAGCAAGATATTTTAAATTTAATCTTACTATACCAGCATCAACATCATGGAGTGATGCACAAGGTATAGATATAGAAGCAATCCAAGAAGGATATAGATAATGTCAATATTTGATGAACTAGTAGCACGATACAGAAATATGAACTATGGTAATTTAAGTGGAAATAATCCATCTGCTGTTCGTTCACTATTAGAAGAATATAATGATAGAACATATGCACAAACAATAAATCCATCAGAACTTACATATCTAAATGGAGTGCCACAAAATCAATGGATAATAGATGATAGGGGTAATTTAGTATTTGGTATGCCAGGAATGGAAGGTGGTTTAATTGGTGATGGAACTACAGGATGGCCTACTTATGATCAGAATGTAGATTATGGAGATCCAGGCTATGCTGGTTTTATTCCAGGAGAAATTACAGGTGAATTACAACAAGGATTAATAGGTGAAGCAATACAACGTGGTGGTGGAAGAAATACAGAAGGTGGCTCTAATATAGGATTTGAAAAAATAAATAACTCTTGGTATAGAATTGATCGTAAAACTGGTGAAGTTACAAAAACAGATCCTAAAGTACCTGGATTAATAGGTATGGCAATAGATGCAATGCCAAATCAAAATATTTCAAATATGTTAGACCGTATGGAAAGTCAATATGGATTAAATGTTAGAGATCAAGTTGTAAGAGGAATGATAGATCATCCTGATTTTAGTCCAAATCCTCATACTGATGTTTCATTAAGTAGTCAACCATCTATGCCTGCACATTTAGGTTTACAAGCGTATAGAGATCCTAATGAAGCAACCTCTACTACTAGTGGACAAGAAGCTACTACTGGTGGTTTTAATCCAAACACACAAGTTGGTTATGATTCAGATGGAGATGGTATAGCTGATAGTGCTGTATCATACAGAAACCGAAGAACTGGAGAAATGGAACCTGTAACTTATGGAGATCTAGGCGACACTGTTGGCAATCAAGATGATGGAGATGATGGAGATCAGGGAGGAAGAAGAAGCGGCCGAAGAGGGCAAGCCCCTCCAGGCTCTGGTATTGGTCAAGGTGGAGGAAGTCAAGGCGGACAGCCAGGAGGAGATGGACCAACAGGTGGTCCAGGACACGCTGGAGGACATCACTTCTAATGGCTAGTAAACAAGATTTAGATTATGTTTATGAATATTTAGAAACACCTGACTTTCAAAAAGTTGTAGAAGATATTGTAAACCAATTAGTAAACTTTCATAATACAGAGAACGAGGAGATTGTAGCATGGTTTCTGAATTAAATTGTAGAAATTGCGAACATGATTGCCATTGTGGTAATAGTGGTCAATGTCCTATTGAAGATTGTGATTGTATTAACTGCGAACATAACGCACTAGACGAATTTTGGAAACATACAAAAGAAGATGGCACACACATACAAAAATAGCAAAGCAGATTTAACATCAACTAGTGATACTGTTTTATATACAGTACCTTCATCTACAGTAAGTATTGTAAAATCTATATTAGTATCTAATGATGATGCAAGTAATGCTTGTGAGATAACAGTTACTTTACTGAATACAAGTGATACAGTATTTAGTTTATTCAAGCAAAAAGATATAAGTGCTAAAACAACTACAGAATTATTGAGTAATCCATTAGTAATGAACACAGACGAAGAACTAAAAGTACAAGCAGAAAATGCTAATGATCTTCATGTTGTAGTTAGTTACTTAGAAATTACATGACGGTACCAGTATTTATACCTAAAGAAAATATTCAACAAGTCTTTCCAATGGCTAAAGATTCCATTGATAAAGCACTTAAGTATTCAGGAAATCATTTTACTTTAGATGATATACTAAACTCTTTGGTTGCAGGAGATATGCAACTATGGGTTTTGTGGAATGAAAAGAAAAAACAAAACTTTCAAGGATGTGGTGTTACAAAGATTATTAAACGAACTAATACCAAAGTCCTGAATATATTTATTGTAACAGGGCGTAATCGTAAACAATGGCAAGATAAAATATCTGTTCTTGAAGATTATGCTAAACAACAAGGATGTACTCATATAGAAACATATGCTCGACCAGGATGGTCTCGCATACTTAAAAACAAACAATACAAAATAACACACTATATATTAGAAAAGAAATTGGAGGAATAACATATGTCATCTGGAGGAGGAACTCAAATACAAAGTAGTGAAATACAACCATATGCACCAACAGAACGGTATTTACAAGATATAATGCAACAAGCAGAAAATATATATGAAAGTGATGTTGGTACACAATATTTCCCAGGATCTACTGTTGTACCGTTTGCACCACAAACACAACAAATGATGGATTTAGCACAAGCAAGATCATTTGATCTTATGGGGCCATCTAGTATTTATGGAACTGCAACTGGCACAATGACAGACGCAGCTACTGGAGCTATGGGTACAGCTTATGGTGGACCTAGTTTAGGTTTAGGTATTGGTTCAACTTATATGGGTAGAGGTGCTACAGGTTTAGGTTCTGCATATGATTTATTAAGTCCTCAAGCAGATTATTTAAGTGATGTTAGAGATACAATTAGCCAAGATGTTATGGGTGATATTGCTACACAATTTGGTGGAATGGGAAGAACAGGTACTAGTCCAGGTGCGCAACAAGCTGCAGCTAGAGGATTTACTCAAGCTTATGCTCCTATTGCACAAAGTGCTGCAGAAGCAGAAAGAGCAAGACAACTTAGATCTGGTGAGTCTGCATTAGGTAGACAATTCCAAGCTGGTCAAGCTGACATTGGTAGAGAACAACAAGCATTAATGGATCAACAAAGAAGATTATATAGTGCATCACAAGCAGATATTGCAAGAGCGCAACAAGCAGGAGAATCTGGATTAGCTAGAAGAATGACAGGAGCTACAAGATTACCTGGAATGCAAACTGATATTGATCAAAGAATAGCAAGTGGTATGGAAATGCTAGGCGGAGTTGGTACTGGTTATGAAAATCTAGCTGCTAGAAATTTACAAGAACAAATAGATAGATATGATTTTTCTCAACAAATGCCACTACAAAGATTACAAGCTTATCAATCTATAATTAATCCTATGGCTGGATTTGGAGTTGTAGGTCAACAATTTCAACCTTCAGCTGATCCATTAACATCAGCTGCAACTGGGGCAGCATTAGGTGGACAATTATTTGGAGGCTGGGGTGCATTAGGTGGAGCATTAATGGGAGGATTATTATAATGACTAGAGGATTTCCAATAAGAATGCAACCAGGATCATCGGCTACTAATTATGGATCTAATGTTGCTTTACATCAACTAAGACCAGGTTCAAATGCATTTAACTTAAGATTAGCACAAATGGCAGGTCAAGGTAAAAGTCCTGCTCCATTTATGGGAGCAAATATGATGGGTATTAATGCACTATTAGGAAGAACTAGTGTGGGTCATGGCATCCCTAAAGGCCCAATTAATATACTTCCTTCTGGAACAATAAATTATTCTCAACCATCAGTAATGCCTAATCCATATATACCTGCTGGTGTATTAGGTGGAACTGCAGCAATGGCTTATGGTGCATCAGAATTAGCAAATACTGGAAAACCAACACCTATGCAAGAACATACAGAAATGTTAATGGCAGATCCTTATGCAGTACAATTAGATGGTAGAACTACTATGCAACACTATATAGAAAAATATGGATTCTCTGCATTACCAGAATCATTAAGGTTTGGAGGTTAATATGAATATATTTGATAGACCACAGAGTATCAACCTAAACCCTAGTATGAGATCAGATTATACAGGTACAGATCCAAGAGTTACTGCACAACAAGAAACAATTTCACAAACTCCAATGACATTTGATAGTAATTTAAACCAACAACAATTTGATAGTCCATTAACTATAGATTATCAAACAGAAGATATTACTGGAATGTTAGGTAAATCTTATGGAGAAAGTTTTGTAAACTCAGACAATATGGCATTAAGTACAGAAATACAAGATGGATTAAATGAACTAAAAAAAGTTAGCGTAGAAAAAAATATGACTGGCTGGGATAAGTTTACAAAGGTTATGAATACTGCTTATGAAAATTTCATGAAACCTGAAACATATCCTTTAATTAAAATGTTTTTTGAAGCTCGTAATGGTGGAGAGATACAAGATGTATTATTAGCTGGAGCAGATGCATCTATGCAAGTTAAAAAAGCTATGTTAGATAATTCATATAAACAAGCACAAATAAACAATTTTCCTACTGAAGAACAAAAAGCACTATCTCAACAAACAGCTCAAAGTAATTTAGAATTAATAAAAGCAAGAATTAAGCACTATAGTACAAAAGGTGTTGAATCACCTGATATAGCTAAATTTTTAAATTTGGAAAAAAGCTTAGCAGATTTAGATAAGAAAAAAATAGATGCATTAAATAAAGAAATAGAAGCTATGACTCCAGAAGGTATAGGAAGAATAGATCCAGACATACTAGATATATCTACACAAATAGTATCATCATTTGATTTAAAAGGAAATGAAACTCAACTAGCTTCAGATTTAGGAACATATGCAACAATGCTATTTAATAATGCAGGGCAATCTGGACAACCTATAACTCAAAGTCAAGCAGTAGATAAAGCTTTACAAAACTTTTTAAGTGAAGGATCACTATCTGGTACAGGCAAAGGATGGGGTGAGGGAACATACGATCCTACTAAAGTAAATTTACCATCTACTGATGTTATTACAGTTAGTCTAAGTGCAATAATGCAACAACCAGAATATGCTAATATGACTGAACAAGAAATAAAAGCACAAGCAGCTATGCAAACTAGTCCTAGAATTAATTTAATTCCATAATGGCAGAAATAGATTTTAATAAATTTGTTAATGAACAAACTGTAGACTTTTCAAAATTTAAAACTGTAGATTTTACTCAACCTAATATACAAACTTCAGTAGAACAAGCACCAGGTTTCTTTGAAACATTAAGAAATCCATTGGATTTATGGACTTGGGAAAGTTTACCGGTTGCTGCATATCAATGGTTAAGTGGCAATACAAAACAAAAACAAGCAACTGAATCAGCTAAATGGTTAAAAGATAATCAATACTATAATAATATAAATGATACTGAAGAATATCAATATCATGAAAAAGTAATGCGTCTATATGGTCATACCTTAGACGAAACTCCTTTTAGTATGTCAGCACTTAAACAAGCTTTAAAAAGTAATCCTGGTATGTTTGGAGGAGAATTAGTTAATGCTTTAGTTGCCGATCCATATTTAATCTTACCTATATTTTGGGAAGGATGGATAGCTAAAGGATTGCAAACTACATCTGCTATAAAAAGAGCAACAGCAATTGCACCTAAAATAACTACTGGAGCAACAAGAGCTATAGGTGCTACACCTACTATGGCAGGTTATAGCGCTATACATCAGTTAAGTGAAAGAGGAGATATTGATCCTAATAGATTAGCAACAGAAACTGCATTTGGTGGTGGAGCTGCATTTGCTATGGGAACATTATTTAGTGGAGCTAGCGGTAAACTTAATACAGTAGCTGGTATTAAACCAGAAAACATAACTACTGAATTAAAATCTTATATGATAGGTAGAGCAGATTGGGATCCAACAGCAAAAGCATGGTTAGATGATTTAAAGACTATAGAAAATATTCGTAGTAAAACTAAATTAGAAGATGGTGATACAGAAGCTGTAGGTAGAGCTACAACTAATTTATTAGAAAATCAATATACACTTAAACTTGGTTTAGAACCACAAGACTTTTTTGATATGCCATCCTTTAAAGGTAATTATGTAGAAACAACATCTCATGGTTTAGATACAGTAAAAGTAATAGGTAAACCTAAAGAATTTGCAGCTAAAGCTGAAGCAAATTATATAGCTAAAATGGAACTACCTGGCATGATTGAATTTCCACCAGCAAGTGGAACAATGATTAGAAATAGATTTGATCCATCAAAACCAATTAGTGCTACTAACCAAGCACAAGGCGGAGCAAAAAAATTAAATGAATACTTTTGGTATAATGATTTTGCACCTAAACATAAATTAGAAATAGATACTGATGCTTTATATCAAGGTTATCAAAATTTTTTAAAAAATAAAAACAATAAAAACTATGATTATTTATCTAAGTATTCTAACTTTAAAAAGTTTCAACTAGAAAAAGCTAGAATAGAATATTCTATTTCTAAAGGTAGAACACATAAACTTACAGACACAGAATTAAACAATAAAGCTATAGATCAATTAGTAGCTAGAACTAAATTATATAACTATAATATTGCTAGACCTTATGAAGATGTTATGACACAAGTTCATAAGTATAAAAGTAATATAGTTAACAATTTAAATGAAAGATCTTTTCATATAAAAAATCTTAAAAAAATTGAAACTCCATTAGTACTAGGAACTATATTTGGTTTAGGTGGCTATATAACAAATGAAGAAGAAGGTATTATACCTGGGATGATATTAGGTATGGCACCATGGACTGTAGTTAAAACTACTGGTGCTATAATGACACGATACAAAAATTTAGCACAAGGACTTAAAGTATCTAACTATGATGAAGCTGCACTAAGACAAAGATTTGTTGAGTATAATAAAGATATGCCAGATAAAATTAGCTTTGATGATTTCAAAGTTAAAAACGATCCTATGTTCTATCATAGTGTAGATGCACAAAAAAAAGATTTAATTGCATTAGGTAGATTAGAAGAATCACAATTACTAAAAGAAAGAACAATGAGTTCTTCTTTACTTAATGATTATAAAATGTATACAGAAGCAGGTGCATTACTATCAGATAGGTTAGTTCATCAAATAAATAAAAGAGTACCTAATCCTAAATCAAGAGAGATGATTACTCATTATATCCAAGCTAAAGATGCTGCTAAATCTAAATATGCTGAACAACTTACACCAGATGAATTAAAGATGGCTGGAGAAATAGAAAATATCTTTGACCAATTTTGGAAATTATTTGAATATGATCAAGATTTAAGATTAGCTTTAAGAGATCATTATTTACCTGGTTTTTGGAGAAGAAATGAATGGCGAACAGTAGAAGATATGATGACTGAAGCTAGAAAATTTTGGAGTAAAACTGAAAAAGGTAGACAATTAACTGGTAAATTAGCTGCTGAACAAAAAAAGAAAATTCCAACATATGAAGAAGGTATAGCATTAGGTTATAAACCTCGTACTTTAGATATATCTGAAATATTAAGAGCTTACAGCAATAGTATGTCTCATGCATTAGCTGAAAGAAAGATACAACATTTATTGTTTCATTCACCTATTAAAGGATTAGATGATGGAATAGGTGGCTTTGGTAAACTAATGTACAAGTCTTTACCTAAAGATGCTAAAGGTAATCTAACAGCCATTGCTGATAATTATGTTAAATTCTATCATCCTGCATTCTTAAAGAAAACAGATGTAGAAAAATACTCAAAGAAACAATTAAATAAGATGTCTCCTTTTGTTCATAAAGAAGCAGAACCTATAATGAGAATGTTATTTGATGCAAGAGAAGAAGGAACAATATTAAAAGCAATTAACAATATAAACTTTTTAATGAAAAGGTTTGCAGTTGGATACTCTTTCTTTCATGCAGAAACTTTATTAAACAATATGATGTTTACTGGAGTACGTTTAACTGAAGCTATTAAAACTCCATTTAGAATAGCTGGAGCATTAATACCAGGTGTAAAAAAATATCCATTCTTTGATTGGTCTAGAACTACCGCAGAACGAATGATTAAAGAAGGTGGTAATGGCGATGATATGATGGCAGCTACTAGAGCTGGTGTAGTATTCTCGCATCCAGGTGATATTGGTTATAATAGATTTTGGAATATGATTAATAATGCACAAGATTTATTAGATCGTAATCCAAATTGGGCAACATACTTAACAAAAAATGGTATTAAATATGCAATTGAATACCCATACAAGTTTATAGATAGAGTCACATGGGATCAGATATATAACTCAGGAAAGTTATACGCATTTCAAACAGCAAGGATTAAATTATTAAGTAATCCAAAACATAAAAATACACCTTTAAAAGACTTAGATTTATTAGCAGCTGAATTTGTAAATGATGCATACGGAGGTTTAGATTGGTCTAAACTTTATATGAATATTACAGATCCAGTAATGAAAAAAATTGCAGCAGAAGCATATAGACCTTCAGGATTAAGACTAACACAAATACTTTTATTTGCACCTGATTGGACAACTGCTAATTTAAGAATTATAGCAAAAGCTTTTCCTGGAATAAATAAAGATGCATCATCTAGAGCATTATATCAATCTTATGTATTAAGAGCTGGTTTAATTTTAGGAACAGGCGGTGCTGCATTACAGATGGCATTTACTGGTACAAATATATTAGATAATAAAGATCCAACTAAAGTTGATTTAGGTAATGGATATAGTTTAACTTTATCAAAACAATTTTTTGAACCTTTTCATTGGGCAGTACACCCATATAAAACCTTAGTATCAAAACAAGGAAGTACAGTAAAATTAACAGAACAATTATTATTTAATAAAAGATTTTTAAGTAGTCCATGGCCTAGCCCTATATCTAAAGATGATGTTTTATCTTTGAATAGAGCTTTAGCATATGGAGAAGAAATTGGTATGAGCTTTCTACCTTTTTCAATAAGACAATTAATACAAGAACAAAAGAAAAACGGTTTGGGTTTCGATGATGCAATTAGAACATTACTTGCAACATTTGGACACCCATCATATAAAATACCAAGAAATAATCCTTATCCAGGATTAGAAAATATATTGGATAATATTAACTAGGAGGAAAAAACAATGGCTGGAACAGGCGTAGGAAAATTTAGTTCAACTGCAGGTAGCAATACTGGCAACATGACAGTGAACTTTGCAGAGAACATGGCACCAAGTAATGTCAATAATGCTGCAAGAGAATTAATGGGACATATCAGAGATATGTACGAACAAATAGGAGACGGATACTTTGAGTTTGGTGACGGTGACGGCACGTATACAATAGCACGTGTTGATGCTGATACTCTTACTATTGCATCAGCTGCTGATTTATCTGCTACATATTTTGCAGGTAGAAAAATTAGAGTAACTGATGGTGGTGCTAATGTAGTCGAAGGAACTATTGCATCTACTTCACATGGATCAAGTTTACAAACTATTAATATGGATGGCACTATTTCTTTAGCTTCTGGTACTCCTACAAAAGTTGAATTAGGTATAGATACTGCTGCATTTGGTTCAAAAATAATATTTGATGATGACGGTGATACATATATGGAATCTGCTGCACAAGATGATACTATTGACATTTATGTAGCAGGTGCAAAAGACTTTGTAATCACAGCCAATACATTTACTGCTGAATCAGGTAGTGCAATTGTTACTCCAACATTAACAGTATCAAGTGCAGTTACTTTACCAGCAGGTGCAACTAATATTGCAACATTAGATATTGATGGTGGAACAGACATTGGCGAAGCGATTGTTGATGCGGATTTATTTATCATTGATAATGGTGCTGGAGGTACAAACCGTAAAGTAGCAGCGTCAAGACTTAAAACATACGCTGCTAGTGCAGCATTTACCGAAGCTGTAACAATTACAGTAGCTGATAATTTAGATACACTAACATTAACATCTACAGACGCTGACGAAAACTCTGGGCCAAATTTAAAATTAGCAAGAGACTCAGGTTCTCCTGCTGATGGTGATGTTATCGGTCAAATAATGTTTACTGCTGATGATGATGCTGGTAATGCAACTGATTTCTTTACAATGTCAGCAAATATTAGAGATGCCTCTAATGGAAACGAAGAAGTGCAAATGACGTTTTATGGTCAACGCAACGGTGCTGCTGTAAACTATTTAGAATTTGATGATGACCATGTAGTATTTAATGAAGGTTCAGCAGACATTGACTTTAGAGTAGAATCTAATGGACTAACTCACATGATATTTGTTGATGCTGGGAATGATGTACTTTATCTTGGTGGTAGTGTTTCTAGTGGGGGAGCTGGTTCATCTGCTCCTAAAGTACAGATTAATGATACTTCTAATGCTGATTTCCAATTAGGCAAATGGTCTGCTAATGCTGATGCAGCAGAGCTTAAATTTTTAAAATCAAGAAATGGTACAGTTGGAAGTAACACAATAGTTGCTGATGATGATGTTTTAGGAAATATTATGTTTTTTGCTGATGATGGTGGTGACTATGCTACACCAGCGGCAGCCATATATGCTAATGTAGATGGTACACCAGGTGCTAATGATATGCCTGGTAGAATTGTATTTGCAACAACTGCTGATGGTGCAAATAGTCTAACAGAAAGAGCAAGAATAGACCGTTTAGGAAATGTATTTGTTAGAACTACTAATACTACTCCAGGTTATGGTAATACTGTACAAGGTCAAGTTTTAAGAGACACTGGTGCTATATATGCCAGTTCCTATCAAGCTTTTCATAGTTTTAATAGAAGTAATGACGGTACTGTTATAGCCTTGTCAAGTGCTGGAGGGGAAGAAGGTCTTATTTCTATATCTGGTTCTACAACAAGTTATGGAGCTTTTACTGGTTCTCACTGGTCAAGACTTGCTGATAACTCTAAACCATCAATTTTGCGTGGAACTATAATAGAATCATTAGATACAATGATGGACTGGTATCAAGCTGAAGCTGATGTTGCAGAAGTTACTGATGAAAAAGGAAATGTTACTCCAGCCTATAAAGTTAAAGAAGCTATTACTTTACCAGACGGTAAGTCTGTTGGTGATGCTGTAACATTTATTTCTAATGGTGTAGAACATACTGGTGTTTATATAAAAGAAGATGATGTAAAACACGTTAAATGTAAAGTATCAGACACAGCAGATAGTACAAAAGTTTATGGTTTATTTCATTGTTGGGATGATCAAGATGATGGACTAGACGGTGATGTAAACGATATGGAAGTAGCACAGGTTGGTACATATATTATAAGAGTACACAAAGATGTTACTGTTTCTGCAGGTGATTTACTTGTTTCTAACGGTGATGGTACAGCTAAAAAACAAGATGATGATATCATAAGAAGCAAAACTGTTGCAAAAGTTAACAGTAATGTTAAAGTTGAAACATACGCAGATGGCAGTTATACTGTACCTTGCACATTACATTGTTAAAAGGAGCAACTATGTTTAAACTTAACGACAAAGACTATGATGAAACTACTCTATCTAATAAAGGTAAAGCTATCTACCAAAAACTAATTAAGCTTGGTGAACAAAAGTCTGACTTAGATATAATAGTTAATTATTGGACTGCACAACTTCAATCTGAAATTCCTAAAGAAGAAACTAAAGAAGAACTGAAGGAAGTAAAAGCTGAAGAAATTAAAACTGTCAATGGAACAGCAGAATAAAGAAGCAATTATCCGTATTGAGGGTAAACTAGAGCTTATGGATAATAAGCTTACTACCCTCAAGGATAATCACCTTGCTCATATCGAAAGAGATATGCGTCAATTACGAGGTCTAGTATGGTTTATAGGTACTACTGTATTTCTACAAATGTGTTATTTAATTATCCGTACTCTTATTTGACACTATCTATCAAATCATAGATAAATTAACTATGAATAAATCAATATTAGTTATAAGCGATACACACATACCTTATCATCATAAAGATGCTATTGCTTTTCTTAAAGCAATTAAGAAAAAATATAAGCCTGATAGGGTAATTCATATAGGTGATGAGATAGACTCACACGCTATATCATTCCATGATTCTGACCCTGACCTATATAGTGCAGGTGATGAACATGAAGCATCGCTAGCAACAATAAAAGAATTAGAAAAGCTCTTTCCGGTAATGGATCTTATGGATTCAAACCATGGATCTTTAGTCTATCGTAGACAAAAAGCTACTGGATTACCAAGAGCTGCAATGAAAACCTATAATGAATATTTAGAGGTTGGTTCAGGTTGGAAATGGCATGACGACCTGATGATTAAGATGTCTAACGGACAGGATTGTTATTTCTGTCATGGTAAGTTTGCCAACGTATTGAAAGTAGCACAACAGTATGGTTGCCCTACAGTCCAGGGCCACTATCATAGTTCTTATTCAATACAATACTGGGGTAACCCCAACAGTTTAAACTGGGGAATGCAAGTAGGATGCTTAATTGATTCCGATTCATTAGCATTCGAATACATGAAAACACAAAAGTCGAGACCTATCATAGGTTGTGGTATTATCCTCAATGGATTACCTAAACTATTGCCAATGGTTTTGAATAAAGGTGGAAAATGGAATCAACAACTGACTTAGAATATTTAACAGAAGCAAAACACGGTCTTAAATTATCTAAGAATAAACTTTATTTATATATCAATTCATCAAGGGGAATCTATGCCGAAAGAAAATTACAACCAGACCAATGTATCGAACTTGCACGACAATTACTCAACGCAGCTTACCAACTTACCTGAGGAGCCTTATATGTATGAACCAACAAACAATAGAAGAATGGGAGTTACCAGGAGATATGATCTTGATAACAACAAATTCTATGTGAATGTTCAGTATGATAAACTTATGCTACCAAGAGTAGTTAAGATATTTAGCGATATGAAATCTGGTACACAGTTTCATGATATGTGTATAGATTTATCTCTTAATATAACTGAGAGATTACAAACAAGAAAAGATCCACAACGAGCTTTAAAGGTAATGGCATCTGCTGCACCTCGTAGAGCTGATGGAACAGCTTCTACAATACAAGGACTTATTGTAGATGAATTAATTAAATCTTACTATTTGGAGAATTAAATGAATATAGAAACAATTAAACAATTTGTAAAAGATAAATGGGAAATAACACCAATGCCATATAAAGCTGGTATTTGTGCTGTTATTATAATTGCTGTCATTTTTATAGTTACATAATGGAACCTCGTGGATCGACTGAGTATATAGTCATTCACTGTTCCGCAACTAAACCATCAATGGATATTGGTCTCAATGAGATCAGAAACTGGCACGTCAATGAAAGAGGATGGCGTGATGTAGGATACCATTATGTAATTAGAAGAAACGGTGAAGTAGAACTAGGTCGTAATATAAAAGATACGGGCGCACATGCATCTGGATACAACGGTAAAAGTGTAGGTATAGCTATGGTCGGTGGTATGGCAGAAGATAATTCTATCGAAGATAATTTTACAGACAGACAATGGACAGCTTTATTAGACTTAGTTAAACAAGTATTAACAACTTATCCTGATGCTAAAGTAATTGGTCATAATGAAATTAGCGAAAAGGATTGTCCTTGCTTTGACGTTCAAACATGGAAAGAAGATAACTTATGATATTTGATGTATTAAAACTAGCAATTGGTGCTGGTACTCACATAATGAAAAACAGACAAAAGCGTAAAATGCTTGAGTCTGATGCTGCTATGGTTCATGCACAGAAGATGGCCAGTGGTGAAATTGAATATCAGAAAGCTGTAAGAGTTTCAAATGATCAAGGATGGAAAGACGAATTTGTTCTTATTTTAATATCACTACCCATTTTACTTTTAATCTGGAGTGTCTTTAGTGATGATCCAATGATTAAAGATAAGATAGATATATTCTTTGTACAGTTTGCAGCTCTCCCGATGTGGTACCAAATGCTATTTGTTGGCGTGGTCGGTAGTATATACGGACTCAAGGGCGTAGATATCTTTAAAAACAATCAGAAAAAATGACTTGGAGCATAGCTGTAATGCTAGTGTTCGCAGGAACTGCTGAACCTACTATCCAATATTGGCAACATCAAGTCTTTAAAAGCAAAGAAGAATGTCATCAATACATCTATGAAACAAAGGTACTGCTAGTTGATAGCATACTAGAAGATTTTAGAAATGTTGATGGTAAAGAATTAAATGGTTTTGAATTTTTCTGTCAAGGCAAAACAATAGCATTGGATGAAGTATGAAGATAAGTGAAAACACAGCAGTAAGCATGCCAATGAGGAATTTAATTTCTATCATCGGGGCGGTCGCTGTAGGTTGTTGGTTTGGATTCGGAGTAATTGAACGTTTAAATAAAATCGAAACAGAACTACAGCTTATGACATCTGATTTAGAAAAGAATACAGAGTTTAGAATTAAATGGCCAAGAGGTGAATTGGGATCGCTACCAGCAGACTCAGAACAATTTATGTTAATTGAATACATAGGTACGCAAATAGAAGCAATCCAAGTAGATTTAAAAGATTTACCTAAAGACAGAAGCCAGGACTTAACAATAGATTTTTTTGAAGATCGTATATTAAAACTAGAAGATCAAGTAGAAGATTTAAAAGATAAGGTAAGAGCAAATGGAAACCATTAAAGTAGTGTTTGCAATCTTAATGATTAGTAACGGTTCAGTTATTGAATACGTTCCTACTGATGGTATGTCAGATTGTTTAGAACAAAAAAGAATTGTTACAAGAAGTGTTGGTGAAAATCAAGAAGGACTTGTATTACAATGTAAACAACTTAAAGCAGAACTCTATGAAGATTGTGTTGCTGATAATTGTAGATTAAAAATTAAAAGGATCGTTGAATGAACTTAGCAGAAAAAGTAATAGGTGTATGCCTGGTAGGATTAATGGCTTTAATAAGCTGGAACCTAATATCAACTATAAATCTACAGCAGGAACTGTTAAAGATACAACATGAACAGAAACACATGCACGAAGATATAGATAAAAAATTTAAGAAGATAATTAAGAAACTTAAAAATAAGAAGAACAAATGATCTGTCGATGGAATGGCTTTAGATGGCCCCCACACACTTATAAGGTGGATATTGCTATTGTCATATTATTGTGTCTGGTACTTATCTCTTGTGGACATTCAATGAAACCATATCAAACTAAAATTAAATATGAAACTGAAAGCAATACAACTGATAAAACATCTTCTGATAAAGACACTATCAAATCTGGTGAGACATGGGGTATTGAACAGATATTTAGATGGGAAGAAAAATAGTATTAACGATTTTTAATCCACTTGCTTCTTTGTTTATTGCCTTGTTTGATTTCATCCCATTCTCTTTTTACCCAACTAGGATCTACACCAGCTAAGAAACAAACTTGTTTAAAATCTTGAGAATAACTTTCAAGCCAGACTCTTGCATTCTTATAATCATTTAACCAAGGAACATACTTTTTTGTTTTCTTAGGTAAATCACGAGTACCATCGGTAAAGTTTTGAGCTATAACTGCTACCCATAAATCTTGTTCTGGTGTGGTCATTGTGAAATTTTTTCCTTTACTTTTTCTAAATATACAACTGCATCGAGTAGTTCTTCTTGTGTATCATTAATCCATTCTATCGTAGGTTTCTCAGCACTACGCATAGTGTTACCATACTTAACGATACCTTCATTAGATCTATCTAACATACGCATACAAATCTTTTTAACTAATGGATCTGTCATACTGCTCCACTCTTAAATAGTGTTTGGAATTGAGAACATAATGTTTGGTTATCTTCTCGATGAAAGTTATTACGCAAAGTTTTATAGTGAGCTTGTTCTATAGCAGTTAAGTGTTGCTTATACTCATTAGTCTGCTTGGCCCAATGTTCTTTCATTGCTCCTGATAAATCTTTAGGTGCATTGAATACTTGTTCAGCAAGTACAGTCTTTAAATATTCTTTAACTGCTGCAAACTTAGAAGCATCTAATGCATCTTTATCTTCATTATCAAAGTTTTCTTGTAAGGCTTTTTCCATTGCCTCTTGTGATATGATAGTCATTCATTCTCCTCTTGCACAAGTTGTCCATTATCATAGCCTTGCTTTATCGACTCTGCGATATGCTCTAAGTCAATATCATTAGGTTCATAATTAGGATAGTCTTGTATTGTTAAACTCCACCAACTAGTTTTCATATTTACTCCTTTCTAGAATGGTACCTCATCATCAAGATCATCATCTTTCTTTTCGACTTTCTTTTCTACTAGTGATTGCAATTGCTTTCTAGTAGCCATAGCTTTTTCGTAACCAGTGATACCATGACCAATCCATTTAGCTATTTCATTTGATGTATCTTTAAACTGTACACCTTTGTCGTGATGTAAAGTACAAAACAATTCAGATAATCTACCTGCTAATCCAACAGCGATCATACCGATTTCTTTTTCTGTAGGTTGTGGTGCAGGTGCAGGTGTTCCCTGACCACCACTCTCATTAATATCTACATCAGGTCTTTCTACTTTGAATGCAGTAGCATTACCATTACGTTCTTGTCCATAATGTACTAAGACTTTATCACCTACTGATACTTGAGGATCAAACTTAGTATAGAACTTTATCTTTGTTCCACTCTGATCTAGTACTACAGGCATGAACCATTGATCTTTGCCTGGTTTAGGTGGCGATATATAGTCTACCGTACCTACTGATTTATTCATTTCCATATCTTTACTCCTTTTAATTATTCCAATTCGCTTTGGCGTACTCACGATCTACCTCGCTCCACTTGAATCCATCTGTATTTAATGGAATCATTTGTTTAAATGTTTTAATGTTTGGTACTGTCCTCATGAATACTTCCAAAGATGTAAACGAACTTACCATAGTTTCGTAATTTTTCATAATGGTTTCTTCATCCAACTCAAAGACAGCTGACTTTTTATGTGATGCATATACTAATGTTGCTGGTTTTCCTATGAGTACAGAGTATAAAGACTGTTGCCTTACATGATCTTCTCTTGGTTTAGAGGGTACAGCTAGGGTAGCCTTAGTATCTACAATCATATTCTCCCATTCAAAGTCTGTTACAGTAGTGATAGGATGCTCTAGGATGTCCAAATTGTGTCGTCTATAGCGTTGGAATAGGTGAGGTACTTTAAAATCAGGAAAGTGTTCTTTGATAGCGTTATGAAGGTTTAAAGCTATACCTGATACTTTGTCCGTTTCATCAAACCATTCACCATCGAACTGATCTACCATATGCTTAGTAGTATACTCGACTATATCTTTATCAGATCTATTTAAGAATAAACCTAAGGCGCAACCAAACTCAGCTGAATGACCCATACCCATACGAGCAGTAGTCTCTGACTTAACACCCATGAGATTTCTATATACCCATAGAGACGGATTGTTATACCAATCATTACCCCTACTAGCACTATGTCTATATTCGTTTATCTTCATTGTTTCTCCTTTTATTTGCTGTATTATAATATCCTTTAGTACATTCTGCTGAACAATACTTTTTTGTTTTATATGCTACTTTAGTTAAGACTTGAAATTCTTTACCACAAGTTATACAAATTTTATTCATTGCTATCCTTTCTCAAATCACCTATTGTTTTTATATGTCAAACTACGATGAACCGTTCCCTAATTATAATAGGGAAATCATTATTACTCAACCAAATAAAAATAAACCTGCACATATTGTTAATATACGAGAGTCAAGTATTGAGACAATGTATTACAAGAAACATATAGATATTATTCAGTATCATGCTGGTTCAATCTTCAGGAAAAAATGGGAGTTATCCCAGCTTATTTCCAAACCTGAAGTTAAAGTACGAGTAGATCAATCTATCAATATGTCTATACCTGACGCTAAGTTAGATGCTATGAATGATCTAAATAGATTATATTATCAAATAGGACAAAAGTCTTATGACATACTAGAATATGTTTGTGGTTTAGGCCACAGCTTACGAGAACTAAACCAGAAGTTTAAGTTTCCTAGATCCTATGGTGGTCATAGATTCAGGGAATCATTAGATGAAGCAGCTATTTTTTATGGATTAAAGGACAAAGGTAATACTATACGTGGTAATAAGAAACGTTAAACATTTAAAGAATGTTAGACAGTATCCTTGTTCTACTTGTGGTACTGACCAGGATATACAAGCTCATCATCTTACACATATCAGACCAAATGGAATGTCAATGAAATCTGATGACAACTTAACCGTACCTTTATGTCCAATGTGTCACTATCATCTACATCACTATGGTGAAAGAAGATTCTGGAATGAACGTAATCTTGAACCATCTATCTATGCTGCAATATTATTTAAAAAAACACTTGACAAGTAGGCTTCAATAACTTACAAACTGTTGTAGAATTGCCACAGGTGTATCATTTATGAAACAAATCAATAAGTTAACTAAATCAGACAACTACTTAAAGACAGTAGATATGGAACAATTAGCTAGGTCAGTAGAATCTAGTCTGAATTGTCCACCTAAAGTAGCTAACGCTATAGCTAAACTTATATCTGCTAAGATCTATTTAGAATTAGTATGTGAAGAAGAAGAACACACAGACTATCTGTTAGATTTAGAAGATCAATTACATATACACCATGTCAAAGAAACAATCCATTGACGGTAAAAAGATAAAGGTACATTGTACCGATATCACTATCGAACTTAAAGAACCTGAATTCTCTGAGGATAATCTTACTGATTGTTATGGACACTATATTAAACGTAAGAATCTTATTCAAATAAACAAAGGTCTATCAGATATTGATGAGGCAAATACAATTTTCCATGAGTTAATGCATTCGATAGCGTGGCTCACTTGCGAAACTAATGACGGTGGTGCATTAGATAAAGATGATGTAGAAGAACGTATTGTAAATAATTTTAGTAACTATTGGATCGGTATCTTCCGTGAAAACAAGTGGTTACTTGATTACTTCAAAGAAAAATTATAGCCGAGAGAGTGCCTACCGGGGCAGCTTTGTAGGGATGAGATATCTCGCAGACCTTACACTCTCTCTATCCGTATCAACTACGGAATATTTTAACGAGAGAGCATACACCAAATGGCCATACTAGCCAGACCTTTTCTTGCATGGACTTTGAATATCTTTTAAGATTTGTCAAATCACATGCTCTCTCTAATCGGTGGTTTAACTTTATACACTGGTCACCGAATATTTATTTATTAGGTAATGCTATCTTGTTATAACCTAATTGTATATTTGCTTTGTTCTTTAACACATGACCTATAGTCTTGAACAACTGTTCAGTCTCAGATCCTGCTGACCAAATATAATCTCGTACCTCTTGATGTACTTCATCTAAATGTAATAGAGCCTCACCTTCTGGTGTTCTCTTAAACTCTTTTTCAATTACATCAACTGATAATGATTTAAGTTTAGATTCTATAGAATGACAAGTATCATTACCATGCCAAGAACAATGCTTACCTTGATCTTTATACATTCTGCTTATTACATTTGTTATATTTTCTATCATTTTATTGTAATCATCTTCAAGTTGTTTAAGTTTAGCTAACTTTTTATCTAGCTTTACTTTCTTTAGAAATTCAGGAAATAATTTCTTAGCCATTGTTTCTTTCTTATCGGCTAACTGTAATTCATATCCTTGTTTCTCTGTATAAACAAGATCACTTACTCTACCAAGTAAATACTCTCGTTGTCTTTCTGACATTCTACTCATACTTTTTCCTTTCTATTTTAAGTTGATTGAGTTTGTCTCTAACTAATATCTGAATGATTCGTTTTTTATTTACACCAGTCATTAGGCATAACTCATCCATCATATCAGTTAATTCTTGATGATCTTTATCTGTTAGATTGATTGCAAAATATTTCCAACCATCTTGTTTAGGACTACTCATTGATAGGTTCCATATCTACGAGAGCTGCATCACCTACTATATTAGCTATCGGTGTTGTTCTACCCTCATGATCTAACCATTCACAAAATAATTGAGTAGCTCTACCATTGATACTATTATCATCTTTGAATCTACCTTCTTCATCTATATAAAGATCGTATGATAGATTATCTTTTCTTGCACCAGTTATCTCTATGGTATTACAACTTAGTAGTTTATACATATCTTTAAAGTTTGGGCCATCGTCACCCTCTACTTTATGTAAAGATATATCACCTTCAACTGGTATAAGTGTTACTCTATATTTATTCATATCTTATCCTTTCTTTTAAGAGGCACAGTAGAACGAAAGAAACTACTGCACCTCATTCCTCTAACTAAGGAATATGTTAGATATATTTAGGTTTAGCTATTACACTAAACGCAACCTTAGGATCATCAACATAGTTCTGTGCTTCTTCAGTACTAATCATTTTATTGATTTCAATCATCAATGTATTAGTAACTTGAATCGGCATATAACCTTTGATCCCAGAGTGAACTGGTTTACCAGTGGAAGTATCCCATTGATTAACAGGATAGGCTTTAATGTAAACCTCTTGTTCCATATCTGGATTTATTACTGGATTGCTCATATTTTTCTCCTTTCTTTTTATCCTATTTTAAAACCTTGATCTGATTCTTTACAGTAATCAGCAAACTCTTGTATATTTTCTACACTCATTGGATAACTAGCATCTGAATTATATTTTATTTTATGATACATGACTTGCCATAACTCATGCTTCTCATCTTTTAATTCATTACCACAAGTAGCACCTTGATCTTTAGTCCATTGATCTAATGCTTTCATTAATATTTCTTCTGCCTTAACTTCTTTATTTCTTTTCTTTTCATATACATCAGTAGAATCTTTTACTGTACCATCATCTATTAATGCTTGTAATCTAGTAGCTAACATAATACTTTCAGATCCTTTGATCTCTACAAAATCATTATAGTTACCACGCTTTAATTGTTCTGCACTTAGTAAGTCATCACAGAATCTTGTTACGAAACTCCAGATAGGTCTCCATCCCCAGACATTTTGTCTAAAGTATGTTTCACCTTTCTCTTTGTTTTGTCCTATTAAATCAAATCCCATATGTTATCCTTTCAGTTAGTACCACCAGTCTTTAATTGACCAGAGGAATTGGTTTAAATAATATGCAAATGTTTGCCATAAGTTTCTACTATAATTCCAAGCAGGTAAAAAACTTACGATTAAAAATAATCCACACCAAAATATTAAAGTAGCATATTGTTTAGGTGTTTTATTTAAAATATTTCTTTCTCTATATTTACTAAGTATAGATGTTAATCTATCTATTTCTTTATCTCTCCATGTGATTTCATCAAAGATAGATTTAATTTCTTCATCATCATATTTCATATTAATGTTCTGTTATTGGATAGAGTTCTTTAGGTTGATCAAAGATAGTAATTAATTCTTCTTCGTTCCAATGATTCTGAACATCAGTATCTTCTAATGCTTTCTCTATTGCTTGATCTACAGTAATTAAATTCCATCTTAGATCTTTTAATAATTTATCAATCACTATCTCAGAATTATCAAAGCTTAGTTCTGATGCTTTACTCATATATAGGTTCCTTATTCTCTGACTCATTCATCTCATCAGTTACAGATTGTTCCCATAATTTAAATTGATCTTGATAGTCAGCATTCAATGATGTGATCTTGCTAATTGTTTTATCTTTATCTATCTTGTTATTATAATAATCGTCTAAGATCTTATTGATCTCATCCATCCATTCATTTGGCATTGTCTATTTCTCCTTTTGTTTTAATTGCATCTGCTCTAATCCTATCTGTATGACCATGATAACATATCATACACAAGTGATTAGCTCCATGTTTCTTTATATCTTCTTCGCTTTGAATAAAGCCAAAGTGTTTTGAATCAGTTTCCCAATTACAATTTCTACATACTAAGTTCATGTTAATCCTTTCTTGATGTTAGTTCTATCCAATACCTCTCAGCTATTGGTCTACCTTTCTTGTCATCTATTAGATACTGAGTCCATATATCTTCGAGCATAGACTTCAACATCATTATATCTTCTTGTTTAAATGATTTGATGATAGGTCTACGATTACCCTCTGAATATAATATAAACTCTGTTCTTTCTTTAGCAGGTTTTAACTGTGTAATTTTATCAGTCATTGTCTACCTCTTTGTTAAGATGTGGCTGTCCTTCAATCCAGGTAAATGATCCATAAGTGTCATTAAATTCGTATATTAATTTCTGCATAGCTAATTCAACGAATCTCATTTTACTAGATTGTAGTTCTTTACATATTATTTCCGCTTGATCGTTAAGTTCTTTTGGTACACTCACAGTTGTGTACTTTCCACTACCTGTTCGTTTAGTATTTCTAATTGTATTAAATAATTCTTTTGGCATTTCTATCCTTTTCTTTCATAAGTTTTTTTGTATTCGTCTATCAATTTACTTGCAGCTAATGTAAGAAATTTTACTTTGCTACATTCTAATTTAGCACATATTATTTCAACTTCTTTGTTGATTTCTTTTGGTAAACCAACAGATTTATATTTTCTTTTTGTTAGTTTAGTATTTGTTATTGATTCAAATGTCATGTCTATTTATTCCTTTTGTAAAGGTGAGGTAGATTTAAACCCGACTGAACATCAAGTATCTACCTCGACCTGTTTTAGTTTATGGTTTCATTTGTTAATGTCACATTTCCTTGAAGGAAGTTTTCATTAACTGTAGACCATACAGCTACATCTAATACTCTACCCTGACTATCAGTTATATATCCTGAGAACATTGGAGCATTTTCATTATCAGATTGTACTGACCAAAGAACTATTTGATTCTCTGTATCTGGTACCCACTGATTATTAGTTTGTTCTGCATAGGCAATACTACCTATTAACATTACAAACATAACAACTAGACTTTTCATAGATCTATCCTTTCTGTTTTGTTGTTAATCTTTTTCATTACCATATATCTTCATTAAATGTTCATAAGATAGTGGCTCATATATTTTAGCACTGTACCCTTCATTGATACAGTATTTAATATTATCATCTGACATATCTTCATCAGGTACACAGTCATAGTTTGCTATAAATATATCATCACACATTAATATATATGAATCATCAAACATATACTTTGAACACCAGATTTCTTCTTTAGTATCCCAGTAATCAGGTTCAGCATATACTATTGAACTTATCATTAGCATACACAATATAATTATATATCTCATAGTTTATCCTTTCATTAATCTGCATAAGTTTGTAGATAATATTTACTTGGGAAGAAATCTTTTTCCCAGTCTCTTATATCTATATACTTAGACCATTTAATTTTATTAAGAGATTTATTAGCTTTATCATAATCATCAAAGACTTCTTTGTATCTTAGTCCTAACTTAGATGACCACATTATTCTGATACTATATTCTTCTACTGCACCTGAATGATATATTCTTATTACTACATCTTTATCTTTTAATCTCCATTGATTCATGTCTATCTCCCTTTCCTACTGAGCCTTGCTTACTTACTTTTCGGAGTAATCGCTTTGCGATTTCCCTTAATCGAGCGAGCGTAGCGAGCGAGAAATTTTTGTTCTTGTTTTGTTCTGATTTAGATTGTAAAAAATCCCCACCAGAAATTAATCTGATGAGGATTTAAAAAGATTATGCTGTTAAATATTTCATCATATCTTTATGTGCTGATGCTGTCATAACCTTTTTATTGTCAGCACTTGAACCAAAGCTAATAGCATAACTGTCTGGCTTTTCTTTTAATAAAGTTTTATAAAGCATCTCAGTTTTTGCATATTGAACCTCTGCTTGATTCTTTTTTCTTTTCCAGAATGAAGCCTTTAATCCGTCAAGCTCAAGCTTTGAACTCTCGAATTTGCTTGTCCATTCAATATGATTGTCCTGGCATTTCTTAATCCAAGCAAGAACAGACTTAGCGTTAAGGCTTGCTTTTAACCCAATAACAAAACTTATGAAATGAACTTCACCTTCATCATAAGCCTTTGAGTTATTATCTTCTTCTGTTGGAACTTCAAGATATTCAGCTTGACATAGTTTAGTTAACGCTTCGCAATCATTAACCCACCTTGTAGCCATTTTTTTAAGCTCTTGAGTAGTTTCATTTGATAGTTGAGTAATCATATTATAGTCCTTTCGTTATTGTTATTATTATCATTATTCTTATTTGTTTTTCTTTCCTTTGGTGTATAAATTAATCCACCATCTTTATCTTCAAAAACATCATAGTCTTTGTTATTCACTATTCCCATAGCAATTAGTCCTACACATTCCATTTTATTGTCCTTTCGTTAGTTAATATATAAACATTAAAGTATTCATTAATTATTGTAAGTATTATTTTTATATATATTTATTATACATAGTTTAAATCTTCCCCTTTCTTCCTTTGGTAAAAGCGGAAGCACTCGTTGTCGCCCCTGCGAGGGACGCTTGGCGGATAACAGCCACTTAGCCTGTTACGCCAAGTGGAAATAAATAATATTCCAACCATAACCTTATTGAATATATTATACTTATCTCTCATCTTATTCTTCTCTATGTATATACAGTAACGATTCATTCATTCCTTTTATCTATTCACCTGTGCTTAGGATGGTAGCTATAAGGGTCCCTTCCCTGCGGGAGAAGGAAGGAGGAGAGAGAGAAAAGAGAAGGATACCAAGGTAATAATTCAAGACGGATGGTACTGTACAGTAGGAACTAGGCAAGCGTAGAGCAAAGCGTTGGGCGTAGCCCAACTCTCTTGCGACATCAGCGCGCAGGTCGCTTAGCGGTTAGCTGAAGGGGGGTTTTATAAAGGCATAGGGCGTAATTATTTAGAGGGGGTCTCCTCTTATATAAAGGAGGTTTGTTAAAACAATCTCATACTTGACGTAACTACACAAATAACACATATTCAAAACGTGGGGGGTTTCATATCTAGTCCTTTCAACTCCCCCCACACTCATTATGACTGAACTGACACTAAAATTTACATCGGCACCAGCAATATTATTTTTAGAGACGCAGCTACCCATAAGGGCAATAAAGGATATCAACAAATATCTAGATGCTCGACACAATAAGGGGGCTGAATCCTTTGAGGACAAGTTGGTGGGGCAAATATCGCACGGTGAACAGCTTAAGATGGATCCAAAGGACAAACTAATTGAACCATTTATGAAAATTGTGGCACATATGTCACAGGAGTACATAAAACAGTTCTGTCATACCATAGGAGCAGAGCCAATGAAGCGAATTCCAGGGGTACATAGCTTATGGTCGGTACATTCTTACGAACGAGACTACAATCCTGTACATGATCATGGGGTTGACACCATAATGGGTATAAGTTTTACGACATGGACTAAGATTCCGCCACAAATTGCGAATCAAAAAGAATATTCTGCTGCAAACCTAACACATTCTAGTGGGGTTTGTGATGGATTCCTACAATTTCACTTTGGACAAACTGGAATGCGTGGATTAGAGGAGCTAAGAGCGCCCTTCTCCAGAACATACAAGCCTGAGGTTGGTAAATTGTTGATGTTTCCCTCATGGGCGCAACATTGTGTGTACCCATTTGAAGGAAAGGGAGAAAGACGTACAGTTGCAGGTAACTTAAATATGTTCCCTGTACCTCAAGATAGCGAATGATGTGCATCCTCGTGCATATTTGAGCGTTTAAACACTATTTAAAAGGAGATTAACTATGCCATACGGTAAAGGAACATACGGATCTAAAGTCGGTAGACCAAAGAAGATCAAGAAGAAAAAGAAAAAAAATAAGAAGAATAAGTAATGGCTGAATATACACACCCTTTATTTTTAGGAGATCCAGGAGAGCATGGACTCTATCAGGATCTAATTAAAGTATATAGGGGAGAAATAAAAGGCAAAGAAGCTAGAGATATAGTAAATGCAGCGACAGGGGAGTTTCCTCAACAAGCATTTGACATGGCTAAAAGAGAAGCTATTCAAAGAACTGATACTCCACAAGGTCGTATATCTACATACAATTCTCGTACTGACTTTAAAAAGAAAGCAAAACAAGGTAAGTCATGGCCTATGATGACTACCGATGGTATACAGAATGCATATATAGAAAAGAATAAAATAGTTGCACCAGGTTCTAAATTTGATGGAATGAAAGCTACTGAAGGTAATCTAAGAAAAGCATTTGTATTGCCAAAAGATTTAAATCAAATACCTGCTAATGTTAATTGGAATTTATTAAGAGATACTAACAAATCTAGTAAAGCAATGATGGATGATATTCACGGACCAGTAATGCTACCAGGTACAAACTTAGAAAGACGAGGACCCAAAGGAACATTTAGAGACTTTTATCCTGGTGATAGTGGTGAATTTCCAATACCTAAACCACCAGTTAATAATCCAGTAATGATGCCAGGTACTAATTTAGAAAGACGTGGCCCAAGGGGTACGTTTAGAGATTTTTATCCAGGTGATAATATGCCTCCATATCCAAACAATAATATGCAAATGAATACTAACAGACCAAACAATATATTAGTTAAACTAGCTACTATGCAGAAATTAGGACTATTAACATGACACACGGTGGAAAAAGAAATGGATCTGGTAGACCTAAAGGTATTAAGGCAGGAACAAAAGCAGAACGCTTGGCTGCTGAATTAGGTAAAGGACAGACTACTCCATTGAAATATATGTTGAATATGTTGAATAATCCTCAGGTATCTATTGAAAAGAAAATGTGGGCAGCAAAGGAAGCAGCACCATTTGTACATTCTAAGAGAGCATCTTTGAATACTACAATTACTGGTGATGATGATAAACCTGTAGCTGTTACTATAGGATGGAGAAAGAAAAAGTAATGGCATCTCCTAAGCCAAAGAATCCAGCTTTATATGCTAGAGTAAAAGCAGAAGCTAAAAAGAAATTTAAGGTATATCCTTCTGCATATGCGAACGCATGGCTTGTTAAAACATATAAGAAACGTGGCGGAAAATATTAATGGCCTACAAAGGTGGGCTACGCAAGTGGTTTAAAGAAGATTGGGTTGATGTTAAAACTGGAAAGAAATGTGGTCGTTCCGGTAAGAAAGATAAAGGCAGACCCTATCCTGCTTGTAGACCTAAAAAGGTAGCAAAAAGAATAACAAAGAAAGAGGCAGCTAAAAAGACTGGACCTAAAAAGGTTAAGTGGTCTGTTACTGCATCAGGAAGAAAGAGAAAAAATAAATGATGAAATCAATTAAAGCACCTGCTGGTTTTCATTGGATGAAGAAAGGTTCATCTTATAAATTAATGAAACATTCAGGTAAATTTAAATCACATAAGGGAGCATCATTAACTGCTAAGTTTGAGGTACAGAAGAAACATGGCTAAAACACCAGCATGGCAAAGAAAAGCAGGTAAGAATCCTAAAGGTGGATTGAATGCTAAAGGTCGTGCATCTTATAACAAGGGGCGTACTAAGACAGGTAAGAAACGTAACTTAAAAGCTCCAAGTAAAAAGGTTGGTAATCCAAGACGTGCATCTTTCTGTGCCAGGATGAAAGGCATGAAGAAAAAATTAACATCTGCAAAAACAGCAAGAGATCCTAACTCAAGAATTAATAAATCTTTGAGAGCATGGAATTGCTAATGAATAATGAATATTGAAATACCTTACGAACCCAGACCGTTACAAGAAAAGATTCATAACGAATTAAAACGATTTAATGTTTTAGTTTGTCATAGACGATTCGGTAAAACCGTACTCGCAGTAAATCATTTAATAATGACCTGCTGTGAAAAACCTAATTCTAGATTGGCGTATATCGCACCAACTTATCGCCAGGGTAAGGCAGTCGCTTACGACTATTTAAAAGAATATACAGAACCCTTAATGAAACTTGGTGGCAAACGACACGAGACAGAATTAAAAGTTGATCTATGGAATGGCTCAAGATTACAAATCTTTGGGGCAGACAACCCAGACTCACTCCGAGGCCTTGGCTTCGATGGAGTAGTTTTGGATGAATTTGCCCTTATGTCACCTAGGACTTGGACTGAGATTGTAAGACCTGCTATATCAGATAAACTTGGATATGTTATCTTTATTGGTACACCAATGGGGCATAATCATTTCTGGGAAGTATATGATTTAGCTAAGAGACGTGGTGGAGAATGGTACGCTGAATTATATAGAGCTTCAGAAACAGAAGTTATATCTGATGATGAGCTTGAAGAAGCTAGGGCTACAATGCCTGAGGACCAATTCGAACAGGAATTTGAAGTAAGCTTTCAAGCTGCAGTTTCAGGTGCCTACTTTGGAAAACAAATTCAAAAGGCAGAAAAAGAAAATAGAATTACTGATGTTGAATATGATCCTACTATTGATGTAGAAACATGGTGGGATTTAGGTATAGGTGATTCAACTGCTATATGGTTTGCACAAAGAACCGGTAATGAAATACATCTGATTGATTATTTAGAAACATCTGGTGAATCATTAGCTTATTATGTTAATGAACTTTCTAATAAACCTTATAATTATGGTAGACATATAGCACCACACGATATTACTACAAGAGAACTTGGTACTGGTAAATCAAGATTAGAAGTAGGTAGAGAACTAGGAATAGATTTTGAAGTATGTCCTAAACTAGCAATTGATCATGGCATAGAAGCTGTGAGAAATAATCTAGATAAATGTTACTTTGATAAAAATAAATGTAAATATGGTATTGATTGTTTGCGACAATACCGTAAACAGTTTGATGATAGAATGCAAACATTTAAAAATAAACCCCTACACGATTGGGCATCACACGGAGCTGATGCATTTCGCTATGGATGTAGCGTAGATGGTCCAACAAGAACTGATTGGGCAAGACCTATGAGTGTAGATATTAGATATGTAGTTTAAGGAATTATATGGCAAAAGGTAAATCATTATCAGAACACGAGGTAAGTGCGATACTAGCTAACGAATTAAAAAATTCGTATGGTTACTTTGATACAGAACTTGTAGAAGATCGTAAAAAAGCAAATGAATATTATTTTGGTGAAGCATTTGGTAACGAACAAGAAGGAAGATCACAAGTAGTTTCAACTGATGTTGCTGATACTGTTGAATCAATTTTACCTTCTTTGTTAAGAATATTTACTGCATCAGATAATATTGTTAAAGTAGATCCTGTTACACAAGAAGATGTACAAGTTGCAAAACAAGCAAGTGATTATTTAAATCATATTTTTAATAAAGATAATGATGGATTTACTACTCTTTATTCAATGTTTAAAGATGCATTGCTACATAAAAATGGAATAGTAAAAGTATATTGGGATACGTCAGAGAATACTAAACAAGAAACTTATGAAAGATTATCTGAAGCAGAGTTTACAATGCTTATTGATGAAGAAGGTGTTGATGTAAAAGAACATAGTGAGTACGAAGATGAAACATTTAAAGAACAAAAACAGAATATTAAAAAAGAAATTAATGAAGCTGCTGATAATGTAACTGCAATTATGATGGAGGATCAATTAAAAGAAGTTCCTATTCCTAAATTACATGATGTTGTTATTACTCGTACAGAAAAATTTGGTAAAGTTAGATTTGAAGCTATACCACCAGAAGAATTTTTAATTCAAAGACGAGCTAAAACTTTAGAAGATGCACATTTTTTATGTCATCGTACTACTAAAACTAGAAGTGAATTAATTGAAATGGGATTTGATTTTGACACAGTTTCTGGTTTAGCTGGAGAAACTACACAAAGATATAATACAGAAGCAAGTACACGACATAGAAATATTGATGATGATTTTACTGGTGAAGTTGGTGATAGTTCTACTGATGAAATAGCAATCTGTGAATCATATATTAGAATAGATGAAGATGGTGATGGCATTGCAGAACTAAGAAAGATTACTTCATCAGGTGATGATAGTCATACAATTTTAGATGATGTTATTGTAGATAGTCATCCATTCTGTTCTGTTACTCCAATTATTGTACCACATAGATTCTATGGTAGATCTGTTTCAGAGTTAGTTGAGGACATTCAATTAATTAAATCTACAGTTATGCGTCAGATATTAGACAATATGTATCTTACTAATAATAACAGAGTAGCTGTAATGGATGGTCAAGTTAATTTAGAAGATCTATTAACTAACCGACCAGGTGGAGTTGTAAGAACTAAAGCAGCTCCAGGACAAGTCATGATGCCAATGACTACACAAACTATTAACAACCAAGCGTTCCCATTACTTGAGTATTTAGATACTGTTAAAGAAAACAGAAGCGGTATTACTAAATACAATCAAGGTATGGATACTGATAGCTTAAACAAAACTGCTTCAGGTATTAATACAATCTTATCTCAATCACAAATGAGAATAGAATTAATTGCAAGAATCTTTGCAGAAACTGGTGTTAAAGATTTATTCAAGAAAATGTTTGAATTAGTTGTTAAGTATCAAGATAAAGAACGAATAATTAAAATTAGAAATAACTTTATTCCAATGAATCCTATGGAATGGAGAGATCGTTGTAATGTAAGTATTCAAGTTGGATTAGGAACTGGTTCAAGAGATCAACAATTAGGAATCTTAAATCAAATACTAA
>VTLG01005815.1_pt1 | contig 37897 bp, 57 predicted proteins | sample 4694571 | NCBI WGS metagenome assembly VTLG01 (sample SAMN12604809, study PRJNA352737) | marine metagenome | biome: ENVO:00000447; feature: ENVO:00000209|ENVO:00000569|ENVO:01000036; material: ENVO:00002151; isolation source: viral sequences binned using virsorter ...
GTTCGAAATTACCTGCGACGCCTCGCGAAGTAAGGACCCTGAGAATGATTCTCGTTCTCAATAAAAAATTGACAAAAAAAATCCCCGCCGAAGCGGGGACGAAAATTATTTGATTGGAAATAATTCAACGGAATTAATTTTTTTAATTCCTGATTGAATTTGATTTCTCAACCAAATCAAATCTTCAAAAAGTAAATTGATTTCTTTGTTGTGAATTTCTGCGCGATTTTGAAAATCGTTCAAATATTCTTTCGGAGAAATTAATTCAGATTTTTTCAAATCCTTCATTAATTCAATTTCCGTTTTCAAGATTTCAATTTCATTTAGCGCGAGTTGATACTCGGCGTAAATTTCCTTCTTGAGAGATTTAGACGAAATCGTCATTTTCAGAGGTGCGATTGAACAACGTAACGCGTGCGCGTTACATATATATAATAACAAAATTTCCTGTGGAAAACTCAAATTGAAACAAATCTTATTGTAAATGTGTTGGAATCAAAAAACAGTTTTTCTTATTAATTCTCACTCAATTGATCAGCATTCTTTATATCCAAAACAAAAATTGTCTTTATTTAATAATTGTCAATTTACAAATTGGACTTAAGAAATACGACTGAAATATTAAGGAATACGACGACTTCATAATTAGTAATATTTTGTGGAAAAAATTGTGGAATTGTGGAAAAAATAAAGAAATCAAATTGATTTCAAAGTCATTCTACCAACTGGGAAGTCATAAAATCAAAATATGAACAAATATAACCAAATTCGATACGATCCGGTAGTACTTGATAGTACAAAATATTAACCAATAGTATCGAATACTATTTTATACTATTGGGTAGTATCTTGATATTGAGAATCACTCTTAATAATAAAAAGAGAAAATATTAAAAATTAATAAAGAATATTAAATTTTATGAAATATCAATTGTTAATTATAATTATAAATAAATTACAACATTTTAACTATTAATAATAAATAGTAATATTTTTACTATTTATTAATAATAAATAAGATTCATTAAATAATAATAATAAACAATTAATTCTAGTTTAATTTAAATTAATAATAAATAGTAATTACTAAATATTATAATATATAGTAATTGTTAAATATTATAATATATAAGGATTACTAAATATTCTAAATAAAAATCAAATTATGATTAATTATTAATTATAATTAGATAACATATATTAATTAATAATAATTAAGAATGCAATCTAATTACTAATCAATTGTTATTAAATAGTAAATACTAATTAATAATAATTAAGTTGTAATCTTTTTACTAATTAATTATAATTAAATAGTAATCACTAATTAATTATAATTAACTAAGAAAACATTATTGAAAATGATTCTCATTTGCAGCAATACTAAACCGAATTTACCCCGGTACAAAAAAACACATAAACCAATAGGTCGCCAGAACTTCGACCTTTAAACCAATAGGACGCCAGAACTTTTTCAAATTCCAAAAAAAAAATTTCAAAAAAATTTTACGCATAAAAAAGACCCCTGCGGTTTCGTAGCTGAGGAGGTAGAACGGTGGTCGATTGAGGCTCGACTATTGCTTGAAAGCCTCCTGAATTGATCGAAGCTCGCTTCAGGTGGAAAGCTTGCCCTTTTCGTGTACGGGACGGTAGAGAGGTCAGCGGCGAGCTATCTGACTTGTGCCGTATATATATATTATCTTATTATCTTTAATTTGGGAGATTTACAACATTCTCTTAATATAATAATAACTTATTACAGTTATAAGGTTTCCTTATCACCCGCACGGTGGTTTTCTGTACTACTTGAATAGTACTGAAGAGCAGCGAAAAACAGTACTACTTGAATAGTACTAAAAATAATAAAAAAAGGCCCGTAAGATACGAGCCTTGAAGTATTAATTAGTCGTGAAATTTTAAAAGAAAATAATCACTATTGTGATCATATCCGTGAGCAAAAATCTCACAATTTTCAAAACGTTCTTTTCTTAATTCTTCGGCTGCTCTGAAATGATTCTCAGTGGCCCCAAATTGATAATTATAAGAAATGGTTTTTGAAAATTTAGTCTCGGAGTCCCAAGAGAGCGTAGCCTTAATCCTGCTGCCTCTGAAATTAGTAGGCCCAAGATATTTGGTAACGATCGTTTGATAATGATTGTTAATCATCGAGAACCCCAAAGAGACGAACAATTAACCAAGCAAGAAGAGCGCGATTCACTTTTTTTCCTCCGGTAAAAATCCGAGTTGAAAAAGAGATTCGTTTTCAATTTCTTGCGCGAGATCATCAGCGTCTGGAGATTGCCCTTGCATTGCTCCGCATTCAGAAGCGGAACCGTACTCAATTGAAATTCCTGTGCTGAGGAGATTTGCGAGAACTTGGGCCGGAGAGCGACGATCGGCAAAAGCAATTTGAAAAATTACTTCTTTTTGCTTGTCCGTGAGGACAAGGTTTGAATCCTGAAGATTCATAAATCCGTTGCGATTGGACCTTTGCATATTATCGTAATACATAAAAATAATATTTATTTGTAGTATTGCGTAATATAAGATTATCTTATTATATTTATTAGATATGCTAATATAAGATTTATTTATAATATTTATTAGTTTTATTAATATAAGCTTTACTTATAAAATTTATTAGTTTTGCTAATATAAATTTTTCTTATGTTATATATAAACCATACTTATACAAGAATTTCTTATATTATACATAAACCATACTTATACAAGAATTACTTATATATTTTATAAGAAAAACTAATATTAAACAAACATAAAAAAGCCCCCGTAGGGGCTAGGTGTTTTTACTCATCGAGTGCCTCAATGAGCTTGTTGTTCTCAGCAATCAGCTCATCAGTGACCTTGAGGAGCTGCTTCAGACGGTCGAGGTGCTCGTCGTCTTGGCGCTTGAGCTCAGCGATCTGGTCGCGGAGCAGGTCAGCAAGTTGACCCATGTGATCCTGTGCGATGGACTCACTCATTATAGCCCTAGGGGTAGGTTGCACAGAGTTCTCATGACAGTACGTAGATTGTCATACTCCTGTACTATGATATTAGTACACTGTACTACTCCGAACTAGTACGCTGACCTTATTGAGAATGAGTTTCATTAAAATTAAGCAAGAAAAAAATACTCGAAAAAAAATTTGGCCTAGAAAAAAAAATCAAAAAAATTTTTCGGTCTAAATAATTGAACTTGAAAAAAAAATTGCCGTCGAAAATTTGACTTGAAAAAAAAATTGCCGTCGAGGATTTAACTTGAAAAAAAAAATCGAACTAGAGGATTTAACTTGAAAAAAAAAATGGCCTGTAGGATTTGACTTTGAAAAAAAAATGGCCTGTAGAATTTGATTTTGCTTATTGAGAACGGTTCTCGACTACCTAACAAACTGACTAAAAATGAGAATGATTCTCATTATCACTGTTATTGAGAATGATTCTCATTATCAGTAGTATATTTGCACCCCTTAAACCGGAAGACTCCCATAATAGCACCCCCCTTAAACCGAATGCTTGCCAGAACTGCACCCTTTAAACCGACACCTTGCCAGAACTTTGTATGTCTTAAACCGAATGCTTGCCAGAACTAGATGCGTTTTAGGTTTCTAAGAAGTTCAGATGTAAAAACTTTTTCTACAGAAGTTTTAGCAAGATTCTCAAAATTAAATTTAGGCGTATAGCTCGGAAAATAATCAAGAGAAATAAATTTCTGTTTAAGACTCCTTTTTAAGACTTTATAAATACCAGCTTTAGGTAGCTTTCCTTTATTTAGACCACGAATTTTGTTTGCATGAGCCTCAAGGCCAATTTGAAAGGCAGCATTAGGCGGAACCCATATATAACTACCAAGAGTTTTATATCCCATACCTTTATTCGTAGGCATCCGAAAATCTTCAAAAGCCTTGATACCCCATAAAGCCTTTGTATATTCACCAGGTGACAATCTACGTCTTCCTATAGTTTGCAAAGCAGGCATCATGTAATCATCTTGCATTCCTCCAAGGAATCCCTTTTGTTCTAATCGTTGTTGAAACCTAGTTCTATAAACACGTCCACCTGCAATTTGAGGAGCCAAATATCTAGAAGGAGGGTTGCCCTTCGGAGCATCATCACGAATAAAAACAGAGGCTTCTATTCCACCACCAACAGGCGTAGGTTTTTTATATAAAAATGATTTAAGTGTAAAAGGAACAGTACTTTCAAATTTAATTTGCGCCCAATGAGATAATTCACGCGATGTTTCAAAAACAGCTTTATGTAAAGCGGAATTAGCAGCACGTGGCAATAAAAACTTTTCTATCTCATCAACTTTTCCAATTAATGCTTCGGGAGTAAAAGTGACGGAAGCTGTTCTTGCCATGAACTTAGTCTATCCGTTCCAAATGGAAACGCCCCTTCCCAAAGTTCACAAAGGGAAGAGGCGCTGTCCAATCGCTCCCTAAGTATAGCACCTATCCCTAGGAGACAATGGAATGTTTAGGATTGTAAACGCAATTGCCTCCACAATTCTCCCAGGAAACATCATTAGGAGAAATTTCAATTTCTGGATACTGCAGTGTGTACCAACGATGTCCACACTCATGACAAGCACGACGGCGCACAATTTTTAAGTCTTTTGTTTTCTTAGTCAATACAACACGAGCAGAATTTGCTCCACATTCAGGGCAACTGCCTATGAAAGAAAAAATTTTCATAACGTAATGTCCAACTCCATGATGGTTCCACTGACTCCAGGCTTCTCACCTTCTTGGCAATAAACCTTTTGAGCTTCAATAGAAAAACATAAAGCATCATCTCGAATTACACCAGCAAGCGTTATTGCGTCTAAGACAGCTCGACAAAGCTTGTCGATATCTGGCATCGTTGTTTTAAACAACGGTGCATTTGCCTTGAGCTTGCCTTTTGAATTGAAATGAGATTTCAATCGAGGAAATTTAAAAATCAATGTAATTGATACACCGGCCTCAAAAACACAACCGTCAGCAGCACAAATAATGTCATTAATTAATTGCTCACGCCAAATAGGTAATTTTTTACTGGATTCAATCATGACACCTCTACCGACATGACGTTTACTACCTTGAGGAGCGGCTTCCCCGATAGTGGTCCAATTAACAACCATCATTTGAGGTCAATCCAGGATTTATCATCTTTACGAACCCATTTATATTCCACATTTTTCTCCATTATGTATTCATGGGTAAAAATATTAGCTCCACAATGCTGACATTTTAATTGGCGAAGAGTGTAATCTTCATAGGGCCAAGTTTTCCTAACAGAAAACTCAGACATATGACAATGGTTGCATTGATGTCTCATAAGCGTTCCTTTTGTTTTTTCCAATAATCAATAAGTTCACGTAATTCAGCAATACGTTTTTCTGCGCGTTCGATCATCTCATCAAGGTAATTACGATCTTTCATTAAATTCTCTCCATTCTTTTCGAATGAAATCATAGAAAACAAGAGATAAGACGATGACAATTGTGATGAAATCTTCTTTCCAAAGATCAGATTTTGTAGTCATAATTCAGATTTAGATTGATTTGAAGGAAAAAAAGAATCAAGAACAAGAACTTTTGTATTCTCACCCCAACGTGCCTTAGCTTTTTCTACTGCCTCAGCAGACCTTGCAGCTCGAACCAAAACTTGTTGTGAATGAACCATGTCTTCAGTTTTAATGCAAAGCACAAAATCCTTCATGATTCATTACCCAAACTCAACTCGATTTGATCAAGACGACTTTCAATTTCTGCAATGTTCTTAAGCACAAGACGATTTGAAGCAAGAATTACGCCTGCAAGTTCTTTTACTGTGTTTGCACCAACGTGCATTTGCTCTTGCATCAATTCAAATTCCTTGCCTTCTTCTAAAAGCTCCTGCCAACGACGTCTCGTAACTTCGTTCTGAAGCTCTTTGAATTTCAGCTTTTCATTTAAAGCTTTGTCATCAGTCATGATCGAATAGTCCAGAAAGGTGTACCAGTTTTTTGAGAAGCCAAACCAATCGATTGAGCAGTTTGTTTGAGCGTTTTTAGTTCAACTTCTTTTTGTCGAATTTCAGAACACTTGCTGTAGTCATAAGTTTTTCTCCCAGGGTTAAACATGAAAGTAACCTGTTGGAATTTAAAACTTGAGACACTATCCTGCTTTTTTAAATGATTTAAATCACCTTGAGCAAAAGCGAGAGATAATTTATGCTCAATTAATTTAAGGTCTCTATCGAGAGCCTCTTTTTTTTCCCTAAGAGAAAGGAACGCAGAAAGAAAGCCTTCGGCTTCCTCTTTGTAGTTTGTCATCGCGATTGGATCAACTCTTAAATATTAGCACTACAGGTAGTGCTAGTAAACAGGTTTAGTAATTTTGTAATACTCCCCGAGCAATACTTCATGGTTAACTGCCAAAGACCCAGCAATCCCATTCATTGAAGCTGCATCCATCATTGAAAAGTCCTCTTTAGGCAATTTCTCAATCCGTTCACAAATCACCTTCGTTCGATCTCTTTCAGCCATTAATTTTTCCAAAAGTCGTTGGCGAGGAGTGAGCTGTTCAGTCATTAGCTTTGTTGGTTTGCATATTGTTGTAGACGTTTTTGCCAATGCTTTTCGTGATACAACAAATCATCCCCTGAAGCAAAGACAGGAATTGAAGGTTGATCAGGAAAAACATAGAGCGCAATCAGGCGGTCTACGTCGATCGAATGATTTTCTTTCAGGCAAAGGCGATATGCCTGCATTTGGCACAAAGCTTCATTACAAATGAAGCTTTGAGGTTGCTTCTTGCCTTCTCCCTTGGTTTTTAAATCAAATAAAACAGTCTCGTCACCAATTTTAAAAAGGGCATCAAAAGTCCCAGCAAAAGGAATAAGACCTTGATCGCTACAAACTTTCATTTCAGTACAGATCACATAATCAATAAAACCCCAAATAGGAGATTCTTGAATACGTTGACACCAAGGATGAATCTCGACTGGAACAGAAGGATGACGTCTTAAAAGCCAAGGTTCAATCCAATTATGAACAGCTGAACCTCGACGAGAAGCTTCAATTAAAGTTTGCTTTGGATCACCTCCTTCTCCTCTGATTTTATTTCGCCAATGTTTAAGAGCTGCTTTAGTCTCTTTTGATTGGGTTGCAGAAAGGATTGAAGTAACAGAAGCGTATTTCAATCGAGGCTTATCTTCATTCCAGTAATATCTTGGTCCATCAGATGGATTGCACTGTAATAAAGAAAGTGGCTTTGGTCCTTCAGGCATTTTTCGTAGGAGGCAAGAGGTCACGAGGATCAATCACTTCAACGTGAACAGCGTCTTCAATTGGATCACGCAGCAAATTTTTAAATTTAGGCATATGAACGCCTTCATTAAAATTGTTCCCAAGACTTTTGATTAATACTTTTCTACGTTCTCGAAAATTATATTTTGTATATTCAGCGGGTTCATCTAAATCTTCAACAGTCCAATAACCTTTTTCGACTCCATTCCGAAGAGTTTTAAGAACAGAGGAACGGTCAAAAGCGTGTTTCATTTTGCTTCTCCGATAAAAATTCCGTGAGCTATCTCGACAGCTTCAGGTGCTTGAAGGCGATAGACAAAACCTTTTCCGCGAGTAACTTTTTTGATGATCCGTTCAGGAAATTTCCCAAGTTCAATCCATTTCAGGACTGTTCGACCATCTCTGTTGACCAGTTTTCCTATTTCACCAGTAGACAGCCAACCCACTTGGTTAGAAGCTTGTGCTGAAATCAACTGATTAATTTGACGGGTGACATGGTCCAATTTCTGCTCAAATTGAGGAATAGAAGGGGTAGCCCCATGATCGCGAATCAATTGTTCGTTGTTTGGAGAAGATGTATCTGGAATTTTTCCAGGGTCAAATCCCACCCCGCATAGTTTTTTCAATCTGTCGACTTGTTTTGAATCAATTTTTTCCAAAATGTTAAGTAATTGCTCAACAGTTAGTTCATTAAAAACCAACTCAAAAATGTCATGTATAGATTCTTCATCTACTTCCCTATTGAAATCTTTATCTAGCATCTGCCAAAATTTTCCCTGTAGCAGAAAGACAAGTCCTAAGTGGATTGATGTTTTTTCATTTGTCATTAGAAAAGATCCTTAAGAACAGGATTGGTCGTAGGTTCCCCGAACCCATCTTCAGCAGAAAAGACCTTATAGGCAGGATGCTTTGTTTCTGGTTCCTGCTGCTGAAATTTAGGTTTGATCTTTCCCCATTTTTTATAGTTCGCAAGGGTGATGCTTCGCCACCCTTCTTCGATTCCTTGTTTGAGTTGCTTTTCAACAGCGGAGTCGCCATCTAACTGATGGATACCCATCAAACCAGTCATTAAACGAGTCCAAGCATTCTTGTTATGTTCGCCAGGCTTCTTGGCGAAGAACTCAAGGATGTCTTTTTCGTGCTTTTTTAAAAGATTAGGGATGCGCTTTTCAAAAGGGGGTTTTCTAGGGGTTCCCTCGTGCTCCCTCCCGACACTTTCCCCCAAAAGACCAAAAGGTGGGAAGATTTTTTTAGAAGAAAAATTTGAAGGATGATTAATTTCTTCTAAAAGAAGTTTTTGAGATTCTTCTTTTGAAAACTGTTCTCCCGCACCGACACGGTACGCGGGTAGTCTACCTTCACTGTCAAGGATTCTCATTTCAGACTCAATGAGATCTCTGATGATTGCTGACTTCGTGCGAAGGTTACTGCTATTTGCTTTGAGCCAATTCAAGTGCGAATCGCTCAAAATTAAAGTGAATTTAGGCATAAGATGCTATGCGTATTGAGCGTGTATTCCATATGTATGGGATACGTATAGAGCATGGCACCCTCCAGAGAAGAATGCAATACCTAAAGCAATATTTCTACTAACTTGACATGATGGCATCGTAATCCAATAATAAGGTTATTCAATTAATCAGAATGCCTAGTCAAAAATTATTTCGACGCCCGTATCTGGCAGGAGAAATCACAGAGAAAGACATTCAAGAAAAACCAACTGGATTTCGAGCTAAATACATGGCTTGGGCCAAAGTTTCCCAAATCATGAATGAGAAAGCCAACGGTTGGGATTTTCATCTCAGACCGTCACCAGAAGGTGGTCATGTTTGGAAAGCTCCTAATGGAACAGGTTATTTAACTTGCTTTTTCACAGGACCAGAAGATGTGCAAACGAGCGATGTTCTTTTCGCTGTCATGGATACTCGTAAAAATCCTATGAAGCTTGAGACAATTACTGCTCGTACATTGACAGACAATACCCGTCGCGCTTATTGCCTCGGTTGTGCCTACTTCTTTTCTCTTGGATATGAATTATGGGCTAAAGAAGAAATTGAAGAAATAAATAACGAACAATCAATTGAGACCCAACCTGAATGTCAATTAAAAGATCCACCAAAAAAACCAATCTCAAAACAACAACTTATTGATGAAGTTGTTGGATTTATACAGACTAAATTTGACAGTCAAGAAAAACAGATCGGATGGGTTGCTAAAAAAGCTACAGAATTTGACCTTACAGGTGATGGTTCAAAATTATCCCAAATGACTATTGAACAACTGAAAAGTTGTATCGAAGAATTAAAGGACCTCTAATGGCTTATCACGTCGGCAACAAAATGAGGGTTCAGGTGCTTCTCGATCCTGAAGCCTATGCCGCAATGGAACGTGAAGTACAACTTCGCTTCTGCTCGGAGAATAGAGTTACTATCTCTTCTCTCGCAAACGAGATCATCAAATCCCACTACGCTATCCTTGAAGAAGATGCCACAGTTTGAAAAAGCTTTCCAAGCTTATTTTTCTTTAATGCCTGTTAGAGAAAAGAAACACGAAAGAGCACCTGACATGTCAGGCAGTGTTGATTTCTCTTTAGAAGAAGCGATGAAATTCGCAGACTGGATTGTCAGTCAACCAGGAGAACAAGACTGGAAAGGCGACACTGTTATAAAGATTCCTCTTGTCGGATGGAACAAAGAAAGCAAAAACAATCCTGACTTTAAATTTATTGGTGGAACCTGCTCTGCCTTAAAAACAGAGAAAACTGCAGAATCTGACACTCCACCTCCTTTTTAAATGCCAGGAATAGAATTAGAAGCATTCTTGCAACTGGAAAAGTTCGGATGTCTAAAAGATGACGAATATTATTCACCAGGAAAAGCAGAAGAACGTTTCTACTCAGAATGGCTTAGACATGTCCAAGATTTGCGAAAATTACGAACTAACAGACCTTCAACAAAAACAATACGCGCATGATGATTCGTCAATCCAACCCACAAGATCTTTTCCTTACAGAATTTCCTTATCTAATCGGAGGGACCTTATTGGCAACATCTGTGCTGGTAGCAAAAAAAGCGCGGAAAATATTATTTCAGTCTTATACCCGCAAACAGAAGAAGTACAAATTGGAGAAGGTGAATGATGCTTTGTTAGCAGCTAGGCGTCTTGATCCTTCATAAAAGCTCTAACCTCCTCATCCCTTATAACAACAAAGAAAAGACGATCTTTACCTAAAAGACGTTTCCACCAAGGTCTCTTTCCATATTTTTCACGCCTTTTTTCATATCCATCAACACAAGCTAACGTTGCTTCCAATTCTTGAATGTGACCTGCTGCCTGCTCAATCAATCGTTGTTGATACCAACTTTGCTTATTTAATCGACTACATAAGCTTGCGATTTCTCTATGGTCAACATCATCAATAATTGCCTTAGCTTCCCATTCGAGTTTAAATTCCTGCTCAAGAGATGGAGTCACAACCATCCAGTCATTGTGGTTGCTCGAACTCGTTGCAGAACCCATATCTAAATACAATCACACATTCCTGATTTTAAACGGAAGAGTTGTTCACGCAAACGCTCATTTTCGTAGACAAATTCTGCAAGCAAATTATATGGATCATTACAAGTAGTAACTTCTTCTCTTATCTCTTTGATTCTTTCGTAATTAATCTCGGTGGTCGGGGGCATAGCATCCTCCGTTCTTTGAGTACCTTTATATTAGCAAATAGTTACAATTTTTTTTTGCCTGCCCACATCCAGCTCTTAAACCAAGAAGATTTTTTGCTTAACAACTCTGGAGCTCTTTCCAAAATCGCACTATGCAATTCAGAAATGGCCGACATCATATATGGATTACCTTTCTCATATGCCTCGAAAAAATCTCTTAGGTCCAATGAATCTTCTAGACCGAATTGGTTCTCTATTTGTTTACCGTTCACCCAATCCTTTTGATGGTTATAAAAGTCATCTAAGGAATCTTTCAAATCGACAGCTCCGATCTTTGGTGGGGACTACATCTCATTACTCGAAAGATCGTCTAATTGAAATGTATCTGCAGAAACACCTGCAAGCTTCCCAGCTCGAGCAAGCTCCGCAAGACCAGTGAACAATCCGTGCATAGGATGATCTTTGGAATGCCGTCCATCTTCTGTATACCAGATGTTCATCAATTTCACTCTGTTTTGATTTTCTTTGATCCAATCTTCCCCAAAACTGCTGCTCATTGTGTGTTGTTGCGATTCTTCTTAGGTTTTACCGAATTTAATGCTTGTATTGCCAGTTGAATAACAGAATTTGATTTTAATTTCGGATTTAAAGCAATTAATTCAGATGCGGCTGCGACCAGCACCCAGAACCAGGCTTGTCCTAAAATTGATTCCATAATAAAGATATACTCTTGTTAACAATAGCCTTAGTCGTTATTTTTAGCTTGCTGACCCCCCATCAGCCAACAACGCCCCTTTGATCGAGCGAGATAGATCTGAGGGGTTTTGTTGTGTAAATAAATGGAGCATGACTTTGCTACGCAAGTCTCACATCCAACGCCCTCTCCCCTTTCGGATCAACAAGTCAACGTTGTTGTGTGCTCCATCCGTATCTTACTTCCTCCAATCCCTTTTCGAAACGGGCTGTAACTTTGCGACTTCTTTTTCTAAGGCATTAATACGATGAAAAAGCTCTCTTATATCACGTTCTCGACGATTACTTATATTAGCCAAAGCCATTACAAATGCTGATGCAACAGCCCCAATAATTGCGGCCCAAATCGAATCCATTATTCTTGATGTGTTTGTACCTACACTATGGAACCAGACATCAAAGATCCACCCCAACCCGAAAACAAATCTGAAAAGAAAAAAAGCGTTGTTGACAAAATAAAAGCAGGAATTGGAGACAAAGAACAAGAACTAACAATTCTCTCTACCTTTGTGAGACTTGGTGTCGTTGTGTGGAGTGGATTCATAATCTCATTGAATTATGTTCCTATCCCTGGAGTAGGTAAAACAGAGCCTAAAGATATCACTTTCATCGCGAGTGTCTTCACTGGAGCTATTGCCAGTTTTGGTTTGGAGGCAGCCAAAAAGAGAGGTGATGGAACATATGATTCGGACGACGAGAAGCCAATGACTAAAAAGGAAATGCAGGTTTTAATGTCTAAGAATAATGAAGGCGCTGGTTATCAAATAATACGTGTAGAAACTCCTATCAAAATAGTAGGAGCAGAAGTAATTGAGCCTCCAACATCATGACAGATAACGCCCTTTCATTAGACGCGACTCAAGAAACAAGAATCGTCTGTCAGGCGATGAAACTCCAAAGAGCAGAGGAAAAAATTTCTGACCTCGAGGATCGGGTTCGCCAGTTAGAACGTCGTGTTTTTGCTGCTGCTGCTGTAGTCAGTGCAGGCTTAGCTCTTCTAGGATTACTTGCGCAAATCTCTAAAGCATATCTATAACATGAGAAAAAGACCCCACCGCTGCAGACCTGAAATGAAACGATGGAGCCTCGCCTTGCTCACGCTGCTTAGCTTAGCAAAACCAAGCTATGCAGACATAAGACATAGCATAACTTCAAGCGTAAAACTTCAAGTTGATGCCGCGGCCTCTGCTGCTCAAAGACTAGGTTCAAGCTATTCCGCTGCAGGATCAAATATCACAATTGATGCTGACAGCGAAGGTGGTCTTGGATCTTTGACTGCGGGTGATGCTGTTGGCTATACGCCTATTGGGGAAAACTGGTCAATCAAAGAGGCTGGCCAGGCTTTCACTTTCCAAGAGTCATTTACAGAAGGAGATGCTACTCCTGATGCAACATCAATAGATGAAACAGCAGGGACAGCCGCATTAACCCAATTTGGAATTGTCACGACTACAGGCGGTGGAATTGCTGGTGATTTGGACGGTTCAATTGATTCCAATCATCAGATTGACTTAACAGCCGGAAATGCAGGCACGAGCGCAACGGGGCAAGTTATTAGTGAAATTCATGTTAAGTAGCTTATGTATATTCTTTTCCCAATAGTCACTTGCTTGCTTGCAATCCTTATTTATGGGATGTGTATGTGGGCCATGTATAGACACTTTTATTCCAAGATTAAATGAGTAATTTCATCCTAGGTTTCATTTTTGGATTAACCTTTTCAATTATCTTATGGCTTTATACAGCAGACCCCCATCGCTAACTATCGCTTTATTGTTGATAGCAACAACAGTTTCCGCTCAACCCATCACGCCTAACTTCACACAAGGAGTTCTAAATAGTCATACTGAATTAAAAAGTACCGTAAATGAAGATATTAAAGTTTTTGATATGCGTACTGGATACCAATACACAGTAGGAGGCGAGAACGTTACTCCTAGCAGGTCAAATATTTCACCTTCAGGCTTCACTGAACGATCTGGTTCGGTACAAGGCACAGCAACAACCTATGTGATCCCAAACCTTTCAGACAAGCCTCAATATTCAATTACAGACACATCAAAGCCTTTTTCGTACTATGAAAGCTTAGAAACACCAGGGATTCAATCTTACACTCATATAATTAGGACAACCGAGATTGAACAAATAACAGATAGTACGTCAACATTTCAATGAAAAAGTTACTATTAGCAACGCTATTTGTAGCTTCTCCATGTTATTCACAGAGCATAAATACTACCAGTCAGTCAACCGGCTCAGTCGTAAATCAGGCGGTTCAGGTGGTTCCGGCAAGGCAGTTTACTTATTCATCAGGCCCTTCAATTCAATGCCAAGGTGCAACATTAAATATCAGCCCATTCCTTTCTCAAACACATAGTTTTGGGTCTCCTTATCAGCCACATTTTGATCGGCCTATATACGACACGAGTGATAATTATGGCAAAAAAGACGAAGATGGTAATGATATTGGAGATGGCGTGCCGGATAATCCAGGGAGAATTTTATATTACGAAAAAGTCCGAACAGGAATGCAAGAATCCAATACAAGTTTAAATACTGGAATTACAGCTACATTTTCAATCCCATTAGATCGACGAGCTATAAACATGTGCCATGAAAGTATGGCCAAACAAAATGAATTATATGAAGCTTCTTTGGCTGCAAAAAGATTAAATTACGAAATGAGCCGTGCAAAAACATGTGCCTCTTTATTAAAAGACGGTATTGTTTTTATTGGAGAGCTTTCAAGAATTTGTGCTGATATACAACTAATCTCACCCCCTAATGTAGGACATAAACATCAACTTACTTCATCGGAGGTAACCCCTTCTTCTCGCGATAAGCGTTAGTCTTTTTCTCTTGGAGTGTCAGCCTTGGTATTTCCTTTCCGAATAGTTTTTTAACCCTATTAATTAGTTGTTTGAATATTGGTTTAAGGGCTTTGGTAATTATAGGAGTAAGACTGGCCGCTGCAGTTGCTACAACCGTAATAGAGAATGTTGTCGCAGCTGCAGATGGGGATGGCAAATATTTATCTGTAAAAGTAGTAGGTGCATAGATTTCAATACATTTACCGTCCACAATTTTATGAGAAACAACCTTCTCTTTAGCTTTAGTGTTCCTCAAATCTCCAACTCTGAGATTCTCTGGTCCGGGGCACTCTATTTCCTCTGCAACTTTAGGATCAACATCTGTATTAGGGCTTGGAGGGTCAGGAGGACTTGGTGGAGGTGCCTTTTGAATAATTCTCATCTCCTTCAAATTCCATTGCATCGGCTCATACGATGGAACTTGCCAATTGAAGGTAGGTTTTTTAACGTCTAAATCTCTTGTTATATGTCTACTAGAAGGAAGACTGTCAGGTGGTGGAATTTTAAAAACACCTATTTTTGGTGTATTAATTCCCTCTATTTTTGGATTTGGAATCTCACTCAATTAAAGTTCCTTTAGATCTTCTGATCTCCCTTAATTCTTCGAAATCTTTTTGTTTTGTTCCCCCGTCATACTCCCAAGCATAACCTTCCTCAACCATCTGCTCATTTAAAGAGACAGTTGCATCACCAATATATAACCATCCCAATAATCTTCCATATTTTCCAGTTGCTCCTTTATCCAGTTCCGTCCGAATCGTCAGAGCATAACCAGAGTTAACAGCGTCAGTTAGTTGATCTTCAAGCCAAAAAGTTGCATCCAAGCCAAGCTTTTTCTCTTCTTTATTTCTAGTACGTTTTTCAGGAGTGTCTACACCAGCAACTCGAACTCGTTGTCTTATCTTGATATCAAATCCAAGATCGATCACTACATCAATCGTGTCACCATCTACAACTTTGGTGACCGTCGCGCTGTAATTCCAACAGCTAAGTCTTTTTGGTGGTCTCATGAGTCAAATCAAAAAGAAGGAAGTTCAAAGCCTTCTGTTTTTCCTTCAGGGGCTTTACTTGGTATTGCTGGTCCAGTTAGTCCACCTGGAATAGGCAAAGATCCTTTCACTGCCTCAATCGCTTTTTCCTGGAGCATCTCGTGAGTCTTTGGATTAGTAACCCAAAGATATCCACCAATGGCTCCACCTGTAAGAGCGACAGCAAGAGTACAACCGACTAAGCTGGCAATATTAATTATTTTTTGCATGAGAGATGCTTGTTTAAAGGCCTTACCAATCACAATAGGCATGATTGCAGTTTTATCTGCGTTTTTAATGCCCTTATATTTAATTCTTAAGTTGCAATCAATCCCCACCCACGGAGTGAGCAAAGAGCAATTTATTCTTCGACTTCAGCCGAATCCTCATCTTCAGCATTAATCATTTCATCTAATGCTTTAATTGCCCCAGAGGCTTCTATATATTGTTCCTTGGCCACATTTTGGGCTTGTTGTGCATTCTTGTAACTCTGTAATGCTTGGGCTTGTTTTTCTGCCCAAACTTCCTTTGTAGCTATCAAGTGATCCTGATCCGTTAAATTTCGGACAGTCATAAAAACAATTGCGAGCCTTTAAAGATTAAACCCTAAGTAGCAATTAGTCCAAAAGTACGGAGTACGGCTAATACACTTTCAAGTTTACTTTCCAATTCGACGCAGTATTCTTGAAGCTCTGCAACTGTTGGAGTGCTTGCGTTGCTAATAGTTATGCTGCCGTTTGCTGTGGGAAGTGTCCCAGAACTCGCTGAGGAAGTGATATTAGCGATGGCACTTTGTTGGACCACCGGAGTGGCATTAAAAAACGCTAGCTTTTGACCTGTAGCCGTCCCAATCTTTGTCCCTGTACTTGTATTGAAAACTAAGTTAGTAGCATCAGCAAGAGTAATCGTGTCAGCTTCTATTTGTAATTGGGTTGTTAACGTCCCCGCTTTCATGCATTTAAAATTTAACCTGCCATCTTCTGATCCATCTGAAACATCAACTGCCTGACCTTGAATCGATGCATATTGAACATCTTGAGGCGTCCCATTATCATTTAATCCATTAAAAACTAAACTGCTTAATGTATCGGCATCGGCTGCATCTACTCCTACTGTTGAACCATATAATTTCAAATTTGCATTCTCAATATCAACTCTTGTATGCATTTGTGCTGCATCTCTAATTCTGAATTGCAGAACCCCTTCTTCCGAACCATCAGTTACAACTCCTAGAGATGTACGAATACATGCATAATCTAAAATTTCAGGAGTACTTGCCGAATTATGTGATCTAAAAAATAAAGATCCAGAAATGTCATCTGCTTGTCCGGCGGCAGAAGATCCGCGGTGATTATATATAGTAATATCGCCACCACTTGCCCCATCATTTGCGGAACATTCCAGCACTAAAGCATTACCTGCCGCTGTATTTGTTACATGCAATAATGCATCTGGAGATGATTCAGCAATTCCAATATTTGCTCCAACGATACTTAACCTTGCCGCAGCCGTTCCACCTGAAATCGTGTTAAATAACAAATTACCATCTTCCGTTGCATTTGTTACGTCCGCCGCCTGAGCAATAATTTGTGCATAAGGAACAGTATTAGAGCCGTCATCTTCACCCCTAAATTCAATCTGACCCAAGAAATCATTATCTGCAGGTGAACTGCTATTTCTCCAAAGGACAAGATCAGGTGCATTCGCTGCACTTGTAGCAGTATTTTCTATAAGAATCTGATCAGTTTCATCAGACCCTGAGATATGTAATTGAGCACTTGTTGCATCACCTGCCGCACCGCCTAGCTTCAAACCATCCGCCGTGAATTTAGCTGTAAAAGCAGTGTTATTAGTAATGCCTATTTCATGGGAAGCAGGTCTATAAAAACCTGTATTTGCTGAATCAGATGTCCATCCAACTGAAGGAGCTGAATTAGTACCATCCCCTAAACTCCTATGGAGTGTTGAATAAGCTACCTTTTTATTCTTAGAAGCATCTGCAGCCTCTGAAATATCTACGATTGGCAGAACATCCGAAGCTGCAACGGTTGAGAGTTCGCTTAATGCAGTGATTTTTCTATCAGCCATTTAACGTACCAACCAAAGTTCTAGTGAAGAGGTCATCTCTTTAAGCTTAATCCACCTATCACCTGTAGGCTCACCTTTTCGAATAGGAACTTGACCTAAAAGACCAATTGTCGCCCATTCTTTTCTCTCCTGCCTGCTTATATAATTTTTCGAAGAATCAAAAGCCGGATTAGGAACTAATCCTTTTTCTGTAACTCTAATATTTTGAGTTTTAGCAAAAGCAGGAACCTTATATTTTGGATCATCAATTTTATCTATTGGGGCACGTTTTTCAGCAGAAGTGCAACTTCTATAGTCACCAGCTTTCGGTTGAGGTGCTCCCTCTTTATTCCAGACTAAATAAACAATATCAACTCTAAGTCGGGTACCGAAATCATCAGTTTTATAACGATCTTTCCATCCTAAGGCTGCTGCATTGCCGACAAAGCCTGGCTCTGCTGAAACAGCACCAATAATTGAACTTGCAGCATCAGAGCTAGTGGCTTTACGAACTTTTCCATTTGATATAACAACTGGATAACCTCGTCTATCTTCATTGCTGGGATTACCATCTTCCCACTCAAAATATTCAGCGAAGTCAGCATTGCCCGCATCAGCCACTCCATCAAAATGACCGTCGCCATCAGCATCAAATTCTATTCGATCTGAACCATTAACCTTGCACAGAAAAACGTTTCCTGTGTCTACAGCATCTGAGGCTTGTATATAGGTCGTATCATCAGAGGCTGCATAAACAAACATCCCTTCGCCACTGCCGCCCGCATAAACGTTGTCATCATCTCTACCTCCGTAATAGCTATCTGTAGAGTAAACATCATTACGAGCATTAATCTTCCCATCCACATCAAAATCTGAGATAGGGGCGCTTGTCCCCAACCCCATTCGACCGTTCGCCAAAATAGTCGCTCTTTCTGAATAGTCATTGGAACCATCTGAAGTAGTCCCGAATACAAGCCGTCCAGGAACATCGTCCGCTCCTGGGGCCCCATTTATCCTCGCCCAAATACCGGCGCAAGCACTAGAACAGTCATTACCATCAGCAGCTTTAAATTCAATCGCCCCGACGTAATCATTGTCCTGCAAAATAGTGAACGTTCCAGGACTGCCACCTCTTGATTTACCTATAGAAATCCGTGCCGGTGCATCAGAGGCAGTAAAACGACATGTTGTTAACTGACGAGCATCTGTTGTATGGATCTGAACTCTTCCTCGGTTGCTCGAAGAGCCAACGTTTAAAGCTTCATTATGGCCAACAAGTAACTGACGAGATGAGTTAAGCCTCATTGCTTCAGTTGGCGTTAAGTTGTCAGACGTAGCTGCAACTTTGAATATTAATTCGCCTTTATCGTCGTCAGAAGTTCCTTCATGTGAAGCTATAACTTCAGCAAGAACACATTCTTCTCCTCCAGATTGTTGTCCCCTGAATCGAATAGTGCTTTCTCTTCCTCCATCACTATCTTCATGAGTTGTGTTATGCAGTTCTATAACAGGACTTGAGCTATCAACATGAAGGGGCTCATTACATGCAATTTCTGTATCTGATAAAACTAAAGTATCTGCCGCTGCACATTGCAAATTAATAGTATTAGCCGCAGATCTCCAAATACCTGTATTTGTATCACCATCAAAGTAAAGACTTAAATTCCCAGCACCCGTAGCGCCTTGTTTTAAAATTACGCCTCCATCCGTGGTGGCAATAGGAATCCAAGCATCATTTGCTTCATTACGGCGATGAATAATATTCGCATCGGTTTCAGCCCAGTCTAAAAATGCATAAGTAGTCGATGGAGCATTGTCTCCAGAGTTCTTTGTGGCAATAGCAGCAAGGGCATTATTTGCGTCAGCACGGAACGCCGAACCTGAAGCGTTAGCGAGCGTATAGTCATGTTGGGACATAAGTCAGTCGTGCCAAGGGTTTGAGCGGCTATTTAATTATATTTAGCAGGGAGAGCAAAACGTTAAGACTCCTCTGCTCCATATCCTACAGAATGATAACTGAACTGTCTTGCAAGACTAGAGCCTGAGCTGTTTTTAAAATGAATATTGAAACCTGTTCTGGTAATAGAACCCAATTCATAGAAATCACCAGTGGCCATATTTAATGCTGTAATCCCAACAGAAGGAGCCTCATAAAAAGCCTTGGAAAAAGTCACTGCTGTTGAAGAGGTAGAGCTAGTTAACGTTGCACTTTTTTCTGTTCTTGATGGCATTTCCATTACGTACCCCAATTCAGAGACAAGAGGAGTTTGGTCTGTGTCTTGAGCTTCCAATACAGCCTTGAATTGGAATTGACGGCCCATATATTTTCCTCCATCCAATGGAATCCAATCTCCGTAATTAATATCTGATTCAGTTTCTAATTTGCTCCCATCCTCCAGAAGAAGAAAATCGCCTGCCGTATCACTTCCATCCTCAGTTAGAAATTCTTCGTCAACTGTTGCTTGATTACTACTTCTAAAAAAGACTTTGGTGCTTGTATTATCTATGATCGATCCATCAATATCAGGCCATCGGTCAATATCATCAGTCCGGTCATCAATAAGATCAGCAGGGAAAAAGCCCAAACTAGTTAACGTTCTTCTTAGTCTTACAGTAAATTTCCCACCTAAATCTTTTTGAGAAGCAAAAACATATTCGCCTTCTAATAATTGGGTCCCTCTAAATGCATCCAGGTCTGTTAATGCATCAATGTCAGATACATCATCTATTTTTGCATCACCAGCAAGAACAAGACCATCTCCATCTTCATCATATTCAACACCTATCCGATCTCCTGTAAATGGTGGTGTTGTTGTATCTTCCCTGGCTGTTTCTATCCCTAATAATGGAATAGCGTCCGGTTGATTAATAATTGCTGATACGGCATTTTCACTTTCAGATCCTGCAGTATCTCTAAACTTAACTAAATATTCACCATTAACTTTATCAAGAACAATGCTTGAACTTAAAGCAGGAGCTTTAGATATAACACTACTTGCGGCCCATGTCCCAGTACCATCAGTTTTTGAACTATGCCTTATATATGCAACTAATTCATTTAAATTAACACCTGCTGTGGGGGGAACATTCCACCTGAAAATAATTTGATCGTCTCCACTTGCTTGAATCGTTACATCTGTCGCATCAGGTGGTTGAACAATAATTGTAGTTCCATCTTCTTGTGTACCATCAGAACTTTGAACAGGGACAACTAACGTAGCTTTTGCATATCTAGATTTTTTATTTTCTAATCCAATAGCCCTAACTTTAACTTCAAATTTAGCCCCTGAAACCAATCCATCTACATCAAAAGATGTGTTATCAGTTTGTATTGGTCTCTTCCAAGAGCCTGAATTAATTCTATATATATATTCATATTTAATACTATGCCCATTCACTCCTCTTGACCAAGATGTTGTTATCCGATTAGAAGTATTATTATTTTGAACAATTTGACTATGTTGAATGGTTAAATCGGCCGGAGTTGCAGGCCTTTGATCATACGTAGTGACATCTTGATAAACTAAATTAGAACCTTCATCTACTGCGTCATAAATACTCCCATTATGTTCTAAGCCAACAATTGTATACTTACCTTCTCCTTCCTCCGCAACGGAAAGGCATCTAAATTCAATCTGTTTAACACTATCTGTTGAAATACTCCAAGGCGAATTAGGCTCAGGCTGTGTAGTAAATGCAGTTTTAACATGAACAACACTATCAGTTGTATCATCTGTATCTATATCTCTAATTTCAACATCTCCATTCTTTAAAACACAAGTTAATTGTGGATTAGAACCTGAAGGTAAAGGAGTTACATCCATGTCTACTGTAATCGTACTATGATCAGCCGTACTAACAACTCGTCCCCCTAATCTTCTAGCAGCTTTGAGTTGATCACTTACAGAAAAGATATCCCCTGGAGCAACAGCAACTCCCTCTAATCCAACTTGGAAAGTAACTGTCTCCCCGTCTAATTCCTCAGCAGCAAGAACCCATCGACCTAATCGACGGGCCTGATACTTTGAAGTACATCCAAATGCTGATATCTCTTTAGTTATATAACCATATTTACTAATTAATGTGGGTCGTTCTACGATGACAAAACCAGGTTTGTATCTATTGTCTGGATCATTATATCGTACTTTTATTTGAGTACTTCTAGTCCTTAAAGAACTTCCTGTATAAGTGAAACTTCCTCCAGCAACATTTGCATTTGTATATAGATGGAGAGATGTCGTGCCTGTCTCATGGTCCGCTGTGACCTGAATGGTATTGGAACTCCAATAAGCCATTCCTCTGAAAGTAGAAACCAAATCATTTATTACGTCATAAGCGTTAGCACCCCCGGAAAGCAATACATTTAATGCAAACCTTGGCTCTTTACTTCCATCAGAATTTGTTAATTGTTCGTTTGCATATGTACAAAGAGGATATAAATCAACCCAACTTAAATTAGATTTAGAGACAAAATCACCAGCCCCATATCTTCCGGCAGTCAAGATATCGTAAAAGCAGCAAACAGGGCATGTTGTCCATTGCCTGTGACTATGCAAGGAACCATCAAAAGTGCCCTGGAAACTAAGGCTCCCATCAGATCGTACTTGAGCATTATGAGGTATCTTTACTTTCCTTCCTTTAATTAAATATGAACGCTGTGGTATTGCACTATAAGCCCTAGTATTTATAGACAATGCCGCAACGACTGAGTACGGATAATTAGTTCTAACGTTCGTTTCTTCAACAATACTTGTCCATACAAGTGTATTACCACGACCTTGTGCTAATGGCGTTTTCTTATCAACATCTCTAAAGTCTTTATACATAACATCAAAAGCCGTTTCCTTCCCGTCTGGGCTATCACCTCTAAAGTCATCTTTTTTGACCTTGATATTCCAAGGCCCTTTTCCTGGTAATTCAATCCTCGGTGAATCAAATTGATAATTAGTAATAGAAATTCCTTTGATAGTTTTAGTCCATTTGGCCGTACCAAACCCTCCTCCTCCTCCAATGTCTTGTACATATATCTTTAAGCGGATTGAAGCATTGAAAAGTTGACCCTTTGCCAACCCTTCCATAGCTGTTGAATATAATTTAGGAATAGTAAAAACACATTTAAAACTATCAGCTTCCACATCTGTTATTTGTCGAATCAACTGGCCTTTTCCATAATTCCTACTACTTACTTCGTTTTGACTATTTAAATCCTCTGAATAATTTTGCCCTATTTCTTGTCCAACATTAATTATGTTTTTTACTCTATTTTTTGCAAAATCAGGCAGTCGAGCTTGCGTTCTAGCACCTCTTTTGAAGGTATAATCAAAGTCTTCACTATCAAGCTCTGCAGCAGAAGTGTCATCTAAAAATATACTATCTTTTCCATCTTCTAATCCTTCAATGTATCCTTCACAGATAACATCTACAAGTTTAATAACCGAATCAGAATTAAGAGGCATAATGTAACTCCTTAAGAAAGAAAGTCATGACCATAGGCTTCCACCTTAAGCCGTCCTTTTGTTACTCGACTATCCACTATCTCAACAACAACCTCTGAGAGATTGTCAGTATCCATAAAACTATAACTAAATTGATGAAGCCAAATGAAATCAAACTTTGCGGCACTAGTTATTAAACCCTGAACAGTAGTTTGGATCTGACCACAAACCACATCATTGCCGCCTTTTGGCTTGTCCCAAACCTCGACCCTATAAGTAATAAAACCAGGAACAATTGTAGAACCAGGTCCACTAACTCGATCATATAAACCTTCTCTTAGACTCAAAGCAATAGTGAATTTTTTAGACTTGTTATAACTTGTAGACATGGTTGAAGCGTCTATCGACACTTTTGTTCCGTTTTGTACATTGGCAATAGTTCTATCAACGTTTTTCGCGTCCTTATCATTGAATCTTGTTCTTGTTGTTCTCCTCGTTTTTATACCCGAAACATCTGTCCATTTATTCCCTTCTAATTTCTCTCCTCCGACAGTCATCGTATCAAGAGAAGGTTCCATTACATAGCTTTTTAATGTAGAACTATCGTCAGCATCTGTTGGTTCAACTTCTACAGAAACTAAATTACTACCACATAACATTTTCCCATAACAAACAGGAACAGAATGCCCCGTCCCAACAGTATTTGCCGGACCAGCATAAGCATATGATTGAGTGCCTGACAGCCCTCTCTTAAAAGAAGTCGCTCCTCTAGTCGTTATGTTGTCACCATGCCGACTGACATTGCCTACTTCTGGCATTTCAGGAGTAGGAGTAAGTAACTGAGAGACTCCACCAAGGACCATGCTGACGCCCATATAACCGATAACAGCGGCGCCACCAGCGCCTAGAAAACCGCCCGCAACTCCCATTCCTTTCATCCCCAATACAGTCGCAGATGCAGGAGCAAATACAACAGCAGCTGTTATCAATGCGATACCTGTAATAATCCTTCCAACAGGGGAGCTAAGAAATTTCTTGGCCTTCTTCCAAACTCCTCCAGAGCCTCGAATTACAGGCGCTAAAACCAAATCATTTGAACCTAACGGCAAGGCAAGATCTTCTACACCCATTGACATGCCAGCTTGGACGACCACGAAATCAATACCTCGTTCGCCTGCCTTCAAAAGATATTCGGTAAACTCACGCGAATTAATACATAACAACTTGATCGCTTCGGCTGGCGATCTCAAATCATAAAATTCGTGTTTCTCGCCAAAAAGCTCCCCTAATTCATCAAGTAATAGGACGTTCTGCTGCATATCTAAAAACGGCTACTGTGCTCTGTCTATAGTAAAGGCCAAACTGTTCAATGGAACTGATCGAATCTTTCTTGTTATGCAAGATCTTTTCATTGCCTCGCTCATCTAACAAAAATACAGCGGCATGCATAGGTGTTTGAGTCATGATTTGCATAATCAAGACATCATTTGTTCTTCTTCTATTTAAATCAATTTGATGAAAACCCATTTGCGGCATTCTTTCTAAATACATGCTTTCAGTCAGTGTTGCTAAATCAGTCGGTCTTTCATGATCTGGCAGACTTATTCCTAGGAGTTTGTAGTAATCCTGAATCATCGTCCAACAATCGTTAACGCCATAATTCCACTTTCTCCCAACCAAGACAGAACAATCAATCATCTATAAAAAGTGCCAAATATCATCAGGGACAGAATAGATACACCAAGTTTTTTTGGAGTTTTCCTGATTTTGTTTATCGAAATCACTAGGTCCACCCCCTTTAGGATGAGAATGCACAATGGCCTGAATCTTTCCTCCGTATAACGAAGCCGCGACATAATCACGAGGATGTAACTCAAAATCTAACTCTGGGTTTTCAGATACATTCCTACAACGCCAATACTTATCTCCTGCAATAAGACCACATGATTCATTAGGAAGACTCTCTAAAGCATGTCGTTTAGCCTCTTCCTTGCAAAGTTCGTTAAGAGACAATTCTGGCTCCTGGGAATCCACCAAAAGGCAAAGTCACTTTTGTTCCAAAACGTGCCTGACAAGAATTTAATGTTTTCCCACAAAAATCTTCTGATGAAGAACTAACTTCATTGTCCATCTCATCATGATATTTTTGCCCTGTATATCCACATTCAGTACTTCTATATTCCCACGGACAATGTTCTGTAATTGATCGTCTTGGTATTCGTAAATTCCTTAATTCTAACTTACTAACTAATTCAAATTCTACATGTCTAATATTTTCTGAGGCAACTCTATCTATATACCAAATATCATCTGAATTAAAAATGGCTGTAGTATCAGCAGTGCTATTTGTTCCAGACGAAAAGTTAGCAGCATCTAAAAACTTCTTACAAGTTTGTATTCTCGTAAACTTGCCATTTAAGGGATTAAGTTGACTTAATATCGCACTAATACCACCTGTTGGGTTTGCAATTTTTATGCTTGGCCTCGGCAAGACTCCTTTCCCTGAATCTGCAAAACCCTCAACTTCAACTGGATAAGCAGCATAAGAAATACCGTTGAAAATAATATCTGTTTTTAATTCATTTGTACCGTCATGAAAATAATACGAGACATCAACTCCATTAACATCTTCAGTGAAGTCAAGTTGATAAAGTTCGATAATGGCAGAAGGAGCAAGCTTTTGCAGCTCTTCATATACTATTGCTGGTGTAGACATTAGCTTTCAGCAACCTCCATAAAGACTGCAGTAATACTCGAAAGAGTAGGATAATCTAACGTCTTTTTCCATTCTGTACATATATACTTCGAGGCAGCACTTTCGCCAGGAGCAGTGAAATCAAAATTCTCGTGACCACCACGAGCCTCTAAGAATGTTTCAATTTCATCCGCATCTGTTTCTGATAAATATTCCCATTTTAAATCTAAAGATTTTAAATCATTATTAACTCCATAAACTGCTCTTTGAGAGTAACCAGAACCAAAGGCAGTAACGAAAACAGTTGGTTCGCTTGATTTAGTAAGTCCGTAAGATGGCTCGTGAGATGGAAAGGTAGGCATGATTAATAAAGTATTCCTCCAGGCCTTTTTTGTTTAACAATTTCAGCCTGTACCACTCCTGATATTACTGCTCCCAATTGTTTTCCTTGACCTTCATCACCTTGAACAGCACTTCCTGAAGCATCCACATTAATAACAATATTATTACTACGACTTCCTTTGGCTTCAACTCCTAAACGACCATCAGCTCCTCGGCGTAATGGCATTATTGCCTCAGGGCCTTTTTCAGCCATCAAGCCAATACCATCCGCAAATTTAAAGAAAGAAGGATTAGAAACAACGCCACCACGAGCAAAAGGCTTGATCCCATTTGTATATACATTGCCCTTTGCAGCCATATGCTCGAGACCTGTATGGGGAACAGATACATCCGCAGCATTTGAAGACCTAAACAATCCACCGCTAATAGCATTAAACATTGCTTGTCTTATATACATTCTGATCAGGTCATTGATTACAGATTGAGCAAACTGTTTAAATTTAAAAGTTCCTGTAGTCACAAAATCAACCAAACCATCTTCCATCCTTTGGAAAGTTTTTTCAGTAACATCTGCAATTTCTTCACTAATACTTTTAATTGAATCCCTATAAGCCAATACACCATTCCTTATTCCATTCCATACAGATTCAGATGTTTCACCTAAACTCTTAGTTTTATCTGAAAGATCATTAGTTGCTTCTCCAATTTTGTTTATTTCCGCCTTAATTGCTGCTATTCTTTCTTTTAATTTCTGAGAGGATTCTTCATCAAAAGAACCTGGCAGTGGTCCTACGATTCCTCCGCCACCACGCGATCTTATCCCAGTCCTTTGCTGTCTTTCCAACTCTTCTAATTCTCTTTTTAAATCTGCAAGTCTCATGTCTGCATTCCACTTTGCTAATGCTTCTATTGCTGGATTGATTGCATTGACAATCCCTGAAAAGATATTTTGAAAGTCTGCGCCCATTGGCTTCAATATTTTGCCAACATTATCTTTTAACTCAGACATCGCTGTTGTTAACCTGTCCCCAGCAGCATCAGGTCCAGCAGCAAGAGCCTCTGCATTCTCCCCATATTCTTCTATCAAAGTTTTCGTAAAATTCATGAAGTCATCTAAAGTGACTTTTCCTTGTTCTAAAGCTTTATCTAGTTCTGCAGGCGTTTGGTTCATCGACTTAGCAAATAAAGTAAAAGCACCAGGTAAACGTTCACCTAACTGCTGTCTTAATTCCTCTGCACTTACCTTTCCTTTAGAAAAGACTTGAGCTGTTGCGACCATCGCCGCCTTCATATCTTCCAAACTTCCGCCAGTACCTCTAATGCCAGAAGCAATGGCATTAAAGGCTTGTTGAGCATCTTCAACACTTAATCCTGCGCCTTTCACAGAAGCTGTTAATGCCGTGAATTGCCTAACAATTACATCTTGAGGAATCGCTAATTTTTTACTTCTATCCCTCAAAAACTCTTGTGCCTTTCCATAATCTTTCGTGTTAGCAATAACTAATTGCAAGGCTTTTCTTTGACGACCCAAAGCAGCGCTATATGCAGCCGTATCTCCAATACTTTGCGCCGCCATCCCAACCATTGCACCATAAGCACCACCAGCTGCAGCACCAGGAAGTCCACCAATCGCGCTACCAATTGCAGCACCAGCAGCACCAGCAGGCCCACCAAAAACAGCAGATGCCGCTATCGTTCCACCTATTTTTGCGCCAGCAGCAAACCTGCCTCCTCCTCCCATCTTTTGCCCTTGCATCTTGGCAAGAGCAGCATCCAGTCTTTGTGCCTCTGCTCTTGCTTGTTTAAATCGATTGCTTCCGAATTGAACACTTGCAGCCAACTCTTTCCAACTATTTGATAACGCTCTTGTGTTATTAATACTTCTAACGTTTGTCGCTTCCCACGCTTTTAAAGTTTGTGCAAATTTCTTTGTATTGAGATCAGCAGATTTTGTATCTAAACTTAAACGTCGTAATGCATTCCCAAGCCTGGGAAGTTTCTCAACCCCAGGGGTTTCAACTAAAACCTTTAATTGTGTCGTCGCTGCATTTGCCATTTACTTTCTCTTGTTCATGCAGGACAGAGCAGACATCTCCATAATTTGAATGCCTTCTAAAAGGACACGTTCATCCTTCACTTCATATAGTTTACAGAGGTATTGAAGAGATGAGTAATTTAATCCTGTCATCCCATTCATGCTGACATTCCATTGAGTACTTAAACGTACAAACATCATCACAATTTCCCAATTCTCCTGCCACACTTCAAAATGATTCTCTACTGTTTCCTTTTTAGCGGCTGCAATCTGTTCAGGTGTTGCACCGAAAGCTTCTAAAGACGCAACACGATCATCAACAACTCCTCCTTCTACCCAATACTTAGCAGCCTTCTCTAGTTTTTTTCAGCACCCCCTGTAACCATTTGTCCATAAGATTCAATAACAGCTTTCATAACAGTGAAATCATCTAATAAAGCTTTTTTATTTTCCTCATTGAAAGGAACATCAATACCCTCTTCATCTTGAATTTTCTCCCAACCAATGAAAATCTCATTAGTCAGAGCTTCATCCCCTTCATCAATTAATTGATTAAATTTATCTCGACCGATCTCTTTAAAGACTGCATCAAATTTATGCTCTTTAAATTTGCCACCATCAGAAGCCTTCTTGATGACAACAGGCCACTTGATTGAAGCAGTCTTTTTAAGAATGAACGCCATACGGCTAGGTGTAAATCAAACTCATTTCATTATTACCGGCCGTAGTAGGAAGTGCCAAGTACGGCAAATTCAATGAATAGGCTCCACTCGTATCTCCATACGAACCCCCAACAATATCTGTTTGATCAGCTTTCAATCGAACAATATTGCCACCAGAGGCACCTAAAATGATGTCAGTTGCACCTGTCGCCACAGCAGAAGCCTTAGCGAAATAGTCAGTCGTAGCAGTATCAAGAGCTTCGATAACAGCAGTTCCACCAGGAGCACGATTGACAATTAAAGCTTGCTTACTAGAAGCAGTCTCCTTGTAAACAAGTTCATTGTTTAATGCCAAATCAAACGATTCAATCCGCTGAGAAGTTGCACCGTGGAAAGTTGCTGTAGTGACATTAGTGTCATTAACCTCAAGACCTGCAGCCTGATTGGCAAGGGTCCATGTCCCTGACATATCTGTTGAGTCGGGAGCGTTGTATATACCGATAAATTGGAAGGTTGCTGTCGCGATTTGCCCTGCTACCAAACTGAATGTAACTGTACCTCTTGCACCTGTAATTTTATGCCGGGTTAAATCGTAAAAACAATAGATTGTGCAACTACTAAAAGAAGCAGAAACAGGGGCATAAGTTACTGACGTTGAACTTGCAACGGTTTCGCTTAGACCGCAGCTTTTGAGTAATGGACCGTATGCGGGAGCCGTTCCGGCTGCTCCAGATCCAGACAATTCCGTGGTAAAGCTAACACTAACTCTTTTATTCGCTAATACAGTCCCTCTAGTGCTGTTACCTAGAAAACCTTGCAAGCTAGGAGCCTGAACATTATCAGCCTCAATAGGAGTGAGATCAACATCTGTTACCTGAATAGCATTAGATCCTCCAACAGGAGTAGGGTCCGAGCCTTCAGAACTCTCAATTTTGGCTAGGAGCCAAGTCTTCCTCGTTAGTAGTGCCATTGTCAGGAGGGGTTTCGGTTTCTGGAATCAGTTTACTTTTCCCAGTTTTAGGATCGAACAAATAAGTTCCACCTTGGCCAGGATTAGGAATTTCTTTTTCGATTTTAGCCATAATCTCACGCAGAAGTTAAATTCGTACGACTTGTACGATAACGGACAATAAAATCTTGACTAATAATACCTAAAGGAACATCCGCCTCAACCAAATTAAAATCTGTACGATCAGGTGTTAAATCAAGTGCATAACTATTAACAGTTTGATCTGCCATTAATCTTAAATGAACTGCTTGCGTATAAGTATCTGATACATCATCAGGCAAAGCTGCACGAACAATTGTGCTAATTCGTACGCGCAAAGACCAATCTAATTTGTCGTAAAAGTTAGTGTCTACAGGTTGATCGGAAATAGGCTCAATGATGATTGCTGGGGCCTCTGATCGAGCCAATGGTTCAACACGACTCCTGTAAATTGTTACACCAGAAATTGCATCTAAATTTGTTTTTAGACGAGCAAGAATTAATTCTCGACGTGTATCTGCCATTAGACCTTGCTAAGAAGTAATTCAGTGAAAATCGCATCATCTATCGGTAGATTTTCACGTACCGTGTAATTAACAGAATCAACAGTGATTGCGGTGCCGCGAGAGGCAGATGATACATCAGAAGTTTTAGCTGTTAGCTGATACTCCCTAGAAATCACCATCCCTCCCGCTATTACATCCGCGGGCGACTCGAGAATCCCCTTAAAAGTATCTCCACTGCCGATCTGGCATGTTTTACCAAAGTCAGCAAGGAAAGCGTCAGGGGTTTCAACGAATGCCATTCAATTAGGCTCCGTACTTCTCAGACGCAAAAGCGTTGACTGAAACGTACCCTGTGCCTGTTCCACCAGCCACGGTTACGACGCACTTGACGTAACGCTTAAGGTCGTTGGTGTTTAAGGTCATCTTCTGAGCAGATGCGGTGTTCGCATCAGTCGTGGTGAATGCCCCTGAAGAAACATCAGCATATGTTCCACCAGATGTGTCACATTCAGTGAGTTTTACTGCATAAGTAATTGATGATCCTCCTGCAGAAGCATCGAGGAAAACAATCATGTCGCCTTCATAGGCGAGCAGGTCAACAGCAGAACCGGTAGCGGTTGAGTTGCCTAGTGAATTGGCTCTAAGAGCAACATGTGTTGTCTTATCACCCAGGTTGAGAATTGCCATTGGCTTTTCGACGTTTGGGGGTAGGTTTTTTCTTTACTGGTGTCTTTTCGACATCAGGTGTAATGACTACATTCTGAAGCAAAGGAGCCTCAATTGCTTTATTCATTCCAATTAACAACCTGGCAGTTCGTTCAGAAGTTTCAACGAAATCACCAATGTTCACTGGATGCATGTCAACAATTGTTGAACGAGTGATTTGAATACGCATAAAAGGCTCCTAATGAATCAGGACAACTTGCAAATAGATTCAGGGTGACGAACAGCTACGTCATAATCCTGCATTGCAACTACTCGAACTGTTCCGGCAGCAGATCCGGTATAAGGATCGACCATAATGTCGAGCCCAGACCAAAGACCAATCAAGATGTCGCTGAAGTTTGCAAATACAGCGGTGCTTGCAGGCATCGAATTTGAAACATAAGCAGGATAACCATTGATTGTGTTATCGCTTTCGTAAACAAATTGACCAGTGCTAGATGCTTTCTCAGTTGTCTTCATGGTTCCACGAAGAGCTGAGTTCATCAAATAGCCAAGATTTCCACTCAATGCGTTATCAGTGCTAAGAGCAGCTTCAGCATTTACAAAGTCACTAAATGCAGCAACACCTGATTCAGTGTTAATGCCAGAAACATTCAAAATGCCAAGAGGCTTACTCTCTGTACCAACACCGTTAATGGCTTGGTTCTCAATTTCAATGGCAATCTGCTGTGCTAAATCTTGTCTTACAAGATTCTCAACATCAATACTTGATTGAAGTAAAAGACGACGAGAATAGTCAGTCAGAGCACCAATTGTTCTAGGTTGAAGAGCAACCTGATCTACTGTTAATGCAGATTCAGTAATGTTAGAATTTTCTGCAACATGGTAAGTAGTTGCTCCGCCACTTTGACGCGGAATTGCAACCATTCCTTGTAATCCAGTTAAAACATTTGCACCTGCTGATTGTAAAACAAGAGCCTTACGTAGCAGATCAATGAATGAAGAGGAAAGGAGATCTGTGCTAACAGTATCGCCTCCACCTGAAGCAGAACCAACTGTTAAATCTCTTGTTGAATAACCAAGTACATCAGCAGGGATCAAAAGACCTCGAGCTTCTTTACCTGATTTTTCTTGAGCAGCTCTACTTACTTCAAATTCAAAAGCAGCAGCTCTCTGAGCCTCTCTGTCATTTGGATGAGCTAAAGCTTTAAGTGCCTTAAGGAAAGAGAATGATCTTGTTTCTTTTTCAGTAAGACCAATCTCAGTGTCTTTAGCCTGAATTGGCTTCTCTTCAACACCCATCTTTTCAAGAAGAGCAGAACGAAGATCTTCCAAACTCCGTGAGTTAGAGATAAACTCTTGAGCCAATTCAATATTCTTGGTTCTTTGACCAAGAGCAATCATTTCAGCGGCTTCTTTTGCTGCGGCCTGACTGGCCTCAGCGCGGATAGCAGCCTCTTTTTCGAGGGATGGTTCCACGGTTGATTCTCCGTTGGGTTTACTAGTAACGACTGAGGCCGTTAATTCAGTGCCTTCATTATTAATGAGGGCACGACCAATGCCAACATTTTTGAAATCAGCAGGTACAGTTACCAAACTAATTTCAAAAGGTTGGAAATCGGTAGCGCGATAAGTCACAGGTGAAGTTGACTTATCTGCTTCCATTTCATTGATTTTGTAGCCGAAGCTGACATTTCGAATAATTTTATCCGAAATCAGTTCTTGCATCTCACGTCCTAATGCGTTATTCGCAAGTCGAACGCGTGCAAAACCACGCTTATCTTTAATGTAAGCGCGTTCTACAACGCCAACGATACGATCGGCGTCATGCTGAAAAAGCAGTGGAGCTCCTGTATTTAAACGTGAAAGATCCATCGATCTTTCATTTACTTCTAAAATTTCCGTTCCATACATTCGTTCAACAGGCTCTTCGCTTGCAAACGGAAATTCAATTACACGATCTTCTTTTTTAGATCTAGTGAACTCAGTAAGATGTGCTCTTATCTGTGATTCAGAAAAAACCTCCATATCACGTTCTTCTTCTTTAGGATCTTCCACCACAGAAGTTTCAGTCACAACTTCTTCTACGACTTCAAGAGGAGGTTCAGCGACAACCGCCGAACGCTTGGTAGCAAACCCCCTGCGCTTCGCAGCACGCTTTCCCTTCATAATTTTACTAAATAAATCAGATATTAGTCTAATCCTTCGTCTTGTGATTCATTTTCATTAGAAGTATTTTCTTCTGATGTAGAAAATAGAGATGGTTGAAACACTCCATTAGAGGATACTTGCCCTGGATCGGTGTCTAACACAATGCCCATTTTCTTCGTTGATTTAATTTCTCTTTCTCTCTGACGCATCTGTTCATCAAAATCACCACCATGAAGAGCAACAACTTGGGAAAGAGTCATTACCCCACTACGAACTAAAGATTTATAGGCATCTGCTTCTTTCTGTGGATCAACAAATTGAGCTGCCGGAGGTAACCATTTACATTCTTCGTATCTTTCAGGATCAATATCATATCCAGGCAATTCCAATGAGCCTGACATGACAGCCATCTCGAGCCAACGCGAATACACTTCTTGGCATAACGCTTCAATGATGTATTGCTGCAAAGTGCGATAATGAGCTCTTGTCTCAAGTAATTCAAGCCGCGAAGAGCTGTAATTAGATTGTGAAAAATCAGAACTGACTTGCGTATAAGAACATCCAACACCGGCAGCAACAGCACGAAGCATTTGCTGTACAAAAGGACTAAAAGAATCATCCGGCCTGTTAGGCGAAAAGAATTGCATCTCCTCTCCAGGTGCCAAGCGACGGATAGATCCAGGAGCGAAATCTAAAACTGAGTCCTGATCTTGATTCCCATCTTCAAAGAGATCCTGATCTGGTGTCTTCACAAAAGCCATCATCGAAGCCGTTGCTCTTGCCGCCACGATTTCTGACTCTTCATATCCACTTAAATTCCTTAAACGCATAATCGCTGAAGCGAATGCGCTCATGCCTCTTGTTTGTCCTGGACGTTCAATTAAATAAAGGTGTAATACGTCATCTGCCGGTACACGTATACGCTTTTTGATAGCAGTACTTGCATGAGAAAATTGATAATCACCAGGATGAAAATCAAGGAAATGATATGCAACTGGCCTTCCCCAATTATTAATCTCGACACCCATCCGAACCTGATTCCCGTTCTCTTCTACTCCGTTGTAATCATCATCTAATAAATCAGATTCAATGATCTCAAGACCAAATGGGATTTTGCTATCAGCAAAAGGTTGACGAACAAAACGAATGAAACACTCGCCTGACTCGAGCGTTGAAGTAATAGCTAAACGTTGAATATCAGTCCATGACAATTTCCCACCTGCATGACAGCGCTTAGCTGCGCCCCAACGCTTCCACGCCTGTTCAATTTTTGCATTGATTTCTGTCGCAAGACGAGCACCACGCTTCATCCGCACTTGTGATTGCATCTTGATCCCTGTTCCAACAACGTTGTTACGAACAGCTCTCAAAGCAGCTTTGGCGAAATCACTATCTCGTACTAACTGTCGAGCACGATTTCTAACGGACTTAATACTGCCTTTAACTTCACTATCTGCTGAAGTTGATTGACTAATCCAATCAGAAGTAAGACGATTATTTTGAGAAGCAGCGTAAGCGCGTTTTAAATTCGCATTACGTGTTTTAACTTCAAATAATTCCTTTTTAAGGCCATTTACACGACCAAAACCTAAAAATGCCATTAAACGAACCTCACTTTGGCGAGACCTGGGTTACCTAAACCTTGACGCATTTTTTCTTTTCTTCGTTCCATATTGATTTCCTGTACTAATTCAGCTCTTAATTGAAGCAATTCAACCATTTTATATCTCTTCAAACTTCTACCTCCAATCTCATATTCCTGAACCATTCCACCTTCAGACAAGGTGCGAATTGCTGTCTCGACATGTCCTAAATCAATCTCAGCGCGAGACCGATCATCAAAAGCTCCCGGAGTTCCGCTGTAAGTAGCAGCAACTTTGACCGTGAATTGACCACGGCCAGCGGTATAAGTGCCTTCTGATCCATCAGTCTTTGTGGCTACTGCTTGCCAAGACCATGTTCCAGCATCAAAATTTGTGGTCGTTGCTGATGGAACCGTAACTCTCCATCCTTCGCCTTCAGCGGCACCTGTAATTGTCGCCCCTTCTGAAGCCGTATTCGTCCGGGCGTACCATTTCAAAGTGAAAGCTGAATTTGTGACATCTATTTCAATTGGTGCCGTCCAGGAAGGGACATCAAAAACAACCGTATCTGCCGTATAGATCAGATCGGGGACAAGAATAGTCACCAGCTTGTAACAAATGAAGAACTAGATCTTTGCATCCTGCGTTGAGGAGGTCTATACGCGGATTCTATCGGCTTATTTGTCTTTAATTCATCTTTTTCATTGTTTTTTGCTTCTTTTCCAAGCTTTTTCTCAAATTGGTAAAAAATCGTATTCCTGTTGTACCTCATGTAAAGACAGTGAAGAGCCGCATAGCTATAAACAAAACAATCAAGAGCTTCATTTCGATCACTTGCTTTTTTCTTCCATTCTCGAATTGCAAAACCTTTTGAATATCGAACAACCTGTCGTTCTGAAGTCAATTGCTTAAAATATTCATGACCTGCTTCTGCATGAAAATGAATATATCCAGGTCCAGGTTCGTTGTGCTTAAGACGACCAAAAATTGTACTTTTAATCGTGTCTGAACCAACTGGAAACACTTCCGCTGAGTTTTTTAGAACTTGTCCCTTATAATTAATATCAACTTTTGAAGGCTTACCAATCGGCGGTTTGTTCCTTATCGACTGCCCCTTCAAAGCAAAAACACCACTTCTTTGTCGTTGTCTCGCATAGGTATAGACCTCAGACGTGTAATGACCACCTGAGTCAACACCTATAGCAACTGGACGTATTACACCTCCATCTGCATGTGGATAGTCTCGAAGTAATACGTCATCAACTTGTGACCATAATTTCATCCCTGCCGGATCTCCATAAATCTCTGCATGACTTATCAACCAACATTCCTCTCCCGTTCCCCAGGCATAAATACCAATTGCGACCCTGTTGTCCTGAACGTCCACTCCTGCTGTGACGATACAGGCTGCACTAGGGATCTCTCCTGCAGGGTAAAACTCGGCCCTTTCGGAGAGACTTTCGGCCCCGATCTTCGCCCCAATTTCTTCCTCCCAAGTCTCACCCAAGACAGTATTGACGAAGGTCTTGAGAAGCGGCGCATCATTCTTCGCTCTCAAAAACTCAGTAACAATTTCTTCCCACGATTTCCATCCGAGGGGTGAATACAGAGAAGACAAGTGAAAAGATACCGTCCTAGGATCAAAAGAAGTAGAGGTCGATCTCCATTCTCCACGGCGAAGCATTTCGCTCTTGTGATGCTCTGGTATGTGCGCCCCGCAACTCTCACAGACATACGCAGCAGTCTTTGGATCTCCGTCAAGCCAGTTCAAATTTTTCCATTCAAGCGTTTGAAAATGATCGCAATGTGGGCAAGGAACAAAATAACGACGTTGATCGCCTGCCTCATATTCCGTTTCAACTCGACTCGCCTCTTTAACTGTCGGAGTAGAAGTCAAAATAACTTTCCTCCTAGAAAACGTTGAAGCACGACGTTCAGCTAAAGCACATGGGTCTCCTTCTCCATCAACATCATCTGGGAAGGCGTCAATTTCATCCAATAAGACCCAACGACAAGGGGCAGAACGCAAACCTGTTGCCGAATTTGCACCAGCCAAAAGGAGAATGCCACCTGGGAACTCCTTACTAAACATTGTGTTTCCACTATCTCTTGATCTAGCCGGCGCAACCTTATCTTTTAAACAAGGCGTCTCATGAATTAATGCATCCAACCTCTGCTTGCTTAATCTCTTACACATCTCAATCGTAGGCTGAACAAAAAGAGCAGGGCCTGGAGCATGAGCTATTAGATAGCCAACAACATTATTTATGCATTCTGTTTTGCCTAATTGGGCTCCTGCCATGAAAACTACTTTCTGAATCGTATTATTTGCACTCATTGCATCCATAATTTCACGTAGATAAGGGGTTCTATCTGTGCGCCACAAACCCGCCTCTGAACTTGACTTACTTGAAAGCATCCTGTTCGCGTCTGCCCATTGACTGACTGTTAGATCAGGATCAGGTTTTAAACCTTCCTTAAAAGCTTCCTGATAAACCTCAGCACCATTAAGCATAGGTAAGTCTCTCCAATGCTTTCCTTATTTCTGCTGTCAGATTTTCGTGAATTACTACCGGATCTGTTTCAGCGGCATACTGATTACTGACACGATCAGGAATGTTCCCCAAAGCATCCCTAACGGTCCGAGCAGCAGTAAAAGCTTGACGTTTAACCAGAGAAGATTCGACCAATTCTTCTTCCTTGACTTCCAAGTCGAGTCTTGCAATCTCGGCTCGAAAATGTTCGGATCTCGCACGGCTTTCGTTGATGTGCGGAATCTCCAGGTCTGAGGATTTCTTCCGCTTTGTTTTAGTGACAGGGACAAGAGGATGATTCGTCTTATATGCAGTTATCGCCTTTTCTTTGTCCCATGTCATCCTGTTTCGATTAACAGTGAAACATCCGTCAAATAAACCTCCTGTTTTTAGTTGACTGATCCTTGCAACTGTTAAACCAAGCTCTGTAGCTAGTTCTTGAGTCGTACAAGTGGACATAAGACAAAATAGTGACGTTTTAAGTCTTTTTAATCTTAATTAAAGAGAATAAGAGTGATTACTTGATTTCAGTGGTATAATGGTCGGTTTTGTAAAAATTCACACTATTGAGAATCATTTGCAGGCGCTTGTTGCGACCTCTGGCGCCTGGCGCTAGCAAAATAGCGGGGTTCGAAATTACCA
>VTLG01008780.1_pt1 | contig 37896 bp, 57 predicted proteins | sample 4694571 | NCBI WGS metagenome assembly VTLG01 (sample SAMN12604809, study PRJNA352737) | marine metagenome | biome: ENVO:00000447; feature: ENVO:00000209|ENVO:00000569|ENVO:01000036; material: ENVO:00002151; isolation source: viral sequences binned using virsorter ...
ATCTCTACTGCCACTAAACGCTCACCATGATCGTCAACCTTTTCATCCAATCTGGTCACGATCTTTTCTATCTGCACAATGGACTGCCTAGCTCCATTGAGACCAGCCCTCACTCCGCCATAAGCGGCTCCAGCGGCCAGTATTGCTGGAAAATATGAAATCACCTCTTCAACTCCCATTGTTAACTAGTTCTCTTTAGTGGTTCAAGGATTGGACGGCCATCATCGTCTGTCCAATCAGTACCAGACTCCTTCATATGTTCATCTTGTCTTTCGGCTACAACAAGCCACGATACTGTGTCGGTGCTGTTTGTATCCTCACAACTGATAATCAGTGTTGACCCTGAAACCGATCCCTTCAGTGCCGACCATCCATCTTCGTTCTGCAAAAAGACCTGTGGATCACGACATAGTAATTCCCAAGTGCCGTCCGTCAATCCGACTTCTTCGTCCAGATCCACACTGGCACTTCCACCAGAAAGAGCTACAGATCCTCTGTAAATCAAATCTGCTCTTGGACCCTCGACAAATGAGTGTACAAGATCGTGCGTATCTGTCATTGACGGCAGTGGATGTGGAATCTTGAAAGATCCAGATCCCTTCGACAAGGCACCAGTAACATAGACTGTACCACCATAGGGTTGCAGTACAAGATCTCTAGTGGCACTTCCATCGCTGAAAACTCCCTGAATATAGGGATCAACACCACTTGTTACGCCTAAAGCAAAACCACCACCAGTACCAGTTTTGCTTTGAATAAATAGTCCAGCCTTACTGACAGAATCAGCAAGCTCTGTCGCTCCTGTGTGGTATGACCCCCTGACTACGATTGCAGTTCCAGACGCTCCAGTAACATCCGAATACAAAGTATCTAAGTAAACATCTCCGACATGAATTAAATCATTTTCTTTGAAGTCTATTTCGGTATCACCAGGAGCCATAATCTGCATCATTTCAGTGCCACCAGTTACAAACGAAATCTGATCTGCACCATTTTCGTAGATATATGTATTACTGCCACCATCGAGATAACACTTACCAGCCGAAGCTAGTGATATAGTCCCAGCACCTACTGTTCCTGTAGTGGTTATTGTTGAGCTACCAGTGTTAACACTGCCAAAATTTGAAGTGATTGATCCAGCGTCTAATGCTCCGACAGAAGTTATCTGTGTTTGTGAAGCATCTACGTTCAATGTGACTGTGCCAGAAGTTCCACCACCTGATAATCCAGTGCCAGCAGTAACTCCAGTTATATCACCAGCATCTGGCGTTACCCAGGCCAATGTGCCTGAAGCATCTGAGGTCTGGAGAACTTGCCCTGACGAACCGACTGCCGCTGGAAACGTCAATGTGTAGGTAGCAGTAGCCGAAGGAGCAGTGAGCTTTACAGCATGACTAGCATCGTCATCTTGTAACACTAAATCGTTTCCGCTCTGTGCTACTATATCGCCACCATATATTGTTCCAGATGTTGAAATCTGGTCAGTTCCTATATTTATCTCTCCGAACCCAGAAGCTATTGATCCAGAGCTTAATACTCCAGTAGTGACCAAGCTAGAATCCCCCACATAAGCTGTTGCGTCACTCAAATTAAAGGCTGGAGTTGGGTCAGATGCTCCTAGTGCAACCGATACTCCACCATAGCTTACTGATGAGTTCGCCAAATTAGCATTTGCAATCGCTGTGCCATTCCAAACACCCGTGGCAATCGTTCCCAAGGTCGTAATAGAGGTCTGCCCGACATAGCTACTAGCTATCGTGACAGCATCCGCAGAAACTGTAATCTTGTCTGCTGTCCCGATCACATTCAGTGTAGGAATCGGGCCACCCAAGGACGTTCCTGTCATTCCAGCACCTGCGACTATAGCAGTTATATCTCCAGCAGTTGCTGGAGCTGCCCAAGTGGGAACTCCACTAGCTAACGTGAGAACGTGCGTGTCTGTGCCAGCGGCCAACCTCAATAATCCTGTCGCATCATCTCCGTAGAGAATATCACCTTCAGCATATGTGGTTTGACCCGTACCCCCATATCCTTCACCTATCGTACCAGCTTGCCATGTTCCTGTTCCAACAACGCCTACAGTTGTCAAATTAGCCGCTGTCGTAATTCCTGCTTGTGTTGCCTCTACATTCAGCGTGACTGCCCCAGAAGTCCCACCACCTGATAGCCCAGTCCCTGCGATCACGTTAGTAATATCACCAACATCTGCTGGTGTATACCATTCCAGGGTTACTTCATCTGGATCTCCAGATGTGTCGATGGATGCAACTCGTAGAGCCTGTCCAGCCGTTGTAGTGGCTGACGTAGCTGGATAACAAAGTGCATAGCTCGCACTGACTACACTTGGAGCGCAGAACTGGACATAAGCATTTTTATCAGCATCCTGTACCCGAAGCACCTTGGTCAACAGATGATCTGCATCTACGGCCCCGTTGAAGAAAACATCGTCCCCATTATCAGGTACATAAAAAACGACACCTGGAGTAGTGCTGCCAGTACCATCTACATCAGCGGCATTCAGCTCAAAACGTGCATTGCCACTATCATAGTTCAACCAATAATCGACACCTGCCCCGAACTGTAGTGGCCTATTATCGCCCATCTTAATAGCATCTAACGTATAGGAAGATGCTGTATTAATGTTTTGATTGTTCACTAATAGAGTTAGAGATGCGGTTGCACGAAGGAAGGCGTTATCTAAATAATCCAAGTCAGTGTTTAAGCTTGTACCCCATGTATTGGTTGCTGCCCCTACTTCGGGTTTCGTTAAACCTAATTGAGTTGTTGTTGTATCTGCCATATTATTGTCCTAAAGATTGAGCCATCATGCGTATTGGCGAACCATGTGTTTCACGTTCTCCCTGTATCTTCAATTGATCAAGTCGTTCCATCAGTAAACTTTGCCATACGGGGATGCGCTCATCGAACATCAAAAATGGTGCAGATTGTAGTAGCGTCCCGTAAAGATAAATATCAGGATGATTCGTCAACAACCAATTAGTATCACCATCAGCAGACAAAGCTGTTATTCTTTTGTAGTACATAATACTCGCAGTATAAGCTGAATCAGGAGTTCTTACAAATTCCATATTTTCGCCTACAATGGAGTAATAAATGGGTCTGCCTGTACCTGTTAATCCAGATCGTTTTTCAGATATTTCGTTGGGTGTGATATACTGTAACGTAATCACAGGAGTCTGGTCCAAAACAATGCGCTGTATCTCTAGTGCATCGGTGGGCATAGCTTCGTACTGACCATCAATTGTAAAACTGTCATCCCTGGTTATCATCTGAGGTTGACGTATTTCACGATTGAACTGCGCTTCGGCCATTGTAACAAACTCAGGTATCCGATCTTCAAGATCAGTGCGATCAAGCCAATTTGCTGCTGCTGTTTTAAGTTGCCCGTAATTCGTTATAGCCATTAGATTTTTCCTGGCCTTACTTTAAAAGCTTTTTGATCAGGATGATTAAGCCACCTCTTCAAAGCTTTTTCATCTCTTCTCAATTCCTTCGGTAAACTATTAAAAATAGGAAGTGGCACACTGGCACATAAATGTATATCGCCTTTCCAGTTGGCGTTTTCATCGACCTGGTTGAACGCTCTTTTATTGGCTTCCAATATCGCAGTTACGTCTTGGCTAGTTTCAATAATCGCTTTGTCTTCCACATGATCGTAATGGAAAGTTTCCAAGATTCCTGTAGCTGGATCGTAATCTAATATTCTTTTGTTATTTCTCATCGAATTCCTAATGAGGGTGGGAGCCGAAGCCCCCACCCCGTTTAGCCCATAGGGTTATGGTTATGCTGCTGCTTTAATTCCAGCAATACATCCATGAGCGGCTTCATTACTGACCTGTAGACCCCACTCTACAAGCATCATTCTTTTGTCAGCATCACCAGTGCTGGCAAGGTCTTTCATCTGATAAGGACGCAGTGTAGCCAACTTCACCTCATCCGTATCAATCAGGAAAGCCCAATCGTTCATTGCCGAACCACCAGCATCTACTACTGTTGTGAAGAATCGGTTCGGCACTACGCTCAAATTACCGAAGTCGCTGACATAAATGTCTGCTGCCCCGATAATGGTGGTCGGTGAATCACCAGCATCTACATTATAGCGTGTTGATGCCAATCCCGTGAATCCACTCACAACAGTTTTGTTGTAAGGGCTTACCATGAGCATTGTTGGCTCACCACCATTTTCATAACAAGACTGCATCGTGGACTTTAACATTGCTTCAGTGAACGCTTCTGGAGTATCAAAAGTCTTCCAGACCTGTGCTGCACCCGTTGGAGTTGATCCTGTGTAGCTAGGCTTAACAACAGGTGTTGATGTTCCATTGGCACTCACGTTGGTTTTCAACCAACAAGGGAAACCAGCAGTCACCCTAGCGATTGCAGTGCCTCCAACAACAGCACCCACTCCATTGAGTAGTGCTGCTTTTTCCACGTTTCTCTTTAGTTCTTTTGCAGCTTTTGCTGCCTGATACGCCACCTCACTTGAACGGCCAGCTTTCTCCACTCTCTGTTCAGTACCAGAGATGATGAAGTCCACCATGTTGATCTGACAATAATTCGCCATACGAGCAGTTGGTGTTACTGCTGTAAAGGTACTCAAGTCTTGACCTTCAATTACAGCATCTGCACTTGCTGCTGCCAAAGAGTCAGTCTGCCATTCAAATAAAGTTTGTTCCGCAGACCTTGTACCAATGTTCGATATGAACGGAGTCTGCGTAGGAGAAATATCAGATATTAAATCCGATAAGTCTTCCCTAATGCCTTTAGCCTGATACGTTAAAAAAGTATTTTCTACGACTGCCATAATTATTATTCCTTTAAGTTCATCCGTCGATCAACGTAGCGAACAGAGCGGCTGCATCATCAACCTTCCCACTGTTTTTGAGGTTCGCTCTTAGCGCCTGTTGTTTTCGAGTACTGTTTCTCCTAACAGTCTCACGATTGCCAGGATTTGCAGTTTTGATTTTAGATTTAGATTTGGCCTTAGTGATTTTTTTGCCATTGGTCAACTCTCTGTATCTCATGGCATCCAGCATGACTCTTACAGCTCTGTGATCATAAATCTCACCTAGCTCTTCCTCGGAATATCCGACAGCCTTACCGAACTCCATTAACCTGCGTTGATCATCAGCTTGCACTTCACTATCAGACCATTCTGGTATTTTTTCCAACATAAGGGATCGTTCAGATTCAAGATATTTTTGCAGTTCCTCAGATTGTTGAGTCTCAAGGAGTTGCTGCGTTTTTTCTTTTTCTTCACGAACTGCTGCCAGTTGCTCCTCACGATCTCTATCAAGTTGCTTCATGCGAAGCCACTCAACGGGGTTTTCTCTTTCGAGTCTTTCCCAGTCGATATTGGGACGGCCAGCGTTTTCTACCTGCTGTTGAAACTGATCGAGAACATTCACATAATGCTCACGTTCTGCTTGAAGCTCCTGCTGAAAGCCTTCAAATTCTTTTCTTTGATTGGCTAGTGCAGTGGTCTTCTTGGTATAATCAGATGTTCTTTGGTAACCAGAGATGAGTTCGTCCAGCGCAACTTCCTCTTCTTTGCCGTCAACAATAACTCGGTAGAATTCAGCGTGACCTTCAGGTTGCTCTTCTGGTTCTTCAGATACACTATCATACTCGTCGGCAGAGGCTTCGGCTTCCTCTTGCCCTACTTCTTCATGCTCTCCACTCGCTTCACTTTCCTCGACCTCAGAGTCCCCTTGCCCAGGTTGCTCTTGAGATTCGCCTTCAAACATTTCAGCGAAGGCTTGTTCAACCTCCCTGTTTGATCTGCGAGGCCGATCACTCCCATGAAGCTCATGGTCTAGGACACTTGTGTCCGCAACCTCTGGCTCAATCGGGTTGGTGATGGTTTGTTCGCTCATCATTATCTCCGTTTTTTAGCGGATTTTTCTTGCTTTCTTTCTTGCACAGTCCAGGCATCCACTATAGACCTGAGACCACGCACGACTTCATCCAATCCTTTAGATTGCATATATAAATTTTCACGTTCAGATGTTGCATTATAATCAGTTAAGTGCCACTGGGCCATTAGTCCCTGTCTGGTGCTTTTCACAACCTCCTGAAAAATATCATCTTCTAGTATCTGCTTTGCTCTTAACCCTTTCTCTCTAATGCTCATCCCTCTCTCCTCTCATTTTCCTGTTCAGCTAGAGTTGCTCTTAGCACCTCAAGGTCTACCTTGCTTTGATATTTTTGTTCCAAATCAAACTCTCTTAATGCCTGATCTCCTGCTATTCTAGCACGTTCACGCTCATCAATAGATGCTTCCTTGTTTGCTGACAACTCAACCTTCTGCTGTTCGATTTGCTGTCTAGCTATTATGTCTGCCATCTGTACTTCAAGCATCTGCTCTTCTGGTGTCGGTCCTGGTGGAGGCGCAGGAGGTGGTGACCAGTCTGGTGGAAGCGGTTTGAAGAACTGATTTGCATCTTCCCAACCTGCCACTTCTAACATTTTGGACAAGGTATAACGATACTGTCCCAAGCTAACTAGCGGATTATCCAGGCCCATCTTCTCCATCATAGCTTCTTGTCGAGCTGCGACCTGTGTTAACATCGCCATTTTTTCGTCTACCTGACCTGCGCCCATTCCCACATTTACGCTGACATCCATCGTAGCGTCCCACACTCTAGGATCTACTGGAACCCATTCATTGCGTAATCGTACCATTCGTTCTTGGTCTTGGTGTTCTATAATTAATTTTAGCAGACCTTTGAACAGAGGTTTGAAACCCATTTCTGCAAATAAACGGGCTATCATTTCAGTGTGTTGTTCTGCACCTTTGATGGTGGCCATCACACCAGCACGGGTCGTAGACTGCAAGACATCGGGGTCCAACCCTTGCGACGCTGCACTCTGACCTGTTCGCTCTGTTTTCATTTGGTCTAAATACTGTACCATTGGAAATGCTTCTTTCCCCAAGAAAGGAACGTCAAGCTGTTGTACCATTCCAGGTTGACGCATTCGTATTACAGATCCTACTTCAGGATTTAATACGTCATCAATATCCACCATGCCTTCGACTACACCAGTGCGTGGATACAAAGCAAATGCCAAGCTGTCTAGCATTCCACGAATAACTGCTGACTTGATCCGCTGTATATCTTTTGTGAGATCCGCAAGGTCGCTACCAAAAAATAGGTGCGGCTCTGGATCACAAGCGAAGATAGCAAACGGGATGTCGTTAGCAGGTTCATTATTTACGACATGATAGTTATCACCTACAGTGCAAACCTTGCGCAGTTCTGCTATCCCATCACCATCAAAATCTAACTTGCACCAAGCTTCTACATACTGCACTCTGCGTTGATACTGGCCAAAGTCTATCGCTCCAGAAGTATCAGGATGTCTAGCAATGTAATTTTCATTATCTAGAAATTCTACCTGGTCTGTAGCATACTCTGATACCATGTCTTCCTCGTAACCCATTGCTACCAAATCACTTACAGTGGCCATAGTTCTGTGACCTACTACTTGTGCATTAGACATACTAGTGGCAGCAGCATCTACGAAAAATTCTTCTGGCGGCATCGTCGCAATGCGCACTTTATTGGTAGGTGTTTTTCTTCTGATTTCGATGTCGTACAATTGGGGAGCTGGCATTCCCTGCATTTGCATCTGCATCAACATTTCTTCGGGTACACTGTCATCTGGATAAGATTCCATCGATGCAGCTTCTACGTCTTCCTCTTGCATGATCAATCCCATTTCAGGTTCTGATAATCCTTCAAACCTGTAGGTCTCTACTTGGATCGAGTCATCCCACCACCATTTCACAATGCCAGACTTATTCATCAGTGCATCTTTAAACACTGAATAAAAAATGCTTATTGCATCATTGTCCTGCTTCAGAACATAATTCACATAATCAGTGGCTTGCTCTGCACTAGCAATATCTTCGGGTCCACGAGGTACGAACTCGACTACTTTTTCTGTACCAAAAAATACTCGCATCATACTGGGCAATACTGCTTGTACGGCATCTCGTACATCTCTGCTTACTACCCGTGATCTTCCTTCCACCTCATTTCCAAACTCATCGCCCAGATAGTATTTAGTAGACTCTGCTCTCAGTGGGGAAATTTCATCATCGATGTACTGGACTGCATCACTGATATACTGACGGACTCTATTTTGTAAGTCCTCTTCACTCATTTCTACGCCAGCTTCAGTATTGGTCTCGTCTGTGTATGCCATATGTCCTTGGGTAAAATTTGTCCTAAAAGATAGCTCAGTCTAGTTCTGAGTCAAATTCACACGGGTCATCCATTAACGTATCTAGCTCTTCATCTCTTTCCTGTTGTACCTCAACACGCCAATTTCCGCATTCGGGACATCGGTCTGGACCCCAGGGTTCTTCCCTGGCTTCTACCCACCCACATGAAACTTTTTTGCATCCGTATATAAACATAATTTTTTTAATGCAGATAGCCTCGACCCGAAGGCCGAGGCTACCCTAGCAAGGAACCAAGCCGTAGGACGAGAGGAGGGTAAGGAACTACGACTCATCGAGAAAATAAGTATCAACATCACGCTAGACAATTCCTGACAGCGCCCTTTTGAGCGGTCCCATTTTTTTAAGAGACTTTCCTCGTATAGCAATTCCTGCGTCACCAGCAAAGGTCAGCACGAATGCATCTGCGGCATCAGGACTTAGCACACCACGTTTTTTTAGTTCGTCCTTAGACTCAATTTTTATTTTGCCTGATGATGTATATGTGTACCGAAGTGTAGTCAGTTCACTTTTTAATCGTTCATCTTTGGGAAGTCGCACATCCCTACCTTCAAGCCATGCTTTTGATTTATACCATAGCTCTGCTCTAAGGTTTAAATATGTTTCACCGCCTATAGCTGGAGATTCGGACACATTGATTGCCATTGCAGGAAGTCCCATTTCACGGAGTCGGTCTGCTACGCCAGCACCTAACCCGATTGCATCCACCATAATTTCCTGTGGTTTTTCTCCAGCACTTTCGTATTCGGCTTTGATAGCACCTGTAAGTTGCATAGTGTCGAGTCCACGCCACAGCTTGATAGGATCTAGAACGGCATTGCCTTTGCGTTTACACAATGCTGAAGCATCGGACCCAAATCGTGCTACGTCTACCCCCCATATCACATGACCAAAACTTGTAGGAGCTACGTCACGCTGTATAGCGCCTTGAACTAATTCCATAGAAATTACTGTATCATCGTCACCAGTAGGAAATTCACCTAACACTCTGATGCGATAGGAATTGCTTGCCTCTCCGTATCGCATTTTACATTCGTTGACGTATTCTTCTGAGACTCTGCCGCTATCAAGACAACTGACATGGAACGTAGTCCAAGTGTCTGCTAGTCGTGTGTGGGTATCGTAAAAATATCCACTGGTTCGTACGGGGTTCCCAGCCAATACCATCGTGGCATGATGAGCCGACATAGAACCGCCAGCAGCTTCGTACACAGATTCGGGTACACCACTCGCTTCATCACAAATAAGTAGAACGTGTTCAGCGTGTACACCTTGCAATGCATCAGGCTGTTCCGACCTGGATGTCCTAGCAGATATAAAATTATTTTGAGCATCAGTCGCTAGTTCAATGCGATCTGCCCGTATGGTGAACATTTCTTTGTAATCTTTAGGAGATCCGTTGAGCCAGGATTTCAATTCAGGAAGTAATGCGTCGTGTAGCTGTGCGGAGGTAGGTGCAGTGATGACTACCTTGGCATCGTGATGAACAGTAATCCACCATAATGCCAACCAACTTAAACAACTTGTTTTGCCAACCCCATGCCCTGATCTGACTGTTACTCCACGATCACCAGAAGCAACAGCATTCAACATATCAGCTTGCCACTGATCTGGCGTAGCATGAAGCATCTTGTTCACAAAATCTACTGGATCTGTTTTCCAGCGTTTGATAGCACTAACAAAGGTTTCTTTTTGAGACACCGCTTGTTACTCCTCTTGTGCTTCTCTCCTGCGCTCCATCTCTTCGTCTTTTAAACTAGGGTATCTTTTGAATACTTCTGTTGTAACTTTTTTGATTTCAGAATCAGTGCCATACGCCTTAACCATTCGCAGAGCGATCCTTGCTTGGTCAATATCCTGAATCGGATACCTACGTTCCTTGGGGTATACAAAGTCAGAGTCTGGAAGCTCGTTACGTTCTTCAGTTGTTAGTCTGGCCATTATTAAAATCCTTTTGGGATCAAAGGCGGCCCAATCGCTGGACCTAATATTCTTTCATTTTTAGTGTCGTAATATTGTCCATCCTGTCGGATGATTCTATTAGGGTGATCGTCATCCTTGAAAGCAGATGGCCAGTGAAATGCTTCGTCATCTAGTGGGCTATAACCTGCCTTCCATGCACCACGATAGTCGTACTTATGCAAAGCATTATCTGGATCTGGGTTCAAATTAAGCTGGGAAGATATTTTGCTATACCAAGATTGGAACTCTTGTTCTTCATCATCAGTAAGAGGAGTCCGTTGACGTTGCAGTCCTGATAAAAGTCCATAAGCCATTATTAATCCTTAACATTTGCTAAGAGAGCTTTTAAGTGTGCCAATGCAGCGCTACGAGTCAGATGTTCTTTTAAAACTTTCCATATCCCTTTTTTTAGAACTTGTACTGCTGTTCCTCGCACTCTGTACGGCATTGCTGCTCCTCAACGATTTTTTGATAGGCTTACTGCAATATACACAAGTTTGCCAGTCGGTCAAAAATTGCTGATGCCCACAATGATCACAAACAAACTTAATCTTCTCCGTCATACAAATCTTCGATACCATCAAAGTATTCAGCGTCTACAAAAATAGGCTGACTTTTATGAACATATGCACACATTGTGTTATGCTCTAGAAATTCCCTGGCCTCAACATCACTCATGCCATCACGAGCCATAAGAATACCAATGCATTTATTTACACTGTAAACTAATCTTTGCTCCTGAGTAGCCACATCATAGGCACTGCCAATTAGCGCATCATCTAATCCATCAGCTTTTAACATTTTTCTTTTTGCGTTTGGGCTTTGGTTGTAACAACGGCTTCAGTTCGTCCAACAAATCTGCCGTTTCATGCATGATCTTGCGATCAAGTTCGCCATATGGCAAGTGCCTAGCCCTGCTGCGCAATCTGTCTGCTGCTTGGTCAATGCGCTCTATTCTGTCTACATCTGTGATCGCCATGCCTCCTCCTAGTGATTCAATTTGACGTATAGTATTTATATATTGTTTTATTGTTATTGTCTAGGTGCTACAAAATTTTGGATGAAGAAACCTATATAGAATAAGGGCTGTGGGGGTGTCTGGTGGTGTACCGCTGCTCTAGGAATTTTTAGGGGTAGCATTATTATGAATTTGATGTGTGTGGGGCTAGCTAAGCGTGGCCCCCGTATTTTTGTTCTGGGGGGGCAGAAAGCTGGAAGGCTCGGCTGAAAATCTGGGGAGCTGTCGAATTTTTGGCCGATTTTTGACGCTAGAGAAGGGAAGGGGACCACACTCTCTCTAGGCTTCCCTATATAGGCCGAAAACACGAATATCCCCTACCCTCCCCGTTTTTTTCTGGAGCTGAAAAACCAGCTCAAAACCAGCTCAAAAAGCTCCCGAAAAGCTCTACCAATCCTCTGCCAGCGGACCGAAAATCTAAACCCAAACTAGTTCCAGTTTAGTGGTAAAACCTAAACCCAAACTAGTTCCAGTTTATGTCATAACGTGCGATAGATGTCAGCTTTTTGTCCCCAAAAAGGACTTCAACCCCGAAAACCCCTAACACTTCTCTAAAGCGTTTTAAGCGATTCTAAGCCACTTTAAAGCTTTTCCCTACTCAGGACATCTCTAGCGAATCGATTGAGCGCTACGGCCCTGATATGGATGTTCGTTTACTGTATGTTTGTTGTATGTTAAACGAGAAACATACAAGCGGTTGCGTGTCGTTCGTCGGAAACTTCCCCGATCGGATAAGCGGATAATAAGCGGATAAAAAAAAAGAGAGGGCCGACCCGATAGGCCGACCCTCCCGACTACTCCAGCTATTCGGAACTAATCCAGAGGATCAAGCTCGACTATCTGGACGCTTTTGCTGTTGTCTCTTTCTGGATGAGGGGAGACACTAGCCTTACGGGTCCAGTGTTCGGAAATGAACGTTGGCCCTTTGTAGGTTGCGCCATCCCAACGCTTGGGATTGTAGATCTGAGCGAATCCTTGAGTCTCGACGATTTTGGACCAGCCAAATAAGACCCCGTAACCTCCCCGCCAAAAACCGAATTCATCAAATCGATCATGACTAGGCCCGTCATTGATCCACATTGCTCGATAGTGGCGGTTGTGGCCCCGTGCATCAGAAAAGTAGTCAGCTATAAAATCAAAGAAAGCGTTTTCCACTAATGCCAATTCGTGGGCACTACCATAACCATAGCCATAGCGCTGGATGAGTCCGATTAATGACATTAGATCATCACAGCTAAGATTTTCCATTTGGGATATTTTGTGAGTGTTCAACATTTTTCTAGTCCTCCCCTAGGTGATTTAAAATGAGTGAAAGAATTCCAGCGACAATAAAAAAAACTACCATGAGTGCCAGCAGTGTTAAGCTAGCGTCTAGATCAGCTTGGGCGTCGTACATTTATCTTCCCTCCCTAGGTTCAAGCACCTCGACAAAGATGATATTGTACTTAGCTGATAGACGTTGCATCAGATAAGGTGAAAGTGTCTTGACGTTTCCAATATCGGTTATCAATTCCCCTAGCTGGTTGACGGGATAATAGTGATCGGTCCCGTAGTTTGATTTTCTGTAGTACTCGACCAGTCTATCGCTAATTAATTCTGAGTCTGGTTGCCACATTTTTTTCCTCCCGTTGAATTGTGAGTATCAAAGATATTTGGAATCTTTGGATGATGTCAACTTTTCGGATTTTTCGGGTTGGTTTTTCGGGTCTAAATTTTGGGGTTGCTTGCTGGTCCTCCCTCCCGTTGATCTATGGACGTCAAAAGAGGCCCAAGGGTGCTAACCCCTAGGCCTCTTATAATACCCGTTATCTACCAGGCAGGTAGGCAGGTACTAAGTGGACATAACAAACTTCACCCGCTCAAAGTCATCCCAGTCATAAACAAATCCAGAAGTGTCTGTAATAGCTCCACCCTTGGCCCTCAATAGTCCGAGCTTCCGACCTGGGAAGTTGGCCCCGTCTAGGTGTCTGTAGTCGCTCAGATCCATATCATAGGCTAGATCGGGATAAAGGTGGATTATCTGGTCTTTCATTGCTTCAGATCGGACCACCATAGCCATGTTAAAATCCCTCCCCGATAAGTTCCAATTATTGAGGGTCAATTGCTCAAAACGTCGGGTATGGGAAAGGTTGTGAAAAAGATCCCGTTTGGGGTACATAGCACCCGACAAGCTGGCCGTTAGATGGTAGTTATCTGGCAATTCCTTCAGTAGCCTCTTAGAGACTTTCGAATAATCAATGAAGGTCACATTGGGAAAAGTTTGGATGATGTCGGTTGCAGTATGCCACGGGATATCACTGATCACATTCAAGCGAATTACCAAACGCTCAAAACGTGCGGAAGCGTTGGCAATTTCCCGCTTCAATTTGGCTATCATTTTTTCTGGTTGTGTTTCCCACAAATAACGCTTTTTGAATCTGGCAAACTGTACCGAATCAAAAGAGCCTCGACCCGAAAAATTGAGGCAAGGGCTGGCACATCCAGCGATAACAGCCATAGGGCAAGCGGTAGCAAAGCCAGCTATAGCGTGTGGCGTCATTGAAAGGCCCAGCATTTTCCATCCGCTCCCACTATCAAGCTTTTTGTTCCCATTCAAAAGCTTAGCGATAGGCTTGTGGAGCTTTTCCCGCTGTTCGGGTGTTAAGATCCCGTCTAGCAATTTTTGGTGATTAGCGTCCCCGTATTTCATAGTAAGGCCTCTCCTTGGAAATAAATGATCACGTCATCTAAATCCACGTTGTGTTTTTGTGATAGTTTCTTTTTCGCTTTTAGCAGGTAAAGAGTCCCGACCGACATTGAGCAATCCGCCTGAATGTCATAAAAACTTTTCTCCCCGCTTGGTAATGATACCACTGCCTTGGCTTTTACCATTGTGATTACCCTCCCGTTGAATTGTGAGCTGAAAGATATTTGAAAGCTTTTTGGATTGTCAAATTTGGGAGTGTTTTGGGGTTGGGTTTTTTGGGTTGGTTTTGGGCTTGATTTTGGCCCTCCCTCGACCCCAATAAAAAGGGGCCCGACCCCCTCCAAGGTCAGGCCCCTATGGGTGCCTCCCAACCCTGTTATGCGACAGGCAGGTAGGCAGGTAGACAGGCAGGTAGACAGGCAAATAGTTATTCGTCGGGATCGAAAATTTCAACCTCCTCTTCATCAGGTCCACAGAATGATCCCAGCCCGTGGGCCAGGACCGAATCCCAGACAATTTTTTCTGCGTGTTCTGCGTCGGTTGCTTCGACTTCGATTGTACCCGTCCAACTGTAGGTAGCAATAAAAGTTCTCTCTTGATTTTCCATTATTTTCCCTCTTTTTTTAAGCTATAGTTTTTGAGATATAGTGGACTCCACTCTCCTTCAACGGCACAAGGCTCCACCACTTTGCCACTACCGCCTAACGACGCTGGGTAACCATCCAGTACACTGCCACAATTTTTGCACTGCTTGTAGTTCAAATCAGAGTAATCAATTTCGCTCAATATTTCTTGGTTGAGCCAACCATGAGTACAAAGCCTAGAGGCACTTTCCTTATCGCCTTGCGCTAGAAAAGCTTCAGCCCTTTCTTGGGCGATCAATGCTCTCTTGTACATCATCTCTGACTCTTCAGCGTGAAGCTCTGCTTCCGCTGGGCTTAATCTCCAAAGTGTGTTTTCCATTATTTTCCCTCCCTGCCATTGAGGTTAGCAATTACGTCGTTCTTTTGATCTATTACTTCTTTAAGGTGTGCCACTTGTGCTACTGCTATCCTTCTTTCCTCCTCTGTCCTAGCCAGCAATCTGAGTGCATTTTGGAGTTTAGCATCGAGTTTTTTTAGTTTTTTTCTGTAGGCCACCAGCATCAGTCTCTCTCCCAGCCATTAAGGTTAGCAATTACATCCCCGTTGTCAGGTTCAACTACATCGTCAGCATCGCATCCTTCCATGTCTCCACGTTCTAACTTTTCCTTAATTTGAGCAATTGCCTCTGGCAAATTGCGAGCCGTCACATTCCAGGAAAATGTCGTTGAACAGTCGGAGTAGACTTCAAATGTTTTCGGGGCTTTGACCTCCGCTAAAAGCTCCAGCAGAAGTTCCTCCCGTTGCTCCAAGCGAGGACGCTTAGTCATGTGTGCCTGTAGTCGAATCTCTTGCCGATCCGACGGGTCAGCGTACATAGCGTGTTCTTTGTCGTGATCTTTCAGGTCTTTTTTCGCACCCGTGATTTTCTCATCCAACCACTCGATCAGTGCATCTGTGAATCCTTCCATTACTGTACCCTCCATTAAAGTGAATATAAATGAGTATACAGCGACCTACCCATTGCTGTAAAGGTCTCAGCTACCCCTTGTATGTCTGTTGTTCGTTTCTTGTACGTTTCTCAAGAAACATACATGACGCTACTGGGCAGTGGTTGCGAACATCCCCGACCGCATAAAAAAAAGAGGCCGATCCCGAAGGACCGACCTCTCCCACCGACACAGCACATCCTTCAATTGTAGGGTGCATTCACCTCGTGCCAAGACCAACTTCTTTTCAAAAACTCTGAATCCGAATCCTTGCTCCACTCGTCGTTGACATACATGATGCTTTCGATTTCTGGATCGTCGGGATATCTATCGAAGCGATACCGCTCTCCATAAGTCAGCACATCGGCAAGGCTTTGCACATCGGGAATGTCGATGTCGATCTCTTGGATCATCGGGTAATAGCCTCCCCACACCTCTGGATGACGCAGGTATTGGTAGGCTTCCTTGGGACTACGAAACCACTTACTTCTGACCTTGTCATCCAGGTAGGGATTCTGGCAGGGAACGGCTCGATATAGCCGTTGTGAAACAGGTAGCATTTTTTCTTTACTCATACGCCTTCCTTTGGCCGTAAGTCCGACCCTAAAATGTCATCGACAGATTTGTCGCTTTCAAACATCGCCAACTTTTTTTCTGCCTCCTCCCTCAATCTCTCCGACTCATGTAGCAAAGACATCGCCTGTTTCAACTGGTTGTCCATCCGCAGAATGTGGCTTTCTGCTTTTTGCAGTTCTTTCAAACCTCTGGCCATTTCCTCCTTCACTTCTCTCAGCTCTCTCTCTAAATTTTCCATCATATCTCTAGCTCCTTTGGGGGAGGTTGCCCTCCCCCCGTTTTGTGAAGGGTTATCAGTTAGATCCAGGGCCACCATAGACCCCTTCAATTGTTTCGTCGAACTCAAGGCCTCTAGCCTCTAGCGCCTCCAGGTAGACTTCCTCTAGCCGTCGGTTGCGATAGGCCATTTTGTGACCAAGGCAAGATTGAGTTTCCTTTGCATTGGCACAGTACTGCTGGAGTTCATCGTCGGAAAGCTCTTTGCATTCTTCAAGAACTTTCACACCTGTTTCCCTGTACCAGATGTCACGATAATCTGGATCGTCGTGCACCGACTTCAGGACATATCCCCTGGTGATGACTCCTCTTTTCCTCCCGCCTTCATCGTCCCAACCATCTGAGCTTTCATAATGATTCAAGATGGTATCAGCACTTAGTAAGAGAAGTGGGTTGAGAATTTTGCGCTTCTCTTCATCGTTAAAGCGCCACTTGTTTCTGTACGATTCGATCTCAACCTTACCAAGGCGAACTGTTTTCCAATGTGGGTATTTTTCCATATCATCATTGGAAATGTGTGCGCCATTATAGTCGAGGCGCTCTGCATTGGTGACCCACACTGTGACAGTGGGTTCAAACCCCTCCAGGTAGTCCTTGGGCTTGCCCCACAAACCGATCACATATTCGATAGCGGTAATGGGGTTGTTGTGCCAACACCAACTGCTTGCCCCGACAGCATAGAAACATGTAGAGCCGTCGGTCAGTGGACTTACTCTTTTACTTCTTTTACTTCTGGCCGTTTTGACCATTTGGATACCCTCCAATTAAGTTGAACATATTGGAGTATACCACGACTACCCATTGCTGTCCATAGCCGACCTCTTCATTGACAGTTGTATAAATATGCGCTACTCATGTTACTTGTCACTTTAACGGGGGAAATTTTATGAGCGAGCAAAAGAGCAGACTCCAAATAATTTGCGACAAGATCAACTCAAGCGATCACGAGGGAGATGTCCTCGCACCTCTTTGGGTGTTGGAGGTGGCGCTAGTTTTGGTGGTCAGCCAGACACGTTGGTTGCACGAAATGGTAGACAAAGAAATTATCGGGCAAGCAGAATTTCAAGTAATGAAAGACTTGATTAACAGGGTCGGCCCTCAATTGGAAATTCTGGCAGGAGGTTTGGATGAGTCAGCCAACTGACAGTGAGCAAATTTTAGAAAATATTAAAGAGTTTTTATCTGCCGAAATAGAAAACGGCAACGACCATGAGATATACTTTGAAGCGTATTCTTATTTACTTTTTAAAATTGAAAACTGGGAGAAAGATCGTGAATTTGATCGTTGATGATTTTAGGACCGATTTGGCAGATGCCATTTGGGCTTTGAGGCGTGACTACAAGTCGATGAATGAAGAACAAATACAATACGATTTAGGATACATTTCAGCGCTAGGCTATGCCATCAATAAATGCATTGATAAAGAATTTTACCAATATGATATTCCCGAATGCAACCGCATAAACAGAGTGGTAGAGCGCATCACCTTCCTGGTAGAGGAGGGGTGGGATGATTAAGCTGAAGCGCAGTAGAACACAAAGAACCTGTTATGCTTGCGGTAAAGATATTGAGAAGGGTGACCAATACGGGAGCATGGCAAATGTGCCTGGATCTTCATGGACTGCAGACAGCCGACCTTCTGAAGAGATCCCACGATACGCTTTCCAGCCGTTCTATGGCACTGTTCATATGTGTGAAAAATGTGTGGAGGTAAAGAACGATGTACTATAGGTTATCCTGGATTGATGAAATGGCAGGGCCGTTGACTGAATGGTTCTTCAGCGAGGATCATGCTAGACAGGTAGCTGAAGAGCGCAACCTAATTCGATACGATATAAGAGCGGTCTTTTGGCCTTTTAGTGTCGAAGAGGAAAAGAAAAATGCGCATCAGCATCGCACTCCAGACGGGGAGCTATTCACAGGTGAAAAAGCGTTTATTCTAAACTGGCTTAACAGGTGGGCATGATGAGAGATATCACAGAGCGAATCGACGATATGTGTGAACGACTGTATGGACACACCGACTGGGTATGCGTGGACACCCTAAGAGACCAAGAGAAGGTGGGACTGGATCAAGTCGCTGATATAGTAACTATCGAGGGTCAACAAGTAGCCTTCTATTACAGGAGTCATCAGACAGACATGGAGGGAGACACTTGCGTATGAAAGCTAGTGTCACTATCCATTATATTGCAGGTAAGGAAGATCATCAGACACTGTCAGACAGGAGGGGGATATGTCGGTTGATTCCATAAACTCAGAGATAGACGAGTTACGCCAAAAGCGAGGAGTCGAACTACTTAGGAAGGGTTGGGAGGAGTCGGGGCTGACCAAGAAACAATTTTGCAGAGAGGTGATTCTACGGCATGAAAGCACCTGGTATAAATTCGTTTCTGGAGAACGGCCCCTGTCGAGAGTCCTGCTTGAATTCCTTGAAAGGAAGTACAAATAATAACTTTTTTTGAGGAGGAAGTATGGCAGTAAACGAGCCAACCTATGAAGAGATTTTTGAGAGACTGAGCGCAGTTGATGTCTCGCCTCATGTGGAGCCGATCCAGGGATTCGATTTTCTGAATTGGGCATGGGCGCTAAAGATTCTTTATGAGCATTATCCCCAGGCAACCTGGGTGTTCCACGAAAACGAAAAGCATGATGATGGGAGCATGACTGTCCACTGCACTATGGCTATAGGAAAGTGTGTGCGACATATGCATTTGCCAGTTATGGATTATCGCAATAACAGCATTACGGGAGAGAATGGAGTTGGGCCATCGTCCAGAGAAATTTCGGACAATAAAATGAGATGCTTAGTCAAATGCTTGGCTTTGTTCGGATTAGGCATGAGCGTCTTTCTAGGCCATCATGGTGTCCCCGTAGTCTCAGAGTCTCCAGAGGCACTGCACAAGGCTAAGAAGGAATTAAAGACCCTTCTAGACACCATCACGAAGGACAGTTCATCAGAGGTAGATTCCAGGCTGATTAAGAGAGCGGAAGCTCATTTGAAAGACGGGAGTGTAGAGGATATTAGGAAGGCAATTTTACATCTATCATAAGGAGTTGGTTTGGCACGTTCATTGAATAAAATCATGTTGATTGGTCATGTGGGACAAGATCCTGAGATCAAGGAAGGCACCCATCCTATGGCCAAGTTCTCCATCGCTACTAGTCGGAAGTGGAAAGGAGCGAATGGCGAGTACCAGGAAAAGACAGAGTGGCACAACTGCACTGCCTGGGGAAAACTAGTAGGCATTATAGGCCAGTGGGTAAAGAAGGGGGATTTGCTTTATGTCGAGGGCAGAGTTGAGTATTCCTCGACAGAGAAGGATGGCGTTAAGCGGTATTGGACAGACATCAACGTCCAAGAGCTTTCCATGTTGGGCAAAGATCTTTCTAAGCCTAAAAGCAAACCAGAGGAAAGTAAGAGGCCTGAAGGAAACACAGACCCGTCTGATGATCTGCCCTTCTAGTGAAAGAGGCACAAATCTCTAGGGAGATTATAAAGTTCCTGCGTGATACAATGGGGATGGCGGTCTGGAGTACAGAGCAAGGCTTTCGCAAAGAGCGAGGCGGAACTCGTATCTCTCCTGGTGTGCCAGATCTTATTGTGATGGGGAAGGGGGTCTGGGCCTTCGTTGAGGTCAAGACCCCCAAGGGTAAGATGCGAGAGTCCCAACTTTTTTTCCAGAAAGAATGCAAGGAGAATGGAGTCCCCTACTTGGTCTGGAGAGATGTAAGAGATGCTTTTGATTGGCTAGTCGAGAAAGGTGTTATATCACAGGCAGAGGGAGGACTCCATCAGTGAGCGACCACCTTCAGGATGGCTACATCCGTCTGTCCAGAAAGATCAAAGACAGCGTGATTTTTAAAGGTGATCCTGCTGTATTGCGTTTATGGATATACCTCCTGCTCAGTATGAACACGAGCAAGAAGCCCAGGGGGCCATATGGCGAACAAAAGACAATGGTGGGCTACGGACAGTTTCTCAGATCGCTTCGTAAGATCGCAGATGATTGTGAGTGGGTGATGGGGGGAAGGGGTGTGAAAAGATGGAGTCCATCCCAGGTTCAGCGCATACTTCAAACACTAGAGAACGAAGGGTCTATTTCTACTAGAGTAGTGGACTGTGGTACACTGATCACCATCAATAAAGCTAGTGTTTATCAGGACGGAGAGAGCTATAGGGTAAAAGCACCAGACACCACCAGACACCATCAGTACAATAACAAGAATTATAAAAAAGAAAAAAACACTAGTAAGGCGATGGAATTATGGGATGTGTGGTATGACCTTCTTGGTAACAGAAGTACGGCTAAACCCTTTCCCCAAAGACTCACGTTGCTAAACAAATTTTACGAAGAGCATTTGAAGGATGATCCTGAATACAAGGAAAGTTTTCGGTGGGTCATCAAAGCTATCCGCAGAGACAGTTGGATTATGAAGGGCAAGAGAAGTTGGCAAATGGTTGATAGCCTTTTTGCAAGCCCTGCCAAGAGAGAGAATCGGATGCAGGAGGGAATGGAGTTGCGCAACAAGAATGTTTCACAAAAGATAGATTTGGATCTGTGGGAAAAGGAGATGGCCCATGACTGATATCCATGACGTAACAAGTCAAGGTTACCAGGTAGACTTTGAAGAGATACAGAAGGCTCCCACGAATTGTGTACCTATGCCCCTGAAAAGCTGGAACTCTGTTTCCAGAGACAGCGGTGGCGGAATTGGTATTCCATTTGAGGGGTGGGTGATCACTGTAGGGGGTGCGAGTGGTGGAGGAAAAAGTTTGTTCGCACTTAATGTTCTAGCTCATGTACTCACGAACTCTAAGATTCCTGTTGCTATGGTTTCCTTGGAGATGAGTCACAGACAAGTAGCGACAAGATTCTATTCCATTGCAAGCGGTGTACCGATCAGGAATATTGAGCCAGGTAATTTTAAGAATACCGAATGGAATAAGGTGCGAGAGTTCACAGAAGAGCTTCCCAGCTTTTATGTACCCAATAAGGTTCTATCTAGTGTAGATGATGTTCTGCGCTACTGTAACGAATGCTATCAACGGGGTGTGCGTGTATTTGTGGTAGACTACCTTCAACTTATAGGCCACTCCGAAAAGTCTATCCTTGAAGGTACTATCAATGTGATGGTTGCCCTACGAAAGTGGGCCGTTGACAACTTAGCTATAGTCATCAACTTGAGTCAGCTAAACAGGCGTACTACATCAGAGAAAGAAAGACCCCATATGAGTGCCTTACTGGGATCATCCATATTGGAACAAGCAAGCGATCAGGTTCTCATTTTAGACCATACAAGATTTAAGAAAGAGCCTTCAGGAATGGGTGCTATGGGTTGGTGCTGTATCTTGAAAAACCGCCACGGGCCTGTGACAGACATCCCGATTCGCTATGACTTTTCATGTTTGAGAATATCCCAAGGACAACCTCACGAATTATCACGATGGCCAGGAGGAAACAGTTATGAATAACAAGGAGCTAGGAGGACAGTTATTAAGATTTTTAAGGATGGTACACAACCTTCCTTTTGAACGTGGCATAGCGCCACCCATCGCTGTGGAGATACGGAGAGTATGTCTTGGTTTAGAGGGATTGCTGGAGTCTGAGATGGGCGATGGATTGCCAGTCGGAGACCCTCTTAAATCTCTTAGCGACAAAGAAATAGATGATATAATTAATTCATGGCCTAGAACACAACCGAAGAAAAAGCACAACTCTTCTAGGGACGAAGATTTAGAAGAGTATTACATGACCCATACTTGAGGAGAAGATCATGGCAGGAAGACCTTTGACTAGAAAAATATTTACAGCACTGGATAAGATCGGAGAGGAAAAAATCGTAGAAATGTACATGAATTTAGGAACTATGAATCGAGTGATTTCAAAACTCGTACCAAAGGTTGGGGTAGACATCAGTCGAGCAATGTTTTACAATTGGTTACACAAAGACAAAACGGGGGAGAGATGGGAGAGCTGGCAACACGCAAAGATGTTTATAGCAGAGGGCTTAGTGGACTCCGCATTTGAGGACGCTGAGAACACCACACCAGAGACAGCGGTGGCGGATGGACTCAAGGTGCGCACGAAACAGTGGATGGCGGAACGATACAACAAACCAGCCTTTTCAAAAAATGATGGAACAACAATAGCGGTATCAGTAGGGCAAGACTTTCTTGAGGCTCTGCGCTCAGTCGAGAGCGAATCTAGAAAGAAGTTAGATGTACCAGAATCAGACCACGAAATCATAGAGGAGGAGTATTAATATGTCGCTTGCCGACAAAGTAGTAGCAGAATTGGTTAACCAGATTAGAGAATGGGAGGACGAGACAGGCTTAAGCGAGTTGATAAACAGACTATTAGAAATAGGAGATGAAGATGGACAAGTCATCCCCGACATCATAGAGGCATTGGAGGCTTGCCTTGAATACGAAGTCAACAAAGAGGAGGAGTTATGAGTGGCTTTAGAGGAACTGGGTATCACGACTGGAGGACGGCACACAATCCACGAGATGACTACGACAACGAGGCAGTGCTAGAAAGAATAAAAGAGGAAGTTGAGGATGATGTCGAGTACGATGGCACTCGTGTATTTGCTACGAAAGAGGAAGTAAAGGCAGAAGTTGAACGAAGGTTTGCAGAAGGAGACTACCACGATGAGTAAAGGAATCGCATTATGGGAAATCGCAGGAGAGGTAGTAGAACTTTTTGAAAAAGTCGAACAACAGGGTGGAGAGCTAACCGACGAACTTGAAGAACAGTTAGACAGCCTCAATCTTGAAGCAGAGACAAAACTAGAAAACCTAGCTTGCTATATCCAGAACTTAGAAGCAGAAGGAAAGGCTATCGTAGATACGGCTTCTAAGGCAGTTGCTAGGGGCAGGAGTAGGTTGGCCAAGGCGAAGCGTCTGAGAGCTTATATGGCCCTTAATATGGACGCTATAGGGCAAGATAGAGTGGATACTGATCGTGTGTCAGTTAAGCTAAAGAACTCTCAGCCTAAGATTGAGTGGTCTGGTGAGGTTGATGACATTCCACCACAATTCCAGAGGCACACCATTGCACTGGACAAGTCGAAAGCTAAAGCGTCCCTGAAAGAGGAAGGCGAACTACCAGAGGGGTTTGTTATTACCCAAGGAAAACACATTTCACTTTAGGGGGAGATATGTCAGCAATGATGGCAGTAGCATTTATAGCAGGGATTTTAATCTGGTCTTGGTTCATAGCCTCAGATGAAGGAAGGTGGAAATGATCGACCTTGGGAAAATAATGACTTGGTTCTGTTTTTTTTCTGGAATATGGTTCACGATGTTTATTTCCCATCAGATGACCATGACGGCTGTGCGCTATGAGTTGGCTGAAATGGTGATACCCATGCATGAGCCGACAACTCCCGAATACTTACCATCAGCGAATCCCAACTTAGATTCTATAGCATGGTGTCTTGATTATAGGGAACTGCGCAATTAAAATAATAAGGTTGCCCTCCAAGGTGGAGATTAGCGAAAGCACACTCAAGGGTTTGTCTGGGGTTCTTACCCCTACCTCCTACCCTGTGACACCTAAAGAGGGTGACCAAGTCGTGTGTATATTACCACACAACAGATTAGAAAGACGAACTCTCTAGGGAGTTCTCATTTCCAGTCCTCAAGGGTTTATCTCGTCAAAGGTTTCCCTTGGGGGCTGTTTCTGTTTAGAGGTAAATCCCCTAGACAGATTTATCGAGTAGTAATCCAATGTTTTTTCTTGTACCTTCTATTTGGACCTTCTATTGGATCTCCCTCAACGTCACCGATAATTTGATTGGCATAAATTGTCCACAATCTTATCTTATTGTCTGATGCCATAGCAGGGTATTTATCGTCAATGTAGGCGCTGACTATTTCATCAGCCGTATCTCCTACAAAAAGAGCTTTAGTGCCATTGCTACCAGGCATAGCCTTAAATTGATCGGGGTACTTTTCTAACAACTCATCTGCTGAAATAAATGGATCTGGGACATGGACTTTTTTTCTCTTTGCTTCTCTGAGCAGGTGATTCCTTCTGGCATCCAGTCGTGCCTTTTGATTGCGTAGCTTGCCCATTTTGTAAGCAATCCTCGCCTTGTCCATCATTTCATCTTCAGTCATCATCCTGCGATTCAGACGCTTTTATTCTATAGGCAGTCACAGGTCTCCTGATTCTCTGGCCGTTAGACCCGACATTCCTGGTCTCTACGATTTTGGTCGTGCAGTCCAACCGCCCTGCCTCTTCTAAGACATCCAATCGTGCGTAGACAGAACTGGCACTCATTTGCATTAGAGATCGCAATTCTTTCATCGTGTAGACATTTTCTTCATCTCGCTGTTTCCCAGCAGAAAAAGCCTTCTCGATCTCTTCCATAATCTGTTCGGACGTTAGATGACTCATTTTTTCCCCTTAATCGGTGTTGTGCGTGAAACTTCTGAGAGCAACGGCTTGACCTCTATCTCGCCATCATCACTAATGATAATAACGAGTATGCCGATGCTCGCCATATTTTCTGCTGCGATTCTATGGACCCATTCAGTCGCAAGCTGGAAGGCTGGGCAAGAAATTATTCGGGTTACCCCTCGATGGTCATAGCCACTGTCCATGTACTGATGGTTGTGTGAGCGTATTCCCAAGTCTGGGGGTCTCTTCTCGTCCCAGGCTTTTTGTACGTCACCCCGTTTCATCTCTTGCCACATCTCTAGTGCGTTCTCAGCCCATACATCAAAAGCATACAAGGAGCTATAGGAGCGTCTGGTATTCGCCCTTTGGCCCATTCTACCATGATGAGCAATGTCCAGGCGTACATCACCAATGTCTAGCCTACGTCTGTAACTGGAGTACATCCCTGTGTCGGGGTCTTGCTCGACGGGCCACCCTTCTTTGTACAAAGCCCTGGCAATTCCTTCTTCTGACTCTGCCGATCTTCCGACATGGGTAGGTGTTCCACGAACTACATGAATTTGTTTCGGTCTAAGTCCTAACGGGACGGCCAACGACTCCATTGCTGTTCGGATGTGGATACCTGTTAGCGGACTGGCTATCTGGGCTGTCCTATGATGATCTCCATCAATTAAATCACCATTCAAAACTAGGTGTAGGGTATTTTTTCGTGCTAATCCTTGAACGACTTTCCAGTGCTTTTCCCATTCTTCCCATAGCCATAGCTGTGCCTCCGAGGGATCGTACCAACCACCATCATCAAGTTCGATTCCCGTAGCTGGACACAACCCGATAGTTGATCCACAGTGCAAATCCCCTGCAATCGCTATGACAGTTGACATAACTCTACATCATCATAAGAAGCTTCAATCCAAACTTTCGCACCACACGACAAAGGCTTATCAGGTGAGTATACTACCTTGCTAGGCCCATTGATTTCTACGCTTTTAGCATACTCGTTGGATTTGTAAGTTTTGACTGTGATTACTGGCTCTCGCTCGCCAGTCTTGGCGTTGCTTCGGATCTTGTGCTGGTTGATGTGGATGATCGCTTTCATCACTCGCCCCAGAGGGCGTAGCCAACTCCTAGCCCTGCGACAGCCATCCACCAATCGGCCTTAATTCGTAGTCCCAAGGATGGCGTCATCGAACTCCTGAGAGCTTCGATCTCTAATTGCTGTATCCGAGTCCTATCCTCGTATTCTGTGACCACGTTTCTAAGACTGATAATCATCTCATTCTGGGTCTGCGCCCGAAGTCTATCAGCGGCTGAAATTGCTTGTTGCACTTCAAGAGAAGTTTCCAGCGATGCAATCTGAAATTCGTAGCCCTCAACCACCTCATCAAGTTGTGCCTGTGCTGAGTCACCTAGACTAGCCCTGAGAGCCTCTGTAGTCGATTCTAAGGCACTTCGTGCCTCTTCCCTATCACTTACTAAGGAATCAAGCTGAGATTCTCGTAAAGACAAGTCTTTTAAATAATCCACTTCTAAGGAGTCGAGGCGTGATTGGATCGAATCTGCGACAGATTTGGCTTCATCAAGCTCAACAGCCTGGAGTTCTAGTTGTTCGGCATGGGAGTCAGCGATGCCACTGTAGTATTTTGCTCGCATAGAAAACTGCACAGCCAACCCCAACAGAATCACGGCCACAACGGCCATGACAGTGGTTGGTGTAATTCTTACCATCGTGCTGGGGCAGCCCTTCCCAGTTTACCCCTCACATCTAAATGGGTAAAAGTGTCGTAGCGGCCAATCCCGAAGGTTTTAGATTCTGGGTGCATTTCTAAAGCTAATGCAACTTGTCTTGGCGTGAAACCCACCTTGACTATATCACAAGCACCAAGGGTTAGGTGCATGGAGTTAGAAACACCACCAATAGATCGGTTATAATCCCTATCACGATACCATGAGTTGATAAGCACTGGAGCAGTTACGTCATACTCTCTTAGCCATTCAAGTACTCGTATAAGCATTAAGGCGTTTTTAAGTTTCGGTAGTGCAGGGGCTTCCAGGCAACAGTCGTTTGCTTTTCGACCTACGTCTGCGATTTCAAGTGGTGAAAAATGCTTTACGCCTTTCTCATCCAGAAAGGCTTGGCATAATTCTACCCATTCACTTCTCTCCACCATCTGCGAATCCTCTGTCATTGTCTTTCAGCTTGGGTCTGCGTGGCTCCCTAATTGCTGATCCGATTCCTTTTGCTACTGCGCCTACCTGCGGACCTAAATATTCTGCAATCCTGGGTCCAGCGGTCCACATCAATAATCCAGTGAAAATAGTACCTAATAATGCGTACACTGCGTTTTCTACCTGGAACCATAAAGCCGAATCACATACGATTAACGCTCCCGTGAAAACTAGGCATCCTACCAGTAAAGTCCGTGCTGCGGATAACTTACCTTTTTCGTCTACTAATATGTCCCTTATCATCCTCCTACGCCCTTGCCTCCCAGTCTGTGTGCAAAACCTGACATAACACCACTCATAATTCTTTGTAACAGATTCAACTTCATAGATGAAGGTATATTGTCCATAATCACTAATCTTGCTTGCTCAAATGCTCGTTGCCCTGCTCTGCCTTCGGGGAAGAAGAGTCTCAAGAATTCTTGGCCTTCTTTAGTGCTACGTTGCATCACATTGAATATTTCAGGCCTTTTGTTCGCCCTTAATTCACCGATCACATTTCTTTGCCATACGCCCTGAAGGAATGCTTCCTGTAGTTCTTTGGCATTATCTTTTCCTAAAGGACTTGATGCTATTTGATCTAAGATGCGTCTTAGCCCATCTGGAGTCATTACATCTTGCGCCTTGAATGCAATTTGGCCACCACCACCACCGCCTACTCCCAAGCTACCGCCCTTCAGGCTGAAGCCCATGTCGTAGGCTTGCTCTAATTGTGAGCCTAATGCGAATTGTCTATTTGCAGTCGCAAAAGCACCTTTTGTAGGTTTAACTCCTGCTCTTGTTGTCATGTTGCTGTATGCGGCTTCCATGAGACTATTCAAATTGTCTGCTTCATTTAATTTGTTTTTAGCTCTCAACGCATCACGAAGTGCAGTCATTTCTTTCACGCTCACCTGCGTTGGCTCGTATATCGCCTTTCCAGTTGGCCAGGTTTCTATCGTTTCTAGCTGGCTTGCCAGCTTATCTTTTCTAGCTTGCTTTGCTGCTTCAAATGCTTCATCAAGTTGCTTGTTAAATTTAGTAACTTCTTTATTGTATGTCTGTATTTGCTTTATGCGTTTTCTTGCTGCGTCGGTCAAGCGATACTGTCCTGTGGCTGTACGCTCGTACACGGGTATTCCATCACTGGTTGCATAAACCATATTTTTACTGCCTCTGGGGGCAGGAGCATTATCTATTCCTCTATTGGCTGGGGAGACTGCTAAATTATCAACTCGATCACTCCCTTGCAAAGCTCGATTGGCGTTATTGTACCAAGTGCCATCTGGATTATAACCTTGCGGCCTTTTAACCAACTTAAAATCATCCATTGTTCCATACTTTCTGGAAGCTCCTCGTTCTACTGGTCCAAGGAGTCGGTCAACCTGTCCTATTACAGAATCACTGGTATACATATTCTGCAGTTCCTGCACTTCTTTAGCCGCTATTGTTTGGCCGTCAATGTTTATGCCAGGAGCTTCTGGTTGACGTATAGTCCGTCTGTTATCTAGTCGTGCCATCACACTTTTAATCAATTCGCCACGACCTCCTGCTTGATCCATGTCTTGTATCAATGCTCTATTACTGTGCAACCAATCAGAAAGCTTCTCAACAGCCTCTAATTGTTCCTTCTGAAGTGTTGTTCCACTTGATGGTATAAATTCACCTGTGGTTTTACTGAAACTACCCTTGCTTAATACGTCGAAATTTTCAGGCTTAAAGAAGTTGTCTACCTCATCAAAAGCACCATCTGTCATCCTTCTACTTCTACCGATAATATCGGGGCTTTCTAGTAGCTCATCTAACCTTCTAGCCACCACTACGCCCTCATCGGGTGTGCCTACCAAGCTTTTCCTAGCACCACCCACAAAAGGTAGCCTACGGCTTACTGTCGAAATGGCTGCACTTCCCAACCCGATTGGTCCTGCTCCATATTGGTCTAACAATCCTTGTGCGGATCTAGCAGTAGACTCCAGCCTTTCTGGAAGTGATCCTTCGGTTTTACCTACGTTATAAATACCAAGATCCGCTGCCATCAGAGGTACGTCTGTCAGTATGCCGCCTAGCCTTGGATCTTTAGACACTCCTGGCAATCGGGGTAGAAGAGTTCTTTCGTCTACACCTCTGCGAATAGTCCTTCCGATCCCAGGAAGTTTCTTAGCTCCCTGAATAAACTTACCGCCTCCGTACAGCATTCCTAATAAACCACCACCAAAAGTTGTTTTGGGGAATTGTTCTCGTTGGCCTTGCAATCTAGCCCGATACGCTTCTGTGCCTTCTTCACGATCCATACCGCCTGGAATCAATCCTGTGATTAATCCTGCTAGTTCGTCAGTCAAACCAAATGAGGCATCTTGTGCGAAGCTTTCGGCTCCTGCCGCCAACTGTGAACCCAAGCCTGTACCTACTTGGTATGCAGACATTCCTGCTCTTCGTAGCTCGTCTATGCTATTAAATCTACCAAGACCGCCCTGGGCAGCTTCTTCTAAAAACGCTGCTTCAACTTCCTCTTCGGGCGCACCAGAGGCTATGATCTGATCATAAAGATCAAGAAGCTCCTGAAACTTATTATCTGGATTTATTTCAGCCATTGTTATTACCCACCCCGACTGAATCGACCAACGAGATTACTATATACACCAGATATCTTATCTCCCAAACCTGCTTGATCGGCTTGATAGTTTTGGTAAACGTCCTGTTCGATTTTTGTAGCTACCTGTTGCTGGAGACCTGCTGGACTCATATGTACCATCAAAAGCGAATCTAGCTCTTTCCACTCCGCTTCTGTACTATTTTCTCCACCCAACCTATCAATCGCACCTTTTAGATCATGCATTAACTGGGTATCTGTAATACCCAAAGCAAACAAATCCTCGTCACTTGTGTTTGGATTCATGGCTGCGCCCAGTATTAACTGATTAGCCATTTTCGCCATAACTGTTTTAGGTTTTTCTCCTGGCATTGGTATTAATGCATTATAGTATCTAAGAGCTTCTGCATTTGTCATCTGCGCTCCAGACAACCAGCGAACTACTGGATTAATAGCATTAAGTGCGTTTTGCATAGCGACACCAGTTTCGTCATCGATAAATCCTCTCATTCCACCCTTTATAACGCCCTTGATTAAAGTGCTTTCCATTGCATTTGGTCCCGACACTTGATCTGCAAAATGTGCCTTCCAAAAGTTCTTGTTCAACACGCCAGCACTTTCTAGAACGCCCTGGTCATTCATCGTTATACCTGCAAGTCTGAATGTTTTCGGTAAATTCTGATATGTGGGATCTTCTTCTTGTCCGCCCAGGAAATTAACTAGAGCAAGTCTTGCCAGTCCTTCATTTACACTCTGGCCCCCTCCGTCAGTGGCACCCTCTGGACGATGATTTACAATTTGAGATTGAGTCGGATTATTTTTATTCCATAGAAGGTATGAGCTATCATTCAACTTTTCATACTGCCAATCTGGCCCTAATGGTTCAGTTTCTTCTGGGAATAATTTTTCAGCAAATGTAGCAGCTTCTACTCCTCCTATCTCAGTTGCCTGTCTCAGAAGGCCGCCTTGCCATTCCTGCGGATCGACTCCTTCAGGTGGCCCTTCTACAATGTCTTGTATTAAGCCTCCAAAGGCTTCTCTTTTTCCTTGAGCTTCTGCTTCTTCTTCCGCTAGTTGCTCTTGTTCTCGTATGACTTCATCCGCAGAAGTTATTTCACCACTAAGCTCTTCTAGTCCTGCACCTAAACCTTCTCCCTGAAGCAAGCTAGTGCCTAGCTGTGTCAAACCCTCTGCCATTCCTGGCCGTTGCAATAAACTGTCTGCGGCTGACGCAAAACGCTCCATTCCTGTCAATGGCCGTATTCTTTCTGGTCGGGCTTCATCCCTACTAAAGTCTATTTTCACATGGTCAGGAGTAAGAGCAATTTCTGTACCATCTTCAAGAACCTTAATATTGGTAAGATCTCTTGGTGGTCTGCGCCTGGGTTCACCAGCTTCTAGTGATGCTTGCACTTCCTGTTCTATTCGTTGCGCTGGAGTTAAAGCAGGAGTAGTAGAAGCTTGTACGACTTCTTCTTCCACTGTTTCTTCGGGTGGCAATTGTGCCTCATCGCCCAATGTCATCCAAGTGGGGTCATCCATATCAGCATCAGATTCTAACACTACATCAAAATTTTCCACACCTGGCCGCCATCTGCCTTCTACGAAAGCACGGACATTGTCATCTAGTGCCATGTATTGGTCTATCTGTTCCTGTTTTTTTCTGCTCTCTCCTGCGGCCCTAAATTCTGCATCCGCCTTGTCAATCTCTTCCTGTGTCGCTCCCTGCGCTTTCATTAAATCTTTGTCATAAGTGGACAAACCCTTTATTTCCCATATACGTCCCATAGGAAGTGGATCGTAGATTGCTTGAAGAAGACTAATGGCCTGAGTAATGGGTGTCTGACCCTGACCATACGCAGTAGGTGATGTCAATTTATTCCACTCGTCTTCAGTCATTCCTTCTGGTATTTGTATCTGTGTACGGGCAAATGGACGTGAAAAGATGCCTCCGAATTCACTCCAGTCACTCCACTTCCTACCAGGAGATATTCCCAACGCTTCTCTTCTTTCATCGGTAGACATTCCAGCAAACCGATCACCAGGAACTGGTCCCGTTGCGGCAGGTGCATCTTCTGTTGCTTCTGGTGGAATGTCATCCCAGGGGATTAAACTGGTGTCTTCATTATATGGGTCCACCCCAGTATCTATATGTTCCTGCCTAAATCCTGGCGGAAGCTGTGGTATAGTGTCCGTAACTAGTTGTGAGGCAGTCTCATTCTCAAATTCCTCAGTAGTTTCATATAAATCTGTTCCAGCTAAATACTTTTGTCGGTGTATGGCTTCATCCGCTTGATCAGCGTCAATACTTACACCAGAGGGTAAAAGTACTTGAGCAGGTGGCTTTATTAGTGTTGGGTCTGCTCTGCGATCATTTAAATCATCCCACTCATATCCTGGGTCACCTGGTTGCAAGGGTCTAAGAGGCCATTCGCCTATTTCTCGTGGGGATGTGACGGAATCATCTATAGATAAAGCAGGGGGTACTTCTCGATTCTCAACCAACAGAGTATACCTTTGGTGTAGTGCTTTTTTATCAGATGGTCTCATTTGGTTCCAGTTATCTTGAGTGAATCCAAATGTTTCTGATGCCCATCTAGGAACAGGCTGAAGGGGGATAGAATCTGTATTAAGTTGTCGCTCTATATCTCTTGTAGTTATTTCACCAGGAGCCACAACAGTGTCCCCAATTGGCACACCACTAGGAGTAAGCTGTGTTATTGGACGATTCGGTCCCAAATTAAGGTCTCGTGCTGTTGCTCTTTCAATATTTATTGAATCTCGATGAGATTGCTGATCTTCGGGTCTTCCGTAAGCTGATCTAAGTATTTCATGTCGCTCTCGATCAAACTGATAATCTGGAGAGCCGAAATTGCTGGGTTGCCTGATGACGTTGTTATAGTTTTCAAACATAGCTTTCTTTTCAGCCGCACCCATGTTGTCCCACATTTGCTGGGTGACTCCTTGAGCTTTAGCCCAATCGGGTACTGGATCTGAAGTACGCATAGCAGGTGCATTCATAGGTCTGTTTGCACCTAAATTGTTGCGTAATAAACGCCCCATTGCGTCAACTATATTTAGAGCCATTAACTGTACCTGGGATTGCGCAACGAATTCATAGGCATAGGCTTCATAAAGTTAAAACCTTTAGTTCTCATCCTGGGCAAGCTTCTTTGAGCAACATTCGCTGATACAGTGTCTGCAATATTCATAGCATTGTTTCCGTACATAGCGTTTGTTAGGTCAGCTTCAGTTCTTCGGGGAAGAGTTTTCAAATTAAATCCCTGTCCACCACCTCCTGGCATACTAGAATCATCCCCTTCACCACGGGTCAATCCTAATCTTTCCAACAAGCCTTTATCTGGACTCAACTGATTATACAGCCCCAAGCCAGTGGTAACCCCACCAAGCCATCTTTCCCAAGGATCAGTTTTTCGTCTATAGTCTACCTGACCTGCGCCCTCAACGCCTAGTGTTCCCATCAACCTAGCTCTTTCTAACTGCTGGGCCTGATCAGCCGCTCTGATCTGTGCTTCAGTATTTATAAAATTAGCATCAGCCATATTTTGGCCGAACTGTCCTCTTGTCGCAGCCTGACCAAAACCAGATTTTGCTACAGCGTCTGTTGCCTGTGCTTTAGCCGTATCGTAAGCACCTCTAGCGGCTGCTAGGTTTCCTTCTAAGTTGCCACTCATTCCTCTAAGTTGGTTTAGTGCCTCTTGTCTGATGCCTCGACTTTCTGGGTCCATTAGCCTACTTGATTGATACCTAGCGTTGCCTGAACCAAAATCCACGCCACCAGCGCCACCGCCACTTTGATCTACACTAAAGCTAGAACCACCACCACCGCCTTGGAGCCTGTTATCCACAGCGCCCATTACTTTGTCCTGTGCCTTTCCTTTGAGGAAGTTTAAAACTTTTGGTGCTGCGAAAGCTGCGATTTGTCCCCACATCAGTTGCCACCTTCTTTATAGATTACTTTCCATTTAATATCTAAAACGCCTTCAGATTTTGTAGAAGTGCCACTATCTCCAGAAACACTTGTTATCTTCATTATAGCCTTGGGTTAGGTACAGACGATGTACTCAATGTACCGCCATTCGCCACCTTAACCTCATAACGAGTCCCATCAGGACTTATGAGTATTAATCGCTCGTTGTTAGACAAATCTACATCTTCAAATTTTTTAAAGTTAGCCTTGTCTGCTGTTTCTAGCGATAGGTTGCGCTCTTCTTCATATTTTTGATTGTATTCTTTATCAGGCCTTAATAAACTCAGCCTAGCGTTACCTGCTGTACCAGTTGCTGTACTCATCGTCTACTCGTAGCTTGCATTTCAATTCTCGGCACTCCTAAGTTCCAGCTATTTGCTGTAGCACTTTCAACCTTCATAGTAAACTGTCTGCCTTGAAATCTTATAGATGTCGGCTCAGATAATGTTATAGAAGATGTCGTACTAGCCGTAGATGTCGGATACATTTGATAGCTAAAAGTCAGTGTTCCATCTCCTGTGCTAGTAATATCAGGAATATACTTGGTAGCTGACACCAACCTGTCTCCATCCCCAAGCTCTATCGGACCCGACTGTGCAAATGGCACAATAGCAGTATCACCTTCGTCCTTGTATACACCGCCAATTTCCTGCTCGTACACATAGCCCGATGTATCAAAACAAAGAGGCCGTGTAAATATTCCTGCTGGATTGGCTCCGCTACGAGCTAATGATCCTAATGCCCAATGACCTTCTTCATAGTTGTAACTGACATAAGCACTAACCTCTGTGTCATTTTTAGGGTAAAACCAAAAAATCTCAGTATTCGCACTATTATGCCATGCGACTACCTTAGAACCTTGCGCTTCTGTAATATTGGTGTGAATAAAGTCTTCTACATCGCAAGGCACATTTTTGACTAAGCCATCGAACATGAAGAAACCACTTTTTTCTCCACCCATCCAATACGCCCGATTATTGACTACAGCTACGCTATTCAAAGATATGGGTCCACAATCAACTGCAAGCTGATTAAATCCGTACACATATGGAAGTCCTACATAAGTAGCCAGCCATACATCAGTAGTAGTGAATATTAAGATCTGATCTTTGACAACTACACCGCCAATCAAGTCTCCTGTAGTTTCTAGAAGCTGTTCTCCTGCGAAATTAGTAGCTGTTGGCTCCCAGTTGGTATTGTCCTCGATATCTGACCAAAAAACAGCCCTTCGATTTTGAGTTCCACCACTAGCTAGAACAGTGCCTCCAAATACCATTTGTATCCTTTGGGGGGTCACCAATGTACTGGTTGCAAGTGATGGTATATTCGTAGTGCCACTTTTAGCAGTTATTAACGTAGCTAGTGTTGGAGAAGATGGCGTACCTGGAGAAGCTGTAGTCCACTCCCACAGCCTACCATCTCCTGGAGTAGCTGGAGTGCCAGGATTGTAATTCGTAGTGCCTGTTAGCTTTTCTCCAAATGTAGCCAACGACCATGTAGTCGCTGGCATTCCGTTGCCTAAATCTGGACGAGGCGTACCATACGACGAAAATCCATATTTCCAGTCACCATATCCCGTGTTTGGGTCAGCATCTTCTTGTCCTGAGACCAAAGCGGTAGGAGTGATATCATAAGATTGGGCAGATTCATCGTATACATACAACGCCTTATAAGTTCCGACTGCCAACCACCTATTTTGAGTATTATCAGCCCACGTTATACTAGTACGAGGTATGCCATCCGCTTCTGGCAAACGATTTGCAGTAGTATTGCCCCACAAAGCCCAGCCACCTATAGGCGTAGTAGCGCCCATAGACCAACGTATGCAGTCAGCATCTAACCAGCGTCCTCTAGCTTGATAATCTGTACCCTGCTTATATACACCAGGTTGTAGCTGTATAGGAAAATACTGAGCCATATTACTCCGTTATTATGCCGTTTGCCTCTTCAATTACTAAATGTGGTTCTGAATCACTCAGATCACCAGTTAGAATGTTGCATCCCTGGATGCCAGCACATTGCATAGCGAATTCCATTTGCTGTTCAATAAGCTTTTTCTGCTCAAACAAAGCTCTGAATATCGCAGCCTGTGAAGGTAAAAGGTCTACACGCTTTTCCGTTACTCCATTACTCTCTGCCATTCCTCTTCTCCTTTAAGATTCTTTGCTCTATCTCTACTGCCACTAAACGCTCACCATGATCGTCAACCTTTTCATCCAATCTGGTCACGATCTTTTCTATCTGCACAATGGACTGCCTAGCTCCATTGAGACCAGCCCTCACTCCGCCATAGGCGGCTCCAGCGGCCAGTATTGCTGGAAAATATGAAATCACCTCTTCAACTCCCATCTTCAACATCTTCGGGTTTTTCGGATTCTACGATGACCCTTCCATTACTATCAGTCCAATTTGTTTCCATCATGTGTTCATCTTGGCGTTCCGCTACAACCATCCAGCTTACTGTGTCCACTGAATCTGTATCCGCACAATCAATAGTCAGCACACTACCTTCTACTGAACCACGCACTGCTGCCCATCCGCTGTCATTCTGTAAGAACACCTGTGGATCACGACACAATAGCTCCCATGTACCTTCGGTCATGCCAGCAGCTTCGTCTAAATCGACTTGCACATAACCTGCAACTAGCTCTACAGATCCTCTATAAATCAAATCTGCCCTTGGTCCCTCAATAAATGAATGAACTAGATTATGCGTATCTTTCATTGAAGGCAGTGGATGATCGATCTTAAAACTACCCGAACCCTTACTTAATGCCCCTCCAATATCTACGTCTTCTCCACTGCACTGGATAGCATAATTGGTGTGAATAGTGGCGTCAGAACTGATGTAGTATTTATTGTCTGCTCCCCTCACCCCTGCTTGGAAGTGGAGTACCTGTCCTGTACCACCATCGTTCTCGTAATATTGGATAGCTCCTACGCCAGTGTTTCCTGCCTCAAGTCTGATATATGGATTTCCACCATTTGAAGCAAAGCGAAAGGAGTCCAATCCTTCAGTCGTGAGCGTCACCACATCTGCCGCACTTTCTCGCATATATGTATTATCAGACGCATCATCAGAAAAATAGAATTTATCTCCCTGGGATGCTAAAAAGATGCTAGTGCCACGAAGTGTTCCAGTAGTCGCTATAGTTGATGTGGTCGATATTGATCCAAATCCAGAGGCGATAGATCCAGTTGCTAAATCACCGACTGCCGTAATCTGGGTCTGGCTGGCATCGACAGCCAATACGCCAGACGTAGCAGTTATACCAGATCCAGCTACTGCGGTCATCAGGTCAGCTATCGTTTCACGTTCCACATTGCCTGAAGTTGCATTCAAAAATGCAAAGCTATCATCTGCCACAGTGATGGCTCCAGCACTCATAGCAGAAGTGTCGAAGTCTAGTGCTAACGTAACAGCAGGACCGCCACCATTTGTAGCAGTTATTCCACCTGTTGAAGTTCCATTGACAGACTCAACATCTCCAGTAGTAGGTGCCGCCCAGGTGGGTACTCCCGAAGCCAGAGTTAAAACTTCTGTATCCGACCCTTTAGCTAGTTTAGTCAAAGTCGTTGCCCCACTAGCGTAGAGAATATCTCCTGCTGTATAGCTGGCAAGTCCAGTTCCACCCTTGTTCACAGCAATTGTAGTGGCTGACCAGGTTCCTGTTGCGACTGTTCCCAGAGTCGTTATTGAGGTTTGACCGACATAAGTAGAAGCAATGTCTACATCATCAGCATTAACTGTGATTCTATCTGCTGTGCCGATCACATTTAGTGTGACATCGCCAGTGTCTCCACCCCCTGTCATTCCTGCACCAGCAGTAACTCCAGTTATATCACCAACAGTTGGAGATGCCCAACTGGGTATTCCCGAAGCCAGGGTTAGGACTTGTGTGTCCGATCCTTTAGCTAATCGGGTAGGAACGCCTGAAGCCCCATAATACAAGATGTCACCTGATGTTCCATCTTCCATCTTGGCGAGTGTTATTTTGTTATCTGCAACTGTAACTAGACCACCAGCGGTCATCGTCACATCGCCTGATAGTGCAAATTCTTGGGCATCTCCAGATGAATCGCCTATCCATATTTTCGTATTGGCTAATGGTGATCCAGTGGTGTCATGGGTATACCATTCCAAGTCTACTTCCGTGAGACTTCCAGATGTGTCGATGGATGCAACTCGTAGAGCCTGTCCAGCCGTTGTAGAATCCGACGTAGCTGGATAACAAAGTGCATAGCTCGCACTGACTACATTTGGAGCACAGAACTGGACATAAGCACTTTTATCAGCATCCTGTACCCGAAGCACCTTGGTCAAGAGATGACCTGCGTCTA
>VTLG01012200.1_pt1 | contig 37875 bp, 44 predicted proteins | sample 4694571 | NCBI WGS metagenome assembly VTLG01 (sample SAMN12604809, study PRJNA352737) | marine metagenome | biome: ENVO:00000447; feature: ENVO:00000209|ENVO:00000569|ENVO:01000036; material: ENVO:00002151; isolation source: viral sequences binned using virsorter ...
AGTCGCCAGCCAGCACCCTTGAGAGATGCCCCGCCTTCATCGGGTAGCGTGTAAGTAATGAAGCGCGTGTATCCCATCCCCTTACCAGCTCGCATACAAGCTGCGTACAGTTTCGAGCAAGCGTTCTTAGTGCCATCTGTGCAAACCCGATTCACTTCCAAGGTGTACCCGTCATCGAGCACCCGTGACACAGGCCGCCCCGCCATTGCCACCCCCACGATTTTGCCATCGAGCTCCACGCCTATCGAAAACTTTCCACCACGGCTTGGTGCATGATTTCTGTGGTGCCTTTCGACAAACGACCTGGCTTCTCTTTGCGTCACCGGCAGTAGCTTCAACCCCACGGGTCTACGTCCGGCAAGCACTCAGTGACAGTGAGATTAGAAAAATCTATCTCGAGAGGGATGCCGCCCTGGATCAATTCGCCATGTCGATTCTTTAAGATCAGCAGCTTGAAGTAGCCCTTCGATCCCTTCCGGATGACGGTCGTGTGATCGAGCCCGAGCACTAAATCGCAACTGGCCTCTACCGTCATACCGCCGTGAAGATGTTGAGCCGTAGGAGGATGCTCTGACGTTGAGCCTGTCCTGTTCCACTGACTCAGCATCAGCACCGTGCTTTCAGTCTCAAGACAGAACCGCCTGAGCTCGGTCACCACACGCTGCGTTGATTCGTAGATCGCTGCTTCCGTACCAGCCGTCGCCAATTGCAAATAATCGAGGCAGAAAAATTTGCACCCCTGCTCATGGCAACTGGTCGCGTAGGCCAGGATCTCTTCCCAGCTCATCAAAATTCCTTCAGGCACATACAAGGCAGGAGCATCTACAAATGCTTGCTTCGTTACCTCCCAGGCGAACTTGTTGAAGCCTCCCGGTTCGAGGTCCCGCAGCTTCTGGCCGGTGTATATCGAGTAGAGTCTCGTACTCAGCTGGATGTTGGTCTGCTCCAGGTTGATCATGCCAACCGAATGACCATCCTTGAGGGCAGCTGCACACATCGAGAGTGCTACCGTTGTCTTGCCGATTCCGGGATTGCCGGCCAGACAGTTGAGCCACGGGCCGCTCCCTTTCCTCTGCCCTTGGTCATGGCAAATTCTATCGAGGCTTGGAAGCCCAAAGCTAATCGAATGCACCTTCGGATTCGTCTGCAGCTCTTCATATTCCTGCAGCCATTCATCACCAAAGATGTTGACCTTTTTCATCGTTGCGCCCAGACCGGCAGATCGATCTCATGTACCACCTCTGCATAGGCCGGCCACTCGCCGTCGAGCCCGTATTGATCGATGCAATCTGCCCACTGCTGGAGCAATGCTCGCACCTCAATTTGCCCTTGGCGCACAGCTGACTCCCTCACCCAATAGACTGCGACCGCGAATGGCGGTTTTTTTTCGCAGCAGATCATGTAGAAGTCAGATCGAGTTTCAAACGGGCTGGTGTACCATGCGGCCTGGCGGTAATACCCAAAATTGTGAATGGCTTTTGCCATGTGTTCCGGACTCGCATCAACTGTCGATTTGAGGTCTGCCAGGTAACCGTCATCTCCAGGCAACACATCGATCTTTGCCTTGCATGAGATGCCCGTCGAATCGTCCTCCCACATCGCGACCACCTCAGTCTTTGCACCTTCCAGGAGCTCACCAGCTACCGAGTGTCCCAGTACAGAGTCTCGCATCCGGCAGACAGTATCGTAGTCAGCTGGCTTCAAAATCTTGTCCGGAGAAAATTGCATCGAGAGTTCCTTCTTCGCTGCCTTGCCTTCTTTGGTGGTGCCCTTGAGCTCGCTGCCTCTAGCCCAGAACTTGTCGAATTTTTCAGGCTCAAGCGTAGCGACATGGAACGCTGAACCAAGCCGCATAGCCGGAGTAGGCGGTGCAGGATTTTTGATCGCCTCCATCAAATGAGCCGGGCTCCGCTTGAGCTGCGTCAACAAGCTGTTGCTTGCAGCTGGATAATCGAAGTAGTCGCTGTCGGACATATCGTAGTGCAATTTGAGACTTCTCATTCGTCGCTCCATAGCTCTTCGAGGCTTACGCCTTGAGCCACTTGTGGGTTATGGGACTTCTCTAATGATTTCAAATACCAGGACTCTCTACGCTCCGGGCTGGAGAGAAAACTCTCCGGATATTGATACTGTCTTTTGCTGCTATGGAACTCGCTGGCCTTGAGGGCTTTCACTATTCCACGAAACAGCTGATGCGGGTCACCGCCATTCTTTGACAGGTGCTCTGAGTAGAGCGCATTCAAGACGCGAGCTCGCTTGGCGGTCAGCGTAGGGTGTGGACCTTTCGGACTGAGCTCGTTTAGCCAGATCTGCCACAGCTCTTTCGAGTGATCAGCTCCCTGCGTTTTCTTCTTTGCATCAGCCGGTGCAGCTTTCACATAGGAAGCTATGTTCTGCCACTTGTCGTAGTTGATGACCTCGATGAGTGTGCCCACGTTCGGCTGGTCATGTGGAATGATACGAATCCTACCACCAGCGACCAACGTCTTGATCATCCGCTCGACCTTGCCCGGCGACCACTGCACCTTTTTGCTACGAAGCCTGTAGGCACAGTCCCGGGCTATCGCTCGATAGCTTCTGAGGAACTGACCTCGGCCTACCTTCACGCCGGAATACTCGTAACTCTTCTTGCCAAAGTTGGTCCTAAGCAAGATGAAGATCCACAGCTTCAGCATATCCGGCTCGCCAAAGATGCTCTTGTCGAGCAGATCCCTACTCAGCAAAATGAAGCCTGGCGTATTCCTACTCATCACCGTGAGCTCCGTAGCTGATCTCTACCCGGGGCTGGTCACGGTCTAGGCCCATGTTCTCCCAGGAGAGCTTCGTGATCTGTTTGTCATCTGTGTACACAATTCCCTCGAGAGCGTCAGCGATCCCCTTCAAGAGATTGTTCGGATCTCGTCTGCGCTTATCCGGCATATAGAATGCTAAGTGCATCCAGACAGTACCGTCCGGGTGTGATGGCCGGTGCCGTACCTGAGTCATCGCCAGGGTGTAACAGAACTCTTTCCCCGCTCGATAGCGTTGGGTCAGTATGTGTCCCTTCCCACCTATGAAGCGGCGGTTGTCAGGGACGAGCCCTTCCCACGGTAAGACTATTTGGTACGGCCCAGCACTACCCGTTCCGGGCACGGTCCCGCTGATGCTCAAGCTGCTTTCTAGCTTCGAGTAAGCAGCCTTCGGCTTTAGCTAAACTCATGCGAGCTTTTTCCAGGTAGCCCTGCCCAGCTGTGTTGACAAAATCCCAAGGCACATTCCCCAACTTAGCACGGAGCCGTTCAGCGTCCTTCGCTACCTGTCCCAAAATCGCAGAGCAATCGTCAAGCAGCTTGTCATGGTCTAAGCGCAGCCCAGTTGGACCCAGCTCAGAAGACCGGCTCATCATTCCCCCCTGGTGCCTTGTAGGTGTTGACCTCTAGGTAGAGCGGAGGAGCTTCTTGGTTTTTGCCGTCATAAATCTTGACATCAACCTTGACCATCTCTTCCTCTTTTTTTGTCAGCCACTCGATCAGCTGCTCTGGGTACAAGCGCAGTGTACAGCAGATAAAATGCTGTGCCTTTTCTGGTGGAACCGACACGGTCAATCCTGCGCTGCGATTCAAAAATTCTTTCTGTGCTGGCATTCTTACTTCCTTGGTTAAATGGTAGTGGCTTTCCATACAGTGCAGCTGCGTCCCTTGCTTGAATCCCGACGTTTGCCAGAGTCGATAACAAGACCGAGCTCTACTAGGCGAACCCGGCGTGGACGTTGCGTCGATCCGGTCAGTTCGAGTTCGGCTTGGAGCTCTGGGTCTGTCATGCCCTTGTCGCCGCTCGCGACAATAGCTTCGTAGACCTTCGCTCGTAGCGTCTTGCTTGCTTCGCCGCGCATCGCGTCGGCAGCTGCTCGCGAAGTTTCGCTGTGCTTCTGAAACGGTTCTTCGGAACGAGCTCGTTCAGCCACATCTGTCAGAGCTCTAAAGAATGACGCCTGGTCCGGGTCAAGCTCTTGCTCTTTCCGTTTGCGAGCTGTCGGGAAGTCGAGCTCGTCCATCCCCGTCTTGCCGGTCACTTGGGTGAGTCCTTCAACGCCGACTCCAGATACTCGATGGCAGCAGCTGTGAATTCCAGCGGTGAGCGATCCGGGTCACCAGCACCGTTTTTCTCGAGAACGCTTTGGGCTAGGTCAATCGCCTTGGCTTCGACGTTTCCATTCTCTTCAGCTGCAGCGATCAGCTTCTTCAGCTTGGCGAGCTCGGCTTTCAAGATCTTAGGATCTACTACTGCTTTCTTTTTCGGCTCGAAGGCTGGGGTAGCCTTCTTCGAAGCTGCTCTCTTCTTAGGTGCCTTCTTTGGAGCGTTGGCCGTAGCCTCATTCCCGTCATCGTCATCCGACAAGCCGACTGAAATGCCAAGCGCAGCTTGCGTGGTGTATCTCCGTAGATAACTGATCGCGCTCCCGTAGCCATGTGCTGTATGGGCCTGAAGAGGAATCGATGCCGGTGGAAGCAAGATCCACTCACCGGATTCATGGACCAGCAGTGTGCTCATCGTCACCGTTCCCTCACCTTGACCGGGGAATTGGGTGAGAGCCAAGCCGTGCTTTGCCAGTGCCGGCTTCGACACTTCCAAGACCGCACTCAAATCTGCGTACTGAGATTTGAAGTGAGAGTTCTCCTGGTTCTTGAGAGCCTTACCAACGTCAGCCTGAGCTCCGACCAGAGCCTTGCTGACATTCTCGATGCCATCGCTCATCTGTAATTCCATGCTTCTATTCTCCCGTGGGATTTTGGGTGCCGTTCCTCTCGAGTTCCGCTAACGCTGGAGACAACATTCTCCGATACACCTTGGGAATCCTGTTGTCACCTCGGAGCCATTTGTAGCAGCTCGATGCGCTGCAAAATAAAAACTCATCTGCATACTGTTCGACCGACCGACCGTCCAGCTCAATGGCTCGATGCAATTTTAAGCAAGCCCAATCCTGGGCGTATGGTCCGTCCCGAACTACGGTGAGTGCCATGTCCACCTCCTTTGATTCACACATAACTCCGCACTGATTTTAAGCTGAGAGGCTCGACGGCGCAATGTCCCAGAGCACTGGCTGAGGACAAAAGTAGCCCAAAATAGCTGAAAATTAATTTCCCGAAAACCTTATATTTTACTTGTGCTTTAGCCCCCTAGAGCTTATTATAGGTGTCCAGGGACAATACCCAAAAGGAGAATCACTTGAAAACTTTCAACGTCCTCTACGTCAAGCCAGACCACACCAGAAACATACTTGGCTGGAGCCTCGACAGTGCTCGCGCAATCTCACCAGAGACTGTCGCCCTTATGGAAGAAGACGTTCTCAATACGCACACCCCTCTAGTCCAAGTTGAAGCTGAAGACATCAATGACGTTTTTGGCCGGATGCAGGGAGAGGTCTGGAGCAGTGGTCCTAACCAAGAGTGGGCACAAGGGCTGATCAAAAAGCTGGGCCTAAGCCACACTTCCATGAGCATGGGCGACATCCTCATCGATGATGAAAGTGGTCAGGCTTATTACTGCGACACGGTTGGCTACGTTGAGCTCGACATCCCATGCGACAACTACCGGAATCTTTTTGAAACTGACTACAATGTCCACCCTGAATCTGGCTCGACCTGGGAGGTAGCATGACTAACGTGACTGAACCAAAAGAATACCGCTGGACAACTTACAAGTTCTACTGCACGGACTGTGAGGCTCCACGCTACGCATCAGTGGAAGCGTTAGAGAGTTACGTCCACAGCGAAGTTCCAGACTTTGAAGAAGACAACCATAGCTTTGCTGATGAAATTATTGCTCAACCAATCGAACAATGGGATGAGTATCTTGGCGAAGGCCAAGTGGATGCAATCGTTAGTTGTTTTTCCTTCTGCCTTGCTTGTGCTTACGGTCCAGAAGATTGGGCTAAGGAATGCTCAAACCCAGAAGGCGAAAAGGTGATAGCATGACAGAGCAATCTTACTTCAAGGACGCTCATGGAAAGTACACATTCCCTGGCCAACGAGAATGCGACCACTGTGAGAATGCCGATCAGTTTGATTGCTTCACACCTGTTCGGGAATACACGATTATTTTTGATGACAAACATAACGGCTACCCCACCGCTTATGTGCGTTACTGTCTACAATGCGCTTCCCTTGCAACCGCTAACCATCCCGCCAACATATCTTCCATAGAGCCAAGCAGAGTGGTCGGGCTAGAAGTGGATGGTTGGCGGCTATGGGATGACGGCCAGATTGAGGTTAGTGGACTAGAGGGTTGGGAGGCACCATTCGGAGCTGACCCAGTTCCGCTAGAGATCCTAGAGTTGGCTGAAGAAGCTAACTTGGAACTGTGGGGCCGGAGCTGGATGTGGAGCGAAACGACCCCCCATGCCTCCGAGGTTTTACCGTTTCGGAATCTTTTGCCGGTTGCATATATCTGGGAACGTGAAGAGGACGGCCACACCTACTGGCGAAGGAATGATGGATGGATGGCTGCGCCCACCCTCACCAATGGCAATCCAGATTGGGACGCCGCCGGGTATGTCAGCGACTTCATTCTCAGTGAGGAAGAAAAGAAGGAGCTAAACGAATGGCTACAGGAGAAACCATGAACGGACCCTACGGGCAGGACGATCTTTTTGTCATCGTCGCCATGATATGCGCCATAGCGTTTTTAGTGGTGGCTATGGTCGTCGAGTGGTGGGTTAGCCGCCGGCAATTGTGATAGCAAGTTACTATTTATTTCGGGTTTTCACTGGAGCATAGGCGATCATAGGCGATACGACGCCATTCATTTTTTTTCGCCTGACCCTCACAGTTTCTACGACACCCTCCTCTAATAACTTTCGTAGCCGACTGCGTACAGCTTTTGGGCTTATGTCCAAAGCATCTGCTAACTGCAATACCGACATGGCACCATCTTCTGTTTCGGTGAAAACCAGCGCATCCCTTACCTGTTCAAGTAACTCCGATTCAGTAATCTCTCCCATCACACCTCCACCGTCGTTGGCCGATCTGGTTTGTATAGTACCGTTTTCATGTCATAACCATCATCGTCGATTTCAAACCATACAAGTCCGATGTCTGCCAATGACTCAGCTACCCTATGCACATACTCCGTAGCTAACTGCCACGCCGGGAGTGCCACGGCTCTGGTCTTTACCTTGTGAATCCTGCCACTGTCAGCGAACTGATGGAAGTGGGAGCGGACAGCAATGTCGGGCGGCTCTTCATAGTCCATCATGTAGTTAAAGAAGATGTCCTGAGCGAACCACCTAATGTACGGACCTTTGGTATGTGCCCTTCTTCCCATGCGTCCGTGGTGTTTGATATCGAATAGGACTGGACCGATCTGGATCAGCCTCGAGTATGATGATTTATTCCCGGTGTCGGGATCTCCGACAACCTTCCAGCCCTGGGCACTGAGTGCCCGTGCGATTCCTTCCTCTGCTCCACCAGCCCGTCCTACATGACTAGGTGTACCTCTCAGGATATGAATCGACTGAGGCTTGAGTGCCAGCGGAACCCTGAGTGATTCAATCGCGCAGCTCATGTGGACGCCCGTCAATCCGCTTGCGATCTGAGTAGTACGATGGTGGTCGCCGTCGATGAGGTCACCATTTAGAACCAAGTGCAGCTTCGCCTTTCTGTTCTTGCGTTTGACTGACTTGATTACACCCCATGCCATCTCCCAGTTATCCCATAGCCAGTTTTGGGATTTATTAGGTTCGTACATACCTCCATCATCTAGCTCTAGTCCTTCAGGAGGACACAGCCCAACCGTCGAGCCGCAATGTGTGTCCCCTACGCACACAACTATATGCTTCATTCATCGTCCTTGTTCGTTGACATCCATCCTGCTGTCGGATCACAAACAGCACACTCGCCATTCCTCTTTATTTCTAAGCCACACCGATCACAGATCTTTGATTCCTTGGTGAAGTCCCAACCACACAACCAGCAAAATCTTTCACCCTCGTCATTCTCTGAGGCACAACGTAAACAGTCCACTACCTCGTCACGGCAACGCCAACTGCAAAACCGGCAACGGCCAGCCACCAATCGGCTTTAAGTCTCAGGCCGAACGAAGGCGAGGCAGCGTTTCTGAGGGCGGCGATCTGAGAGTCTTGGATCGCTGCCCTCTCTTCATGTTCGACAATGACAGAGCGTAGGCCCAGGACGAGCTCGCTGGCCTGAGTGGCCCGGAGTCGTTCAGCTGCGGTGAGGGTGCGCTCTACTTCTATAATAGAATAAAGCGACTGAATCTGATTTTCATAACCATAGACGAGGCTGTCCAATTCTACCGATTGCATCGAGTCCAAAGACATCCTTAGACGCTCAGAAATCACTTCTGTGCGTTCTTGGGCTTCTTCGCGGCTACGAGTAAGTCTAGCCACCTCACGCTCCGCTATGGCCCTTTGGGCTATGGCGACAGAATCAGCCCGGGCGAGCTCGTCGCTCAGAATTTTCGCCATCGAGCGTACCGAGTCGAGCACAACCTCTTGGAGCTCGAGTCGCTGTTCGGCATCATCGGCTATGCCGCGATAGTAGCTTGCCTGGGTAGCACCCCGGATACCAACCGCGAGCAATCCAATTACCGGGATCGCTATCCATACCCAGTTGGGAATCTTTAGCGTTCCCATCGAGCCGGTGCCGGTCTGTGAAGTTTTCCTCTGATATCGATATGCGTGAAAGTCTGGTAACGTCCGACGCCTAAGCTGTTAGCATCCTCATGGGCCTCGAACCATTCAGCGACCTCCTGCGGTGCCCAACCAATCTTGGTGACATCAGCTGCGCCACAGGTCAAATGCATCGAGAGTGTCACCCCTCCGATAAGGTAATTATACAGACGATCCCGATACCAAGAATTGATTAAAACCGGACCAACTGGGTGAGCTTCCCTGAGCTCGCATAGGAGCTCGCATAGCATGATTGCGTTTGGGATGAGCTCCAGAGCTGGAGCCTTGAGCTCTGACTGAGATCTGGTGGTTAGAGCCCGGGCTTCTCTGCCAACGTCAGCGATCTCGAGCGGGTGAAAGTTTTCTATACCTCTTGATAGTAGTGCGGTAGCACAAACCTCTACCCACTCATCCTTCGTCATCACGGAAGCCTGGCGAGTTATCGAGCGTCTGAGGCCGGCGTGGTTCCCGGGTCAGAGCAGAACCGATACCACTCGCGACACCTGAGATTTGGGGACCGAGGTATTGAGCGATACGCGGACCGGCGGTCCAAGCAAGGAGTCCGGTGAAAATTGTACCCAACAATGCGTAGACAGCATTTTCGACAGTAGCCCAGAGAATGCTATCAAAGACAACAAGCACCGCCGTGAACCCCAGGCAGCAAACAAGCAGCACCCTGGCTGCACTGAGCTTACCCTTCTCGTCAGCTAGGATCTCTAAGATCATCGATTCCTAATCCTGTTTCGCCAATTGAGTATGTTCTCGTTTGCCGTAGAGCTTTGATTCATCCTGTCTCTTATCGTGACGTACTCCTCTCTTTCATCTTCAGTCAGATTCGCTTGGCCGGGTGGAGGTAACTCATCAAAAGCTGCTTGCAATGGACGCAGCCTTTGAGCTGGGCCAGCTGCCCTATTGAAGTAGCCGCTAATAGCTTGCTGGAAGCCTGGCACATTGACGGGAGGCGTTGGCCCGAACGGGCTAGACGGCAGTCGAGGAGCACCTACTTGTCCACCGCGCCACGCCTGAGCTGCTCGTTGACCCCACGGGCTCCCAAGAGCCTGTCCTGCTAACACTGAGCCTCTACCGACAACCCTTGGGCTACTAGCTAGAGCCGTAAGCCCGGCTGTAGTAGCACCTACCACCGGACTGCCGGTAGCAAACCCAGCTCCAGCCCCAGCTCCTAATGATGTACCCGGTCGCAGAAACCTAGCCATACCAGTAGGCACCACATTTCTAAATTGCGTTCCAGCTAGAAGAGGCATTAGGGAAGGATCGCCCAGCTTCTCTACTTGCTTGATCGCCCCTCCCATATTCGTGTTCACGCCATCACGCAACGCGCCTAGCAATCGACGTAATGTCTGCTGCTCAGTCGCATTTCTGGTCATGCTCAGATTTCTTTCCAGGCTCTTAATTAAATCATCAGCTGCACTATAAGCAGACATTGTGTCGGCATAGTCTGGCACCTTGTCGATGACCATGTCCCGCACCACATCCTGCATATCCTGTACAGCTTGGTTGGCTCGATGCGAGCCGGTCTTATCACCTGGATTCTGCCATAGATCACCGAACAACTTCTTCAGCTCATCCATATCGGATGCTTTGACGCCGCCCTTTTGCGTGATAAAATCTTCAGCGAGTTTTCGCATCTCTTCAATGCGCTGCAGTTTCGCGCTGAACTTTGGTTCGGGTATTCCACCGGCTGATGTCGCCGTAGACTTTTCGAGCTCGTCCAGTTTATCGAAAACCCGTTGCGTATCAACGTCAATTTCGGACAGCTTGAACTTGCCCATATCAGTCTGATAGCTGGCGTTTTTGTTTTTTCTCATCTCAGTTAGCGCATCGAGTGCTTTCTGTACTATCTCCGCATCGACAACCCCACCAGCTTCACTGTTCATCGCTCTTAGGAAATCATCTACGCCGGTTCTGCTTCCGGTTTCGGCTACCTCACGCCCTACTTGCACCCCTGCTCTGATACCTATGTCTCCCGTGCCTGGCAAAACGCCAGCACCTTGAGAGGCAATCCTTCCAGCTGACGCAGGGAGGTTTGGCAACGCCTGGGCTGCCCGCTGAACTCCAGCCACTCCGAGGTTTGCGACATCCGCTTTTTGAGCTGCTTGCGATACTCTTTGTGCTATGTTGCCAACCTTGCCGCCAGTTTTGGTTAACAGCCCGGCACCGCCGCCCACCAACATCGCCAGGTCTGCGGCCACTTCGGTAGGCGAATCTCTGAACGATTGCTGCACGGCTTCCATGCTACCGTACTTGTCCATGAAATACTCACCCACCTGGCGAGCCAGTTCCTCATTACCTTGCTCGCCTGGTATAGCCAGCTCCACTAGCCCCCTGCCAAGTGTCCACACAGCACCAGCAGTCTGTACCGGGTGCCTGAGAACTTGGTAAAAATCACCCAGTACGCGGCCAGCTGAAGGGATCACATTTTTCGCTACATCACCCCAATACGATGCGGTCCTGCTCAATAACCCCGGAGGCTGTTGTTCGTCAGTATGTGGCACACCTTGATGCATAGTAGCCTCCTAATAACGAGCAGAGATGAGGTCCAGGAGCTCTTCTTCCAGCTTGGTATACACAGCGTCCTCGTCCTTAAACACAGCATTGAACAACGCTTCGAGTTCGGCTCGAGACAGCCTGTCCACATCCTCTGACATCGCAGCACTTCTTGCTGCCGGATCATCGATTAGTTCATAGTCGGTAGGATCTATAAGTAGGTTGGCGAGCTGTACAGCATTCGCATCTTCAATCATGTCCCCATACGGATCAACCCAACCGCTAATACTAAAGTCGTTATTTCTTATATGCCTTGCACGGCTGTCCCGCGAAGAGGCGATCATCTGCATTTCATTCAGAAGCCTCTTCAGCCTCTTGATGTTCATCTCAGGAGGCAGATATGGGTTGTAAGCAGCAGACACTAATCGTTCACCTTCACGTTCCGCGAACTGACCGCCGAGAGTTTCCTTTAAGCCCTCGAACACCACTGACCGCACGTTATCAAACGCATCTGCCGCTTCAGGCTGCAGAGCTCGCAATGCGTCAATACTCTGAATCGTACCTTGAGCAAAACCAACTAGGCGCGGCGAGTTGGGATTGTCTATTGAGTATTGCAGTGCATTCATCACCTCTTCTAGCTGGTCGTAACGCTTGACGTACATCGCCTTGTCTCGAGTTTCCCAGTTCATAGCATCAGTCGATGCCAGCCTGTCAGCGGTCACCTCACCTGGACCGCGTCTAGTGACGCGACCTGGAGCCGTTAATCCACCCGTCCGGAAATTCATCATATCGGCTGGGGTGGGCACATAGTTAGGATCTTGTTGCTGCCTTAATGCTACATAGTCGCGCCATTCTCTTTGGCCGGTACTTAGGCTTTCCCCTTCTGGGAGCTCTGTTATCCCTAGGCGTAGCTGCCAAGCATTGAGGTCTGCCTTGGCATCGAGCATCCTGGGATCGTCTTCCGGCACCCCTTGCTCTGTCAGCGTCCGAACTAGAGTTCTAGCCTCTGCCAATGATTGAATGTTTCTATTTTCGGCTGTGTCTGTTACCGCATCGGCTGCTTCTGGTGCTATCTGACCTAGAGCATACTCATAGCCTTCTTCGGTAGTAGCCATCGCCACATACTCTGCCAACAGAGCCGGCTCAACACCTTTCTGTGTCCCGATTCGCTGAATGGCCTGTTGCCGGGCACTTATCTCTTGCTGGGATTCTGCGGTGCCAGCTGCAGCATCAGCTGTCAGTTTGTCCCGGGCAGCTTGCTGCTGCTGCATGAGATTATATTGCGCGAGTGCTGCCTCTCCCCCAGCCCCAAACGAACCCAACGCAGTAGCACCTGGTAGGCTGGCTGCTTGAGACATTCCGGCGCCACCACTGATCAGTAGTTCAGGAACACCTGGTTGAGTGAAGAACGATCCAACCTTACCTAAAAAGCTCTGCGGATCTTGGGATACGTCACCGGCAAGCGGATCAACGGGATCTCTGGCAGCTGACCCGGGCACCTGTTTAAGGATGTCGGTATAGCTTTCTTGCCTAGATGTCGGTTGAAATCCACTCGAGCTCCCACCCATCCCAACCTGTGAAATGGCCGACCCAGGCGTTCTATACGATTCACTTTGCTGCCGACGTTGTTCGCCTTCAGCTAGTATGGACCGCCAATCACGGCCCGGGTTCGCACTGTTGCGCTGCATGAAGTCACCCGTCGCATCGAGCACGTTTCCGGCTGGGCCGAGGTCTGTGAACCTCGCGCCCGGTTTGCGCCTAAGTAGATCTAGCCATTGTCGAGGACTCGTATATGCCATCAGACAGCCTCCATCCTCATACCGAGAGCATCATAGTCCACAACCAAGACTCCTTCGCGCATACCTACCGCGTCTGGCCTGGTCGCCATGACCTCATGGGCCATGACCCCGCGCCATCGAGCGTCTTGGTTTCTGTAGTTGAACTCGTACAGGTTGAATCCGTTATCGGAGCCTACCAGTTCGATGTTCTCTTTCAATCGCACATCAGAGATTAACCCAGCACTCCCCATCGCTGCCGCAGTACCGCCTAGTTGGGCAAGACCACCAATGATCTGACCAGTTACGGACGGCTTACGCTGATAGCCCCACTGCTGACCGCCTGGCTGCATTGCCTGAAGGAAGGACATCCCTTCTGACCCGCCTTCTACGCCGCGCAGCCACTGCTCGTAAGCATAGGCTTGCTGGGCTCTTCGGGCAGCATCTTGAGCTGCGCCCATCTGGCCCAGCTGTCCAGCTGCGCCAAACGCCGCACCTTGCTCCATGCCACCAATGCTTGCCAGCTGTTGAGCAGCCTGCATCTGCTGTTGCCTAAACCGTGCTTGATCGTCCATCCCCATGCCCTGAGACTGCAGCCCCATCCGTGCAAGTTCCTGCCTGCGAGCGAACTCATTTTGTACCTGTTGTTGGGCTGCATCTTGACCCATACCAGCGAGTGCCTGCCTACGCAGGAACTCGTTTTGAGTCTGCTGTTCTGCTGAACTAGCACCGAGTTGTTGCGTCTGCTGTAGTCTCTGAAGATCAAGTTGAGCTTGTTGCCCCCGCCGGCCAGCTTCCAGTTGCGCCGCCTGCGTACCCGTCTGTAACGCGGCTTGCTGATTCGCAAGTGCAGCCTGCATATCCAGTTCTGCTTGTCGTTGATCTGCACCAACACCAAGCCTCTGTGTCTGCATACCACCCTCGACACCAGCCTGGTACTGAGCGAGTGCAGCCTGCTGGGCGCGAGCTGCCTGTGCTTCAGCCCTCTGCGCCTCTAGGCTCTGCGCTGCCAGACCAGTTTGGACGCCCAACTGCTGTGTCTGCTGCTGTCCTGCGAGTTTCAGCCTAGCCTGTTCAATCTGCCTCTGCGCTTCTAATTGCTGGCTCTGTGTGCCTGTCTGTAGAGCAGCTTGTTGGTTCGCTAACGCAGCCTGCATATCCATCTCTGCGTTTCTTATCGCGGCCTGCTGACCAAGTGCCTGGGTCTGAAGGCCGTATCGTCCACCTAATTCCTGACCAGCCAACGCAGCCTGTTGTGCGCGAGCTGCGTTAGCCTCTAGACGCTGTGCTTCTAGTTGCTGCGCCTGCAACCCAGCCTGCATCCCTAACTCAGCACCACGGATGCCACCCTGCTGGGTGAGCTGCTGCGTTTGCATCCCTGCCTGAGTACCAAGTTGTAGACCTTGCATTGCAGCCTGTTGTGCGCGAGCCGCATCTGCCTCTCTGCGTTGAGCTTTGAGTTGTTGCCCTTGCAGCTGCGCCTGAAGTCCAAGTTCGGCTCCCCGTATGCCGCCAGCTTGTCCTAGTTGTTGTGTCTGCATAGCCGCTTGCGTCCCAAGTTGCTGGCCTGCTAGAGCAGCTTGTTGGGCACGGGCAGCATCTTCAGACCTACGTTGGGCCTCAAGTTGTTGTCCTTGAAGTCCAGCCTGAAGGCCCAATTCAGCACTACGAATATCGCCTGCTTGCCGTAATTGTTGTGTTTGTAGGGCAGCTTGGGTTCCCAGCTGTTGACCAGTTAGTGCGGCCTGCTGGGCACGGGCAGCATTAGCTTCCCGTCGCCGCGATTCTTCTTCCCGTCCAGCAAGCTGGCCCTGCATTTGTAGTTGTTGGTACTGCATCCCAGCAGCTTGTTGACGTTGTAGGTCGAACTCTAATCTGTCAGCTGCGTCGTTGAATCCTTGTCTGCGAATATCCGCGATACGAGCAAGCATCGCTGATTCCTGCTCTGCCCGTGGAATGTCGCCTCTGGTGCCCCAGGCATGAGAACCAGCCCTTCTAGCCTGTTCTTCATTCTGAGCTCGAGCATAGTCGAGCTCTGCAGCTTCTATCTGGGATTCGACACCAAGCTGGTTCATATACTGTGAAAGATCACCAGTAAGGAATGATGCTCCACCGAAAGCACTTGGGTCTACAGCACCGCCTATACCTTCAGACACCTGACCTGTAACCGGATCGACAGTGACACTCTGTGGGACAGCTATCGTTCCAGGAGCGACAGCCCCCACAGCTTCTGTAATTTGTCCAGTAACGGGGTCAACGGTTACTGAGCTGGGACCGGCAATGGTGTCTGGGGTTACATCCGCTACGTCCGTAGTTGTCTCACCAGCAATTTGCAAGTAGCTGGGGTCCACAGTCACATCTGTGGGTGCAGAGATCTTATCCAGGCCAGCTACCGCCGCTGGCGTTACGGCAAAGCCTGCCGTATCTGCCGTTCCTACTTCCGTAGCTCCTATCACCTCTACGTCTGTCAGTGTGGGTTGGGTGATCTGGGAAACATCGACATCCGTGGCCGTAACCTTATCATCCCACGGCGTTGCACCCGTCCAATCAGTACCACTAATAGTGGGATCGGTAATTCCCCAGCCTTCACGGAAGGCTTTCCCAGTTGCCTGAGCTCCCAGAATATCTGTAACCTCATCGGCCTCTCTCAGACCTAGCTGCTCTTTCGTCCAATCTTTATAGAGTGGGTCTGTGGTGGGATCTGAATAGCGTGGGTCTGTGGCTGCTCCCGTTACATCCCCTGCCCCCACCTCATCAAACCCTGGCTGATACCCTATATCAGTAACAACACCTGTTTCGGGATCTCTCCGCTCCCACGGTGTCAGGGCATCAATTGCGGTCTGTGCGGCAGTTGGCGCGGTGCCTGTCCCTGCCTCACCCAAGCCATGCCATCCTGCCGCATAGGTGTTGCCTTCTGCGTCAGTATGCGCTGGCAAGAACGCTCCTGTTCCTGCGGCCCCTGCTATACCATGCCATCCTGGGGCCACATATCCTTCGGCTTCTGGATCACCACCAGTGCCTGGCAGGAACTGATCGTAGGCAGGATCACCTATTCTTCCTGGCTCGCGGAGCATCCTGCGTGTGACATCCCCCGCCTCTTCTATCCCGCGTACACCAACCGTAGGCGAGTAAGGTCGAGCAGCTTGTGCCGGTCTTTGCTGTTCAGGTGAAAGAGCTACCGCCATATTGGGATACTGTGCAACTTGCGCTCTCAAGGAGGCTTGCGTGGCTGGATCTTTAGTCGCCAAGAAAGCCTCCCATCCGGGATCGCTCGCTCCTATCATTGTCGGACCAGCGGGTTGAGCTGCCCGTCTAGCCCCTTCTTCTGCCCTACTGCCAAGCAGGCCACCCTGCCCCGGAGCAATATAGCCAGCGTATGCGCTAGGACCGGATTGCCCTTGCACCTGAGCTCCAGGAGGTGCCGCGCCTAAGATATTCGCTGGGCTCCCACCGTATAGATTGTAAGCAGATCTACTAGGGTCTGGGAAAGGGGATGATGGATCGGGTGGATCGGGTGGCCCACCTGGAGTTCTAGGTCTTCTTACCGCTGTTCTGCCCGTGATTGGTTCTTCATTTACCTCGTAGCCCCAATCCGGTGACGGCCAGCGTTGGCCGTAGCCTGTGCCCTCTTCTGGTGCAGTGTAATCTGTGAAGCCGAGGTTTTGTGCAGAGTATTGTCCTGGTCCGAGAATCTGATTGGTAAGGTATTGCTGCCCTCGTTGCGACATGGCACCAAGGCCGGGCATGGCAGACGGACCACCATACTGAGCCTGGAACGGTGACGTTGAGGCATACTGTTGTGCTTGGTTCCAGAAATCGATCTGCCGACGTTCTGTCGCCGGATCTCTTCCTTGGATACTTGTCAGATTCATATCCGTAATGTCATTGCCGCCGCCACCGCACATTTTAGCCTCCTAATTCCTTTGTCAGCACTACAGCGTTTTCTTCGTACCCAAAAGGCTTGAGCACCCGTTTGTACACTTTACGCCCAGTGCATTCTATGCCATCACATCCATATTCCTCTGCTAGAAAATCCGCTGCTTGCATAACCGCATCGAGCTTCGCGACTCCTTCACCTACCTCTCCACCAATCAGCCATAGCCGGAGTCTTCGTCTTTTCGGATAGACGGCTACCCGAAATACAGCTGCCCCGTTTTTCACGGGATAGAAAATCGCACGGTCCTCTTCTAGCATGGTCAATAAGTCATCTACAGAGTATTCGTCACCGGATTTTTTCAACGCAGTAACCATATAAGGCTTACTCCGCTCCCATGCCTCTGCGAACCCTTCTTGGTCAACTGATCTCATCAGACCGAGCTCGTTGACAGAACGCCGGCATCGGAAACGACTACCTGGTATCGAGTGCCATTCGCACTGACCAAAATCAGTCTTTCGTTATTCGCCAAGTCTATGTCCTGAAAGTGCTTGAAATTTGTGTGATCAGCTTCTTCGAGTGCCCTGTTATTAGACACTTGATTCAAGCGATCATACTCTTCCCGGGCCGGTGCCAAGGTTAGACGCCTCACCCCAGATGGTGCCTGGACGCTCATCGCCTACCTCCTGGCTGCATCTCGAGCCTGGGTACTCCAACATTCCAGGCAGCACTCGAATCGCTAGTACATTTCATGCGACAAGTGCGCCCAGTAAACCGAACAGAAGTAGGTGCTGCCATCGTGTACGGGCCATGCGTGGTATCCGAATCAGTTGGGTACAATCTCGTATAAAAAGTCGTTGTGATGTCGCCCAAGCTGGTAACGTCTGGGATTAGACTAGTCGCAGACAGAACGCGGTCGCCATTACCGAGCTCTATAGGTCCAGATTCCACATACGGCACCTTCGCAGTACCTCCAATATCAGTGTAGGTGTTACCTACTTCATGCTCGTATGGGTTACCATCTACATCGAACATAATCGGCTGCAGAAATATGCCCCGGCTCGTCACAGCTGTCCGTGCCAGCGTTCCGGTAGACCAGTGCTCTTCTACATAGTTATAGGCAACATAAGCATCGACTTCGATGGTTGAACTTGGGTAGAACCAGACAACCTCATTGAACAACGTATTGTGCCACGCTACGACCTTACTTGCCTGAGCCTGGTTCATGTCCGTGACTAGGAATGATTCAACGTCACATGGGATAGACTGAAGGCTGCCATCGTACTTAAAGAATCCCTGAGCTGATCGGCCCATCCAATAAGCTGTCGGCCCCGCCACAGCTACCGCATTGATGCACACAGGCCCACAAGCATCTCCTACACGGTCAAACGAGTAGACGTAGGGCAACCCTACATAAGTGGCTAAGTGGGCGTCTATCGTAGTAAAAATCAAAAGCCTATCCCTAACCTTAACAGCCCCCAATAGGTCGCCTTCAGTGTCGAGGATTTGGTCGCCAGCTTGGTTGGTGCTACTGGGTGTCCAATCCGTATTATCTTCTGAATCGGACCAGAACACTCGGCGACGATCCCGGTCAGCTTCAGCTCCCCCGGAAGGAGTGCCCCCAAACACCATCTGAATACGCTCACTGGTTACTGCCGTAGCAATCGCAAACTGAGGTGAGTTAGCTATCCTCGCGGCTACCGTGGTCGCGGGTGTGGCCGTGCTCGCATCCCACATATAGACATCGCCATCCTCTGGAGTGCAGCCTACCAGGTTTTCTCCCCATAGGTCGAAAGACCAAATCGTGGCCGGCTCCGGGATACCGAGATCTGGACGCGGATCGCCGTATGTTGACTGCCCATAAACCGCATTTCCGTAGCCTATGTTGGGGTTCGCATCAGTACGACCAGCCGTGAAGCCGCTAGGTGTGATGTCGCTTAGATCGGCTGCTGAATCGTACACATATAGTTTGGCTGCAGTGCCTACCGCGATCCAACGCCTAAAGGTGTTGTCCATCCAGGGCAGGGCTGTGCGCCCTACCCCGGTGACCGCTGTCGTATTCTCACCCCACGGACGCCATCCACCTACAGGCCCAAGTGCGCCCACGCTCCAACGCATGAGATCGGCGTCATACCACCGACCTCGAGCTTGATAGAGCGTACCGTTTTTCCAAACGCCAGGCTCAAATTGAAGGGGAACGTACTCAGCTGCTGGCATTATTTTATCGCGCCGTTGGGTTCGATTGCTTTAAGCATTAGATGCGGATTTTCGTCACCGAGCTCACCGGACACGATTTCCCTACCCTCGATGCCAAGCATCTGATAAGCGAGCTCGATGCTTGCATCTATACTCTGCAAACCGTCTAGTCGCTCTTTCTTAGCCTGGAACAAAGTCCTCAAGCTAATCGCCTGTTCTAGAGTGAGGGTCACCAGCTCATCCAAGGTGAGCTCGCCATTCGTCGATCCAGAAGTTGTTGTAGTAGCCATATCTGCCCCTTCAATTGCGGGATTTGAGGTATCTGCCTTCTTAGCCATTTCCTGACCTTTCTTTGAGGTTAATAATTTCGACTTCAGTTTTCGTAATTCTCTGCCCATGCTCATCTACCTTCTCGTCTAAACGATTACAGATTCGTTCAATAGATTGGATGCTCTGACGGGCACCGTTGAGTCCAGCCCTCACCCCACCGTATGCCGCCCCTGCGGCGAGTGGTGCAGCGAGAAGCGATAGTAAAGTAGCCACAGGCTCAATCTCCATCACCTTCGTTCCAAGGAAGCTCGTCGCCTCGCATCGTTTCGTGAGTAGGCGTGACCTGTTCAGCGATATTGGCTGCGAGTGATGCCTCTAGGGCCTCGACGCCATCCTCGCCCAGATCCTCCTCTACCCACGACTGAACCGTTGCCTGAGTTAGATCAGCGTAGGGAATCCAGGGATCTCCTTCTTCCCATGTCACGCTTGAGGTGCCGATAGATGAGGCCGTGTGCGGTGGATCTTCCTCATCCGTAGCTGAATACCGCCAGTGCACGGTGTAAACGACATCTGTGTGGTCATCAGCGTCTGGCCCTAGCTCTACGTCGAGAGCCGAAAACGACCATGAGTATGAAATTGCCATTATTCTTCTTCCTCTTTTTCAGGCTCAACTATTATGTGGCCGTCATCGTCTGTGGTTCTTTGTTCCTTGATGCTTTCGTCTTGGCGTTCAGCACAAACCATCCAGCTTACCGTGTCGTCTGAGTCAGTTGACTCACATTCAATCGTGAGCGTGTTCCCTTCGACATCACCTCGCACAGCACTCCAGCCTGTGTCGTTCTGTATCCAACACTGCGGATCACGGCACAGAAGCTCCCAAGTGCCTTCGGTCATTCCAGCAGCATCATCTAGATCCACTTGAGCGTAGCCAGCAGAAAGATCGACTTGACCCCTGTAAATCAAGTCTGCTCTCGGGCCTTCCAAACATGAGTGGACTAGATCGTGGCTGGCTTTTTTCTCAGCAAGGGGATGATCTATTCTGAAGGTTTTCGTGCCAGCAGTCAGTTCACCAGCAACATGTACGAGCCCGTTGGGATTAACCCTAAATCGCTGCGTTCCGCCAGAAGAACAAAGCAAAATGTACTCGCTCGTTCCGGTGGCGTAGTCCATCTCGATGCTCATGCCAGAGTTTATGCCGCTACTGTTCGCATAACACATCTGGATGGCTACATCGTTCGATGAGTCGTAATTGTTTGAAAATTTCGATAACCAGTGAGCGGACGATCCAGTTCTATCGACTTGCAGACGATTGCCTACTGATGTCACTCCTATTCCTACATCACCGTCTTGATCAATGACCATTCTGGGATTGCCGACCGTACCACCTGTATTTGATGTTCCTACGTTAAATGTCAGATCACCGTAGGAGAAAATGTCCATCGTATTGTCGGCAGGATCGTACATCATCCCACCATCACCAGAACTGCTGCTGCTTATTAACAGCTTACTGGAATATGAGTTGGTGTATCCTTCAAGTCTGCTTATGAGGGCACCAGATGGATGTCTAACATTGAATCGACAATTCGGGTCAATGGATGACCCGATAGCGACATCACCATCATTCGTGATCCTCAAAACTGGTGAAGCCTGTGCACCACCGAAGAAACACAAATCCCCCTCGTCTGGCGATTGACGCATTTCCATCCCGATGGAACCACAGACAACACTGTTCGCCATCAGAGAGAATCCCTGAACCGTGCCAGTCGCATTCCCATAGTTGAGATCTATTCCAGCACCACTAGACCAACCTTGGATGTCAAGTTTAGCGGCTGGTGATGTGGTTGAGATGCCGACTCTGCTATTCTGCACAACGAGTGTATTCTCAGCACTGTTGCCATATGTCTTGAAGGAGCCTTTTGATGTACCGGCAACGCCCATTCCTATAAAAGAACTCGCTGCTACACCAGACGAGTGATCGAAGTAAATTATTCCATCACTGGTAGCACCGTTGTATGTCTCGAATTGGATTTGGGTGGTCTTGGGTGTGCTGTTCGTACACCTCAGTCTTACAACTGAATCGACGCTTGTACCTGTATCGGCATGAACGGTTAGGGGAGCAGTAGCCGATGAGGTCGAGCCTATCATCAAGCCGCCATTAGGGATGTTTACGTCCTGTGAGCCGTCGAGGGTCATGGCGATTGAACCACCAGCAGCGACGTTCATCTTGTCGGTGTTGTGGTCGTAGTAAAGTTTACCGCGACCGTTATCTCCACTATCCCCGAACAGTATACCGCCAGAGTCCGATGCTCCTGTCAGAATGGAGATCCCTGCGGAGCCGCTGTTTTCGATGACAAGGTTGTCAAAGGTTGAGTCAGCACTCTGACTGGAGTCTCCTTGGTACATCCAAAGCTGATGGTTTCTAGTGCTACCCACGGTAGCTGGTGGCCCAATGTATAGGTTTGCAGTGTTGCCCGTAGATGCCCCAGCACCCGTGACACTCAACGTGCCAATACTCACCCCAAGAATGCTTGTATGAGTCCCCGACCCAGCCTCAGTGATATTGGGACTTATTCTGACGGCTTCGATGTTCTCATTGGGGGTTCCAGTTATTGCATGATTTATGAACACACCCATGTTCGCGTCACCAGCAACAGGCCCAAAGGCACCTGTTAATGCCAACGCTACATTGCTATCCGCAGATCCACCAATCGCGGAAGGCCCCGTACCAGAGGCAACAATGTTTCCCGTGATATCTACACCACCAGAGGCCGTGGCTAGTTTTGCTGACCCATTGTGATAAAGCGTGACTGCTCCTGCCGCGACCGCTTCCAGCATCGTTGCACTATTTGCGGCATTATTCAGGGTCAGTTGGTCTGTACGAGGACGAATTACTGATGAAGTGATATATAAATCACCCGTCCCTCCCTCTGCGATATAGGAGTTCGATCCATCGTGATAGATCTCTAGGTCGTCGCCCGTGCCCAGCAGGATCTTATCGTCATCCTGCAAATCCAGATTTCCAGACAAGTTGAGCGAGGTCAGCGTTCCGAGTGAGGTGATGTTGGTCTGGGCTGCTGTGGACAGAGTGCCAGTAAGGGTCGTGGCTGTAACCGCTGTCAGTGAGATACTAGCATCCAGGTTCAGCGTAACATCGCCACCAGTTCCACCACCGTTCAAATTAGTCCCAGCAGTTACGCCTGTTATATCACCTGTAGTGGGTGTTTCCCAAGTTGGGTTAGCTCCAGCCCCACCACTGGTCAGTACATCGCCGTCTGATCCAGCACCTAGTCGAGCAGGGGCACCAGAAGCTCCATAGTAAAGAACATCGCCCTGTGTACCATCTTCCAGCTTGGCAAGCGTGATCGCGTTATCTGCAACCGTAACCGCACCGCCAGCAGTCATGGTAACATCACCTGACAATGCAAATTCCTGTGCATCACCAGAGGAGTCACCAATCCATATTTTTGTATTCGCTAATGGTGATGTCGTTACGTCTATGTAGTCACCACTGATCGCGGTTCCATTCCAGACCCCAGTCCCTATCGTGCCTACTGTAGCCAAATTAGCTGCACTGGTAATGGCCGCCTGGGTCGCGCCCGTAACCGTTGCGGCTGTAGTCGCAGTCGAAGCGTTACCTACCAAAGCACCAGTAAACGTGGTAGCCGTAACTGTATTGTCCTTAACCAACACTGAGTCGATTGTGACTCCATCACCAGCCGTAGTCTCGTCAATCGTGTCAGTAGTGATTTTCTGGCTGGCCGACACAATGATATTTGTCGAGCCTGTGGTGTTGCCGTTCGCAAGCACTTCTGCAAGCGTATCAAATGAGCCTACTTGGGCATCTATATACGTTTTGATTGCGCCCTGCGTCGCCAATAGCGTAGCACTCGAGCCGAGAGCTCCATTGTCGATACCCGTGACTGTGGCTCCTGTCGCCAAGGCTAGGCTTGTAGATCCGGAGATTGTCGTAAAGGAACCAGCTCCTCCGGTAATCGAGCTACTTCCTACGTTAATGTTGCCAAACCCGGACGCTATAGAGCCCGAATTAAGGGCTCCGACAGTTACTAGGCCCGTAGCTGTAGTCACACTGTTCTGAGTAGCCGTAGAGAGCGTCCCAGCGAGCGTAGTCGCTGATACGGTTCCCGTAGTTGTGATCGCACTTGAGCCATTGTCGATTGCACCAAAGCCAGACGTTATACTCCCGGCATCGAGAGCTCCGACAGAGGTAATCTGAGTTTGAGCTGCGTCCACACTAAGCTGGCCGCTCGCCCCGGTTAACCCGGTGCCGCCCATCGCAGACACCAGGTCAGCAATCGTTTCTTTTTTGGTATCGTTATCAGTCGCATCGAGGATTCCAATTGAATCAGCTGCCACATCTACAACCGCAGCTGCTAGATCATTGAAATCGACTGCCAGGGTAACGTCGGGGCCGGTGCCGTTCGTGACATCGAGCCCTCCGTTCGTCGCATCAGCTACAGATTTCAGGTCACCTTCTTCGTCCGTCACCCATTCGAGCGTTCCTGAAGCATCCGAGGTTCTGAGGATTTGGCCTGAAGCACCAACCGCTCCTGGCATAGTGAGCGTGTAGGAAGTGGTGACCGCGCTGGGAGCCTGAACCTTGACCGTATCTGTGCCAGATCCGGTTTCCTGGAGAGCCACAGAGTTGAATGTGATGTCCGACATACTGACATCGGTGCCGGTAACACTGAATACGGCATCGATTACATCTACAACCTCTTCATTGAGCGTTGTGCCCCAAGTATCAGTAGACCCACCAACGGTGGGTTTCGTCATGCTCAGATTTGTCGTCGGGTTAGCCATATAATTTATCCTAGCACTTGAGCTCGCATACGAAGTGATGAGCCGCTGTGGAGTTCGCGCTCGCCCTGCAAGCGGAGGGTAGTCAGGGCTTTGTCTAAGCGGTTAGTCCACATCGGCATCCGTTCATCATTTTTCAAATATGGCTCCGCTTCAACTAGAGCTCCGAACAGATATATGTCCGGATTAGCGGTCAGTAACCAATTTGTTGTCGCGCTATCAGTCAGTGCTGGTATGCGTGTGTAGTAGACTATCGATGAAGTGTACGTCTGGTCCGGAGAGCGCAGCACCTCCAGCTGATTACTCGAACCCCCGACCAACGTGAAATAGTAGGGCTTTCCTCCCCCGGTCAGCTCACCTCGGAGCTCAGAGAGATCCTGTGGCGTGAGATACTCAAGTACAATCACAGGCTGTACGTCTACAACGATGCGAACGATCTCGAGAGTGTCACTTGGTAACGTGTTGTACTGACCACTAATCGAAAAGCTGTCATTCTTTGTGATCATATCCGGAGCACGAATGATCCGGTTAAACGAGGCTTCTGCGAGCTCGATAAACGCCGGTATCTGACTTGTTAGATCTGAGCGATCCAACCAGTTCGCGATTTCAGTTTGCAGCTGGGCATACGTTCCGATACTCGCCATTAGACCCTACCAGGTCGCGTCCGGAACATCTGGTTGTCTGAATCATTCAGCCAACGCTTCCATGCCTTACCGTGCAGCCCCTTCCCGGACATAAAACCCTGGCGCATCTCAGCTGGCATTTGCTCGAGGATCACATTTGGAATGCGACCAACGTGATGAAATGTCTCCTGGGACTGCCGTGTAGGACTACCCCAACGAGCATTTTCATCGAAGCTGTTATAATCAGCCCGATTCTGGATCAGAATCGGCTCGATGTCTTGCACCGTTTCGATGATGCTGCGGTTCTCTATAGCGTCATAATGGTAGACTTCCGTTCGTCCGGTAGCCTCATCATACGACAACAATGGTTCTTTTTTTGTCGCCATGATACTCCCGCTAGAGGAGGCAAGGGCTTACGCCCCCACCCCCTCAAGGGTTTTGGGATTATGCTACTGCTTTGATTCCAGCGACACATCCGTGAGCGGCCTCGTTGTTCACTTGGACGCCCCACTCTGAGAGAGCCATTCGCTTATCCGCATCTCCCGACTTCGAAAGAGCCTCTATGCGATATGGTCGTAGCGTAGCAACCGCCACCTCGTCGGTGTCGATCAGAAACGCCCAATCGTTCATCGCTGAACTGCCAGCATCTACCACCGTGGTGAAGAAACGGTTTGGAACAACTGACAGGTTACCAAAGTCACTGACATAAATGTCAGCGGCACCGATGATCACGGAAGGCTCTGCACCGTCTACATTGTAGCGGCTAGAAGCAATCCCGCTGAATCCACTCACAACAGTCTTGTTGTAAGGTGATACCATCAACATACGCGGCTCGCCACCCGACTCAAAACAAGACTGCATCGTGGTTTTAAGCATAGCTTCCGTGAACGCTTCCGGAGTATCGAAGACATTCCAGATATCCGTAGACGAACTAGCCAATGGTGTAGATCCCGTATACGCCGGAGGCACTACAGGAGTGGATGTCCCATTCGCGCTGACATTTGTCTTAATCCACGCAGGGAATCCAGCGGTAACGCGAGCTGTCGCCGTAGCACCAGCAACCGCACCAGCATTCTGTAGACAAGCCTTCTCGATGTCGCGCTTGAGCTCCTTAGCTGCCTTAGCAGCCTGGTAGCCCACTTCGGACTGACGCCCGGCCTTCCGTACTACCTGTTCTGTGCCCGATATGATGAAATCGCGCATATTGATCTGGGCATAGTTCCCAAGTCTCACGGTTGGACTAACTGCCGTATAAGAGCTCAGATCCTGGCCCTCAACTACTGGTGTAGCACTGGCAGCACTAAGGCTGTCAGTCTGCCACTCGAAGTAGCTATTCTCGGCTTCTCTCGTACCTACGTTGCTCTGAAAAGGCGTCTGCGTCGGAGAAATATCTGCAATTAGATCAGACAGATCCTCCCGGATACCCTTAGCGTCATAGGTCAGAAAAGTATTGGCTACAACTGCCATAGAATTATTTTTTCCTCTTAGTTACTCCGCAAGCATCTCAGCAAACAATGGAGCAGCGTCATCAACCTTGCCGGTCGCTCTCAGCTTCTGCCGTTGTGCCTTCTGTTTACGGGTGCGTGTCCGGCGCGTAGTCTCTCGACTACCACCTTGGACACTGCCGATTTTAGATTTGGCCTCAGTGATTTTCGTACCGTTGGTCAGTTCATCGTAGAGCATAGCCTTTCGCAGTATTACTACCGCTCGCGAATCGTACAGTTTACTGAGCTCCTCCTGGGAGTAGCCCTCAACCTGTCCATACTCCATCAATTTCCGCTGATCTTCAGCTTGAACTTCACCATTAGACCATTCAGGAATTTTTTCGAGCACCTGACCACGCTGAACAGTTAAATACTCTTGGAGCTTCTCTTTACGCTCTTGCTCCTGTATAGCTTGCATTCGTTGCTGTTCCGCGATCACAGCTTGAATCTCACCAGCTCGTTGCCGCTCTAGCTCTCTGAGCTGCAAATACTGCACTGGATTTTCACGCTCAAGAGCGGCCCAATCCATGTCAGCTGGTTGATTAGCTGCTTCCATCTGTGCTCGAAGTTGCTGCAGTACCCCCTGGTACTGCTGATACGTCTGGCTCAGTGCCGCCTCTTGAGCTGGCAAATTCTGGAGTTGTTCCTCCACCTTCTGCCGCTCTGTTGCGAGCTCCTGCTGCCGTTGTGTGTACGTCGCACCTCGCTGGTATCCAGCGACGAGTTCGTTCAACGATACTTGCGACTCTTCACCATCCGTCTTGATGGTGTAAATCGGCTGATCATTTTCAGATAGCTCGCCTTCCGGTTCGTCAGCTGGTTGCTCGTCCACCACCGCGTCATCGGCTAACGCGGCATCCTCCTCTTGCCCTGCCTCTAATGAATCGCTCGAAGGTGGCTCTTCCTGAGAAGAATCCTCTTGCGGTAGCTCATCAGATCCGGTGAGCACTTGGGCGAGTTCGTCTTGGATCTCACCCATAGAGCGTGGCCCGGTGCGTTCAGGTGCTTCTGTCGCCACCAGTTCACTCATATCGTTATGTCCTCATTTTTTTCTTACGTTCCTTATCTACGGTCCAATCGTTGATCAATGTTCGCAGATGCCTTAAAACTTCGTCAAGGCCACGGCATTGATGGTATAGACTTTCCCGTGTTGTCATGTCGTTCAATTCAGTCAAAGACCATTGAGCGATCACGCTAGTTTTAGCGTTCTCGACAGCTTCTAAAAACACATCATCTTTCAAGATCTCCTGAGCTCGCCTGGCCTTCAGCTCTGGTGTCAAGCTCATAAGCCTTCCTTTAGATTAGCTTTCACAATCTCGAGATCTACATCATTCTGGAATTTCTCTTCAGCTTGGAACTCCCTAATCGCCAAGTCGCCAGCAATCCTAGCCGACTCACGTTCATCGAGCTGCTGCTGTTTCATTACTCCCAGTTGCAGTTTCTGCTGCTCTATCTGAGCTCGGGTCTGAATATCAGCCATCTGCACCTGGAGCATTTGCTCCTCAATTGAGGGCTGCGGGGGTTCCTCTGGTGGTGGCGGCGTCCAATCAATTGGGATCGGCTTGAAGAACTGGTTCGCATCTTTGAACCCTGCCACTTCGAGCATCTTCGCTAATGTATTCCTGAATTGGCCTAGCCCAACCAATGGGTTATCGGGTCCGAGTTTCTCTAGGATTTCTTTCTGCTGTCCTGCAACCTGGGCGAGCACTGCGAGTTTCTCGTCGGTCAAACCACTACCTAACCCAACGGATGCTTCGCAGTCCATCGTAGCGTCCCACACTCGCGGATCGACGGGCACCCAGGTGTCGCGTAGTCGAACAACGCGCTCGCGGTTTTGGTGAGTGGTCACCAATTCGAGGATTCCTTTCATCATACGCTTGAAGCCGTTCGCGAAAAGTCGAGCCATGAGCTCGAGGTGCTGTTCGGCCCCTTTCACTGTCGCCTGGACAGCTGCCCGGGTAGTCGATTGCAGCACATCCGGGTCAAGCCCTTGTGATGCAGCCGTCTGGCCGGTGCGTGATTCTTTCATCTGATCCAGGTAGGCGACCATCGGAAAAGCGTCTTTGCCCAGGAACGGCACAGTGTACGGTGTAACCATCCCAGGCTGTCGCTGTCGGATAATCGCTCCAGGCTCATCGTTCATCACATCGTCCAAATCCACCATCCCGTCTACCACACCCATGCGAGGATAGAGGCTGAACGCCAGACTGTCGAGCATACCGCGAATCGTAGCTGACTTGATTCTCTGTATGTCTTTGGTCAGGTCAGCCAGGTCAGACCCAAAGAAAACGTGCGGCTCCGGATCTGCGTTGAACACGGCGAACGGAATACTTGTAGCCGGCTCATTGTTCACAACTTCATAGTTGTCGCCTATCGTGCAGATTCTTCTGAGCTCTGCAATGCCGTCACCGTCATAATCGATATAGGTCCATGCTTCGACGTACAGAACGCGCCTACGTTCGTAGGCCGACAATGGGCTCCGAGTGTCTGGGTCTGAAGTCCTAGCGATATATTCTTGGCTGTCGATAAACCCAACTTCATCTGTCAGGTGCTCTTCGAGCATCTCTTGGTCATAGCCCAACGCGACAAGCGAGCTCACCGTAGCCATTGTGCGGTGTCCACAAATCTGGCAATCGTCCAGAGAAGTAGCTGCCGCATCTACAAAAAATTCTTCCGGCGGCATTGTTTCAACTTTAACCCGATTCCGCTTTCGGCTCCTCTTAATTTCAACATCATACATTTGCGGAGCCGGCTGACCTTGGGCTGCGAGCTGCATCATCTGCTCTTCGCTGACACCAAGTGCCGGCTTGCCGACTACCGACACAGCTTCAACTCCTTCCTCCTGGAGTATCAGTCCTAGCGATCCCTCGTCCAAGCCTTCAAATGTGTGTGTATTTACTTCTAGCGAATCATCCCACCACCATTTAACGAACCCGCCACGGTTCATCAAAGCGTCCTTGAAGACGCTATAGAAAATCTCAAGGCCATCGTTGTCGGCCTGGAGGATGTAATTCGTATAATCTGTGGCCTGTTCTGCCATAGCCACATCATCTGGGTTCCGGGGAATGAACTCGACCGCCTTGGACGATCCGAAAAAGACGCGCATCATCGAGGGCAGCACCGCCTGGACGGCGTCACGCACATCTCGAGACACTACTTGCGATCTACCAACAACCTCATTGCCGAACGGCTCACCACGGTAGTATTTAGTAGCTTCGGCCCGGATAGGGCTGATCTCGTCATCGATGTACTGAATAGCGTCTTCAATGGCTGAACGAACAGAGCTTTCCAGCTCCTCTTCGGTCATCCCTACGCCGGCCTCAGTTTCGGCCTCATCTATGTATGCCAAAGATGGTACTCCAATCCCCTGCCCCACTGATAACATACCCTTCTAGGTCAAATTCTGTCAAAAACCAAAACACTTAGGGGCACCGGGCTTCCGGGGCAGAGTGGAAGATGATTCCCTGTGGTTATTTAAGCCTCGCCGTGAGATCCCACACCCCACCAGCATAGGCCCCCTAAATTACTCCTGCTAAATTCCGCTTGAGCTTGCCTGTGTGTCTCGAGCTCCTACCACCAATCGCGGTTCCTGCGTCACTGGCAAAGGTCAATACGAATGCGTCAGCTGAGTCTGGTGATGCCACGCCCCGCTTCTTGAGCTCGCCCTTCGATTCAATCTTCACTCGCCCACTCGACGTATAACTATATCGCACGGTAGCGAGCTCGGCCTTCAAAGTTGGATCTCGAGGAAGTCGCACATCTCGACCTTCCAGCCAAGCCTTCGCCTTATACCAGAGCTCGGAGCGAAGGTTCATGTACTGGGTGCCCAGCGCAGGACTTTCAGCGACATTGATCCCGTAAGCCGGCAGCCCCAGCTCCCTCAGCCGGTCAACCACTCCTGCACCTAATCCGATAGAATCAACAAAAATTTCCATCGGTTTCTCGTCGGTCGAATCGTATTCAGCTTTCACGGCCCCGGTCAGCTGCATGGTGTCCAGGTTACGCCACAGCCGGATCGGCTCAGTGATCGCATTTCCTTTTCGCTTACAGAGTGCTGATGAGTCGGACCCGAATCGTGCTACGTCCACGCCCCATACCGTAGGACCGAATGGCGTAGGCTCAACGTCACGGCTGATCGCTTCGGTGATGAGCTCCTGGGCGATTACCGTATCATCGTCGCCCCGGGGGAACTCACCCAGCACCCGCACTCGATAGACGTTGCTTTCTTCACCGTAACGTACCCGGCACTCTTCGATATAATCTTCAGATACCCGGGCGGTGTCTTCGCAGGACACATGGAACGTCTTCCAACGCTCGCTCAGTTTGTGGAATGTGTCGTAGAAGTAGCCAGAGCTCCTGACCGGGTTACCGGCCAAAACCATAGACGCTCGATGCGCCGACATTGATCCACCGGCAGACTCGTAAACTTGTTCTGGTACTCCGCTGGCTTCGTCGCATATCAATAAAACGCTGTCAGCGTGAACGCCCTGGAGCGCATCTGGCTGTTCAGCCCTCGAAGTCTTCGCAGATATGAAATTGCGTTCAGCGTCTGAGATGAGCTCGATGCGATCCGCTTTGACGTTGAACAGATCTCGGTAGCCGGCTGGTGCTTGTTTGAGCCATGCTTTTGTTTCGGGCAGCAAAGCATCCTGCAGCTGGGCTGAGGTTGGTGCGGTCATCACCACCTTCGCATGGTAATGTGTGGAAATCCACCAAAGAGCCAGCCAGGACAAGCAGCTCGTCTTCCCTACACCGTGACCTGAGCGGATGCTGACACCGCGAGCTCCACCAGCTACCGCCGTCATCACATCGGCTTGCCAGGGATCTGGCTCTGCTTTCAGGATACCTTCCACGAACAATACGGGATCTTCCCGCATCAAGATCAGCTGGTCAGTGTAGCTCATCGCTCTACATAATTTTCTCTATTCTGGGCTCGAACCATGCCAGTGCCCAGCAACCCAGCCAAGCCAGCACTGAGATGTCCACTTTCCATTTGTGACGGATCGAATAGAGCAAACGGCGACCGGATATTTTTCGGTTCAAACACTGCATAATGGATTGCGTCCTCCACCCCTTTCATGCCGCCCCTGGTTGCGCTTGGGCCGAACTGCTCCATTGCATCCACGATGGTGCCATCATAGCCGGCATCCATATACACTCTACGCAGGAATTCACCCGGGCCACCAACTGGTTCATCCATAAACATATCGATTGCATCATAGAGTCCCGAACTCTGGGCAACATCGCCTGACCGCAAAATCCGTTCAAAGTCTTGAGCTGAAATCCCCCCATGATCGATGGCGTGTTCATAGACTGCGTTTGCAATCAGATCTGCATCTACACCAAATTCGCTCGCCACCTGGGTAACCGACTCCATTAAATCTACTAACGGTCCTTCAGCCTCAGTCCATTCATCCAGATCTCTAAGGTATTCCTCATTCCACTCGAAGAACGTGCCACCTTCCCGGGTGTCCACTGGATTTTTCAGTCGCAAGTGAGCTGGAATTGTCGCGCCTTGATGTGGCCCGAAAACGAGAGCTTCGGCTTCCGCTGCTGCTTGAGCTTCATGCGCCGGATTGCCGTAGGCCAAATCATCACGGTTCATAATTTCTTCAACTTTTGCTTGGTAATGATGCTTCACATCTGGTCCTGACACTGAAGCATAATTCCGGGCAACATCATCCGGAGATGTGCTGAAATACATCGACTTACCATGATGGCTTTCGACTTGTCCCATCTTAGGATCGAACTCATCAATCACATGGGTAGTCCCGTGATACACTTGGTCCTTAACCGCACTTGGCTCGACCCATTCATCTCTTCTTGCCAGCCGACTCGCCTCATCCACTGGGAGCTTGTCTGCTCCCCGTTGCACGATCTTTCTCAGTGTAGACCCAGCAACAGCCGGAAGTAGCAGTCCACCAGCAGCCCAACCCATACGACCAAGGTCGCGATCCTGAAAACCAGCGGCCAGATCTGCCACATCGATAGCTTCACCTACGCCTGGCAGAACAGAAGCACCTATAAGCCCAGCTGTTCCGGCCCCGGTTTCCGGCTCAAGTAATCCACGAATACTCTGCCACGCATTTGGTGCGTCCTGAAGTTCCTGCCGGCGTTCCCGTTTTTGGCGATCCCGTTCCGCTAGTTCCTGGGCACGGCGGCGTTCCTCTTGGGACGCATACCAGGGTCCGTTAGTTAAATGAAATGGATTGTGCGACATCGAGCGTCAGCGCATAAAGGGTGCAGATGGCCGGGGTTGCGGTATCATCCGCCTCCCCTCTCTCATATCTTGCCAGTATTTCAGCAGTCCTTCGGCTGTGTCATCATAGCCGCCAGTTATGCCCATGTTTGCGATATTGCCGTATCCTTGATTAGAGAGCCAATTCCCTTCCCTGACCGCTTGCTCAGTTAATCCCTGGAACGTAGATGGGGGCGTTTTCGGGACGGAGATACCGAGGTGTCTACCGCCTTCCCACCTGGCTGCTTGTGCAGCTTGTGCCGTAGGTAGATCGAATCGTTTCGCGGCGTCCAAGTAAGGTCGAGCGAAGTTTTGATAAGTTGGCGCGTTTCTCAGCAAGTCTACGCCACCCTCTGGATTCAAAAAGTAGTCGCTCTGACTAAAGCGGTTCGTGTCGTAAAAGCTAGGGTCTTCTAACACGCCCTTATATCTCGATTCTATCGCTGCGTCGATGAGTTTGGGATCTTGTTGGATAATGTGGTTGATACTTCGTACCTCATGGGCGTCGATTGGCGGCAACCCTCCAGCCAAATCTATGTCGAGGCTTCCTCTTCCCGCTCTTGCGCTGCTATAGGATGGGGTCTTCCATGATCCTGAACCTAGATGTGGACCCGTTAAAGCTGATCGAGGAGACAGCCATCCTTCATCGGCCTGTCTAAGGGCTGTGTTGAAAAAACTACCCATGCCTACCGGGCTACGGAACATATTCGCTGGATAGACATTCTTGAAAATCCTTTGGGCCTCTCCTAGGGGTATATTGTTTTGTCTCGCAAAATTCACAACAGATGTGTACATGAGCTCAGTCGGTACTGGCGATCTTGGAGAGAGCGCACCGCCCATGATGTGAAATTCATCGAACGTCATGCCGGGCGTTCCGTGCATCTGCTCGTACTGACCGCCGGTTTCGTACCATCTATGGGCTCCTGTCTCCATGCCGGCTTCTATCTGCTCATCGATCATCCTCTGTGCGGTAGGATTAACAGCGAACTCTTCACTCAGTACACTTGCCTTCATTTTCGGACCAGCTTGTGGATTCGGCTGATCTGGGTGCGGTGCTCGAGTGCCTTCGATCTTCTTAGCTTTACGCTTAAAGAACTCTATCGATCCAACGAGCTGTTTCAGGGACGCACCGGAAGCGACAGGAATCGCCATGCCAGCAGTAGCCCACAGGGCTCTAGATAGATCTTTGTCCTCGATGGCAGCTATTAGATCAACTGAGTCGATACCAATATCCAAACCAGGTACGAAACTAGCTCCTATGAGAGCTCCTGTTTCACCCAGCCCTTCCGGCTCGACCAATCTCCTGAGCTTACGCCAAAGGCTATCCTCATCCGGCTCTTCTTCTCGGGCTCGAAATGGAGCGTCGGGGTCGGGAAGTGATTCGAGTAATCCAGGCTGATACTCCGGGTAGGCGTAACCTTCTTTCAGCGGTCCTACCGGCTGTTCGGTCCCGTATTCCATACTGAGCTGGAGCGGCTCACCTTCAGTCGGATACTGATGTGGGACACCCTGAAAGCTGTTCCAGCCGTCTTCAGGTAATTCTTGCGTAGGATCAAAGTGAGGCCGGCCTCGATGCATTACTTGTACCCCTTCCTCTTTGTACGTCCGTGCGAAGACTTACCGACATTCATATTGAGAGCTTTCAAGTGTGCCAATGCCGCAGTTCTCTGTTTATGGACCTTCAGTGTTTTCCATCCGTTTTTGCGTTCGACCTGGACTGTAGCGTCTTTGACGCGATACGGCATCAGTCAGACTTCCTCATTTCTTTCGTAGACCCGGATAGCGTTTATCGATAGCTCTTTTGATTTGTTTTTGTTCGGAGGGCGTTGCGTAATGTAGACGAGATAATGCGTTTCTCGCGTGAGATTTATCGTTGATCGGAAACGCTCGTTTCTCAGGCAACGCGAACGAGCTCGAATGCATCCTATTACGTTTGTTCGTTGTCAGCTTCATACAAGCTCCCGGTTCCATAACTATGCGACAAGTACCACCAGCCCGTCAAACAAATTCTCTCCGTGTATTATTTAGTTCTTTAATAGTTACTTAGTTACTATTGTCGGGAACCCCTGTCTTGAAAGGTGTCTAGATGGGTGTCTAGATCTCCCGGCAATAGACCCAAGATGTCGCATCAGTACAGGCTTAACGCTCGATGCGAGGTGTCTTGAAGGGTGTCTTGAAGGGTGTCTTGAAGGGGTGTCCGCAACTCTAGCCATCTAAGCCTAGCGTTTTGAGCTGCGTTTTAGTCAGAGTTACGCCCTGGTCCCGGAGCCAGTCCTGGACCGATTCAGCTGTCAACGAGCTCTCTCCGTCAGCTATGGACCGCAGAGCAGCAAACGTAGTCTCGAGTAGCCTACGATGTGGATCACCAACCGGATAAAACCGGACTCGGCCCTGTATCCTGTCAGCTAGATCTAAAACATCCGTTCCGTTGGCTGTCATTTTTTTCTCCTAAATTTTTTGGGAAATAGTGTGTGTCGAGCAACTCAAAATCACCGGCCCTCTTTGTTTTTAGGGGGGGTCTTTTTTCCTGAAAAGTGTCCTATTTTGATGACAAGTTCGTATAATATCCATTATGTTACCTTGGACCGAATCCCTAAGTCTATGCAACACAACGACTTACTGACTTCATGCATAAACCGTCAATGTTATCGTTACCTATCCGTGGACAATTATCCATCGATCTTGCATAAAACCCAAACCGGAACCCAGTCCGGGTTCCTGAACTGGTTTGGTCGTACGGTTCTAGTTCCACGGACCTAAACCCATGTGGCACAACAACTTACGAGCCCGTTCACGGGCACATGCGAGTGTTCGGGGTTGGTGGGCGGGAGTTGGCTCTAGAACCCATTGTCATACCTAGCCTTTAGATCCCTGAACACCTTCACTCCAACCTGGAGCAGCTGACGTTCTTCGGCATCGAGCTTATCGCCATCGAGTGCAGCTCCTGCATACCTCATCCAATCATTCTCCCATAGCACGTTGAACTGGTTTACATCAGCTACATCAAACCACACAGTTGCATGAGTTGATCCTAGCCAGACAATAGCGTCGAGGTGTTCTTTTAGACTAGGTGCGGTTGTCATCTTGGCTCCGTGCATATGCATATCTCTTACAGCTCTGAGCACCACAGCCAACGCCAGGTATCGAGTCCCACTCACTACTCACCAACCACCTCGAACTCAACCTCTTCGGCTTCCACCTCCAGCTCTGCCAGCTTGGCCTTCTCGGCTCGCTCTTTAGCCATCACCTCGACCTCCTTCAACGAGCTCAGGAACTCGTCACTGATTTGGATACCAATCGCAGCTACCAGCTCAGGCTTGCCGAACTGGTTCCTGTTGAACTTCTCAGCTAACCACTTCCGCATATCAGCTCTAAGCCTGGCGACTTGGACATTGTCCTCATCAGCTGAGTCTACAATTTCGAGAGCTTCTTCAGCCCACTGGTTCGCTCGTATCTCCTGGACCGACTGCCACTTACTCCACCGTTCGGCAGTCTCCTTCAGCCATTCATAAAACACGCCGTGCGACATCGTACCCACTTCCTTCGGCATCGACTTCAGTAGCTTACGCACTGAGCCGTACTTCAGGTACAGCGCAAAGACCTCATCCTCTCCGTACCTTGAAAGTTTGCGGCCTATAGACCGGGTAAGTTTTTTTCCTGGCATAGCGTTTCTTCTCCTGTTCCCATGACGGCCAAGACTCAATGATGTCTCCTAGCTTGGCACTGAGTGTTTCCTTACTGAGCAGTTCACCTTCACTATTGAAACGTAACGGATCGTCAGCCGGCAACCTCGGAGTCGAGTCCAGCTCCTCGATAGCTCGCGCCAAGTCACGCTTCCATTCAGCTGCATGATCGGTACACCTTTCGAGTGGCAGCATCGATACCCCGGCCAACACCCGCATCACATAGTTAACGTCTGCCATTAGCCTTCCAGGTCGAGTGAGTTCTGACTGCAGCGTTGAGCTGCGAGCTCGCAGTATTTCTCTTCAATCTCGATGCCGATTGCCTTCTTCCCCAAATTCTTAGCAGCCAACAGGGTCGATCCACTCCCAGCGAACGGGTCCAGCACCACCTCACAACGCAGCTTCTGCACCAGCCCCTGCATCAAATCGACCGGCTTCGCAGTCGGATGAGCACTCGATGCAGCTGCATTGCTGCCCCGCTCATATGGTGTGCCTACCCTCGACTTGATGACATCGCTCCCGCCCAGCGCACCTTTGTCGCCGCACCAGTACAGCCACGGCTCCCAGTTACAGATACCGAGCAGTGACGGAGCTCCACCTGTAGTCTTCAGCCAGCAGCCTACCGCTGACGGATGAAACTCCGACAACCACATCGGCAGATTCCCGTGACCGGGAAAGACCACCATCTTCCAGGCGACCGACCTCACCGCGTCGAACCATTCGCGGGTCCACTCCGGGTAATCGTCGCGGCTGTCGTTGGTGAGCTCGCCAAAATCTTTGCCTACGTTATATGGCGGGTCAGCGATAATCGCGTCAGGTGCTTTCAGTGGAGCATCGTTGACCTGGAGCTCGAGTGATCCGACCTCCCGGCAGTCGCCGTGATATATCGTAATCGAGCGGTCCTGGTAGTAGAGCTTCATTCAGCCTCGCCGGCCAACCGACGCCCAACCCATTCAGCTACTTGTGGCACAATGGCGTTCCCTAATCCTCTAAGTCTGTCCACCCGATTGGGAACCCTTGAAGCCACTCGACCCACGTTGGGTTCAACAAGCCACCAGCAGTCTCGCCCATCGATGCTAGTTTTCTCCCTAATGTGTCCTGAGTCGCTGTTCCGTCCTTTTTTCTGTCGTAAGGTTTGCGTCCGTCCTTCCAATCCCGACTCGTCGGCGTGGGCCACGATGAAGACCCGCTTACGGAGATGGGGAGCACCCATGGACGCAGCGGATACAATACCCCACTCTGCATCGTACCCGAGCTGGGCCAAGTCCCCGAGAATATCTCCCATTCCTCCCCCCACAAGCAGCCCTGGTACGTTCTCCACAAGCGCGTACCGGGGTCGTAGCTCGCGTATGATCCTTGCGAACTCGGGCCAGAGCCACCGCTCATCTTCTTGCACCAATCGTTTGCCAGCCTGACTCACCGGCTGACAAGGGAATCCACCGCATATGACATCTACCTCCGCTAAATTGTGAGAACCAACATCGTGTACATCTTCGTAGCACGGCACGTTAGGCCAGTGCTTCGCAAGCACCTTCCGGCAGTAGGGATCGTTCTCAACTTGCCATACGATCTCATGCCCCGCTCGTTCTAGCCCGAGGTCGAAGCCGCCGATGCCGGAGAACAGGCTACCGACTCTCATTCAGCCTCCCACCGCAATTTTGTTTGTTCATGGGATGTCTCGACTCTGGGTCGAACTTGCCTGTTCCACTTCGCTGCCGCCCCTCCCTGTGTTTCTTGTGCC